>CESI01020444.1_pt1 | contig 14238 bp, 12 predicted proteins | sample 356301 | NCBI WGS metagenome assembly CESI01 (sample SAMEA2621423, study PRJEB7988) | marine metagenome | biome: marine biome (ENVO:00000447); feature: deep chlorophyll maximum layer (ENVO:xxxxxxxx); material: "saline water (ENVO:00002010), including plankton (ENVO:xxxxxxxx)" | depth 40 m | reverse complement strand
CCAAATGCACACGTTATTGTAATGAGTGAATTAGATTTAATATTAGAAAAATATAAAATAAAAGACGTAGCCATTGCAATAAAAGCGGACGGTGATGTTCCAATTGACCCGTTTCAATTAACTATGCTCTCAAGCTCTAAAGCCTACAATTTAGCATTTCCGTATGTAGCAAAGTATAATAAAGATAACTTGGATTTTATTGATGGAAAAGAAGGCCTATTATTAATAAATCCATTGGGAAAAATGGAGAACTCAAAAAAACAATTAGAAATTTTAGAGAATATTGTAAGCATTGGTCCAGTTAAAGCATTAGAATACTATTATTATTTAACATTAGAAGAACAAGAAGCAGATGTTTTACAAGGAGTGCCATTTTATAATATTAATAGACCTCCAAGCGCAAACACGCGTTATACATATCTTTTGCAATTATATTATGCCAAGGATTTGATGCATACAATTGGTTGGAAGGAAATTGAATGCTTTGCTATTAATGAAAAATATAGCGGTTGTGTTTTTCGTAAAGAAAACTTTAAATAAAAAATGTTGTCACTTGAAATTAATAAAATTGATCTAAAGAAAAATAGAATTAATACTTTTGTTATAAATGATATTAAGATTGGTGTTATTTATACCAATCAAAAATATAATATATTTAAAATGACATGCCCTCATATGGGTGGAGATCTTAATTTAGGAAAATACTGCTTAAAAGAAATGAGAATTCAATGTTTGTGGCATGGCTATATATACAGTTTAGAAAATGGGGCTTTTATTGAAAATCCAAACTTGGTAGACACTGAAATTGGCAGAGTAAATTCTAAGCACTATAACCCTAATGATTTTAGTTGTAGCAACTTAAATCTTGAGATGCTAAGTTATGAAAACAAAATTGAGACAATAATAGTGAACATATAAATGTATTATAGTTTTATTCAAAAGTATACTTTCCCTACAACAGTTGCAAGTGCTGTAGTAACTTACCTTGATTGTGAGCATTATATATTTCTACACAGAAGTTGTGAACAGGCATACAAGATCATTTCTATAGAAGGTAATAAATGCATATCTGAAATAAGATATAAGTCAGGTATATTTTCATGGTCACAAATATCAACAACTGAATATATAGCTCCAGCACAATTTAAGCAATATGATGTAATAATACGAGGTTTTGGACCTGCAATACTAGCTGGCTATTTATTAAAAAATATCAGGACCACATTAACTTATTATGAAAATGACAAAGCAATTTCAATTACTGATATAGACACCCCAAAAAAAAATATAGAACTAAAGAAAGAAGATAGAATAGTAATATCAGAAATTAAATATGAAATGGATATACCGTTTTTTTTATTTATGTTTCGTGGCTATATAGAAAAGAAATTAAAAGCAATGAAAATTAAAAAAGATTCAGAAGATTTATACATGATAAGAAGAAGGATAATGTTATTTGGAGATGATAAATCTTTAGAAAAAGATTGTGAATACTGGAAACCATATTTTAAAAAATCATATTTTTTGCTTTTCAAAGAAAATTTTTTTAAAAGTTTTTTTTGAAATTAAATCAAAATGAAAAATTTAATTAAAGTTTTCCTTGTCGTAATTATAATATTTTTTTTGATAGAATATAATGTTATTAATGTTTTAGAAATTATTAAAGTTTTTGAAAATTATAATTCTTTTCTATTTATCTTTTTATTAATGTTAGTAACTATTTTCATAGGAGCCTTTAAATGGTGGATTTTACTTAGATCAGAGAAGTACTGTATATCTTATTATAATGCTTATCTTATTTACTCAACTGGAATATTTTTTAATATATTTATGCCTGGTGGTGCCGGTGGGGATATCACTAAAAGCTTATATTTATTTAGTTATGTAAAAAAGTCTCAGAGGACATTAGCTGTATTTACAGTTATTATCGATAGAATTATTGGATCACACGCATTACTATTTGTAATATTTGTTATTAGTTTTTTCTTGTCAGATCAGATATTTCATATTCCTGAAATTAAAATATTACTTTATTACACAACATCTTTGATGATTTTTTCAATACCAGCTATTTTGGTTATTATTCGTTATTCTGAAAAAATTTCTCATTACTTAAAGGGTAAGAATTATGCCGAAGGTAAAATTTTAGAAACTATTTTTAAAATTTTAAATGCACTAATTGTTTATAGAAATAGAAAATTTATAATTCTAAAATGTTGGCTCATCTCGGCTTTTAATCATATTTTATTGCTTTCATGTTTCTATCTTACAGCTATATCTATAGATATTAATATTTTGACTTTCTTTGAAGCTACTTTTATAGGCGGGCTAAGTTTAATGGCTAATATTATCCCATTAACCCCTGGTGGTATTGGTATTGGTGAAGGTTTTTTTGATTTTTTATCAAACTATTTTCATTATAGTAATACTGTGGCTTTTGGGAGTATATTTTTTATAACTATTAGAGTATTATTTAGTTTTGTATCTTTAGTTGGGTCAATATCGTTTATAACTTTAAAAAAACCGAAGCAATTATATGCAATATCACAAAAAAAGAAAAATTTAGATGATTAAAATACCTCTTAATAAAAACACTATTGGACCAGCAGAAAAAAAAGCATTGAATGCAGTTTTTGATTCAGGTTTTATGACAATGGGTAAGGTTACCAAGAAATTTGAGAAAGAATTTGCAGATTACCTAGGAGTAAAGCACGCTATATATGTTAACTCTGGATCTTCAGCAAATTTATTAGCTTTTTCTGCTATTCAAGATAATGATAAACACAGAAATACAAAACATACGAAAAAATTTCTAAAGAAAGGTGATGAGGTTATCGTGCCAGCAGTAACTTGGTCAACTACAATTTGGCCTATAGCTCAAACAGGAGCAAAATCAGTTTTTGTTGATAGCGAGCCAAATACATTACAGATGAGTGTCAAAGAAATAAAGACAGCTATTACTTCTAAGACCAAAGCAATATGCGTTGTGCATGTCTTGGGAAACGCAGGTTATATAGAAGAAATTAGGGATATTTGTAGAAAGAAGAATTTGTGGTTAATAGAAGATACTTGTGAATCTTTGGGCGTAAAAAATAAAAATAAATATTTAGGTACGTTTGGTGATATAGGTACTTATAGTTTTTATTTTTCTCACCATATGACAACTATTGAGGGTGGTATGATAGTTACAAATGATGACTATATTGCTAATAAGATTAAGTCTCTAAGGTCTCATGGCTGGACCAGGGATATGGATGACGCGGAGATGTATGAAAGACAATTTCCAGAAATAGACCCAAGGTTTTTATTTGTAAATGTTGGTTATAATTTAAGATCTACAGATATGAATGCAGCTATAGGGTTAGTTCAGTTAAAAAAATTAAAAAAATATAATGAGAGTAGGCACCAAATAGGTTTAATATGGAATAAAGCATTTCTACACCTAAAGAAAAAGGGATTATTTTTCCCAATGGAAGTTACAAAAAACACTAAAGCCTCGTGGTTTGGTTTTCCAGTAATATGCAAAGATCAGGCTACAAGAGATAAGCTTAGAGAACATTTAGAAAAAAATGGAATTGAAACTAGGCCTATAATATGTGGCAATATGACAAAGCAGCCAGGAATAAAGAATATTTTATATAGGGTGTCTGGAAAATTAAAAGGTGCTGACGAAATTATGAATAAAGGAATATTTTGGGGAAGCTCACCAGGCATGACAAAACCTGAAATAAATCATGTAATAAAAACTGTAAATAGGTTCTTTGAATGAAAAAAGCATTAATTACTGGAATTACTGGCCAAGACGGTTCTTATCTAGCAGAGCTTTTGCTTAGCAAGGGGTATGAAGTGCATGGAATTATAAGAAGATCATCTTCTTTTAATACAGAAAGAATTGCGCATATTTTTGAGGATATTCATAATCCAGCACCAAAACTAAAACTACATTATGGAGATTTGACAGATGCTAGTAGATTAGAAAAAATAATCGAATTAACTGAGCCTCAAGAAGTATATAACTTAGGCGCTCAAAGCCATGTCAAAATATCATTCGATGAGCCAGTTTATACAGCTGAGACCGTAGGTATGGGAGCTTTAAAAATGCTTGAAGCTATTAGAAACGTTAGTGGCGGATCTCAAAATATAAAGATTTACCAGGCGTCAAGTTCAGAAATTTTTGGTAAAGTTAAAGAGGTTCCACAAAATGAAGAAACTCCATTTTACCCAAGAAGTCCTTATGCGTGTGCAAAAGTACACGCATTTCACCAAGTGGTAAATTATAGAGAAGCCTATGGAATGCATGCATCTAATGGAATACTTTTTAATCATGAGAGTCCAAGACGAGGCGAGACTTTTGTAACGAGAAAAATAACAAGAGGTCTTGCAAGAATAATAGCAGGAATTGATAAAAAACTTTATTTGGGAAATTTAGATGCAAAAAGAGACTGGGGTTATGCTAAAGATTTCGTTGAAGCAATGTGGTTAATCTTGCAACAAGAAAGCCCTGATGATTACGTAATAGCGACAGGTCAAACGTGGAGTGTAAAAGACTTTCTCGACAAGGCATTTGCGGTCGTTAATATGGATTGGAAAGATTATGTTGAATTTGATGAAAGATATCTAAGACCAACAGAAGTAGATTTGCTTATCGGAGATACTACAAAAGCAAAAGAAAAACTTGGATGGGTAGCTAAAACCTCATTTGATGATTTGGTTAAAATTATGGTCGAGTCTGATTTAAAAAAATATAACGTACTTGACAAAATTTAGTAATGTATTCTACATCTTTTAAAATAGAAGATTTTCATAAAGACACAATTTCATTTTTTAAAAATAAAAATGTAGCTGTCACAGGCGGAACAGGATTTATAGGCAGCCATTTAGTAGAACAATTAATTCATCTAAAAGCTAACCCCATAGTTCTTTCTAAAAGTTTAAATAAAAATTTTCTATTATCTTGTGAAGAAGAAATAGAAATAATAGAAGTTGATTTATTTGATAAAAACGCAACATTAAAAGCATTAAAAAAAGCTGATATTGTTCTTCATCTTTCAGCTTCAGTTGCTGGTATTGAATATAATTCAAAGCATCCTGCTACTATTTTTAAGGATAATTTAGAAATGTTCATGAACACTATAGATGCAGCTGCAAAATCTGACAACGTAGAACGCTTTCTTGTAACAAGCTCTGCTTGCGTATACCCAAGACATTGTTCAATACCAACAAAAGAAGAAGAGGGAACTGTTGGTGAGCCAGAGCCAACAAATTCTGGCTATGGATGGTCAAAAAGAATGGAAGAGTATCTAGGTAAGAAATATAACGAAGAATATGATCTTAGTGTCTCAATAGCTAGACCATATAATGCATATGGTCCGCGAGATAATTTTAAAAAAGAAATGTCGCATGTAATACCATCTCTTATAAAAAAAGCTTTTGAATCAAAAGATGGTAAGTTACAAGTTTGGGGTGATGGGACACATAGTAGGTCATTCTTATATGTAGATGACTTTGCCAGAGGGCTAATAGAAGTAGCAGCAAGATATGCAAAAGCAGACCCTATAAATATAGGGGCCGATGAGGAGACAACAATTAAGGATCTATCATATTTAATATGCGAAAAAGTAAAAATAATTACAGGCAAAAACGTTGAGCCAGTATTCGATTCTTCTGGAATTACTGGACAACCAAGAAGGAAGTGCGATACGGGTAAATTGGAAAAGGAATTACAATATAAAACGAACGTTAGCTTTGAAGAGGGCCTGCAAAAAACTATCGAGTGGTACAATAACATATTATGAAAACTACATTATGTATATTAACTAAAAATGAATTGCCATGTCTTAAGGTCACACTTCCAGATGTAATAAATGCATGCAAAAAGAATAAAATTACAGATATATTTGCAATTGATGGCGGTTCAACAGATGGAACTATAGAATTTTTTAAAAAAAACAGTATAAAAGTATTGTCCCAAGACAATAAAGGAAGAGGCGATGCATTTCATGTTGCGTTTAAAGAAATTGATACTGATTTATATATTTTTTATTCTCCGGATGGTAACGAAGATATAAATGATGTGTATAAATTTTCTGAGCAGGCACAACTTGGAGCAGATATCATAATAGCTTCTCGTATGATGAAAGATTCCTTTAATGAAGAAGATGTAAATATAATTAAAATGAGAAAATGGGCAAATAATGCTTTTAATGCTATGGCAAACATTACTTTTAGAAGGAATGGCTCATATATAACTGACTCAATTAATGGTTATAGAGCTATTACAAAGTCAGCAGTAAAGTCCTTAAGTCTAGATGCCACAGATTATACAATTGAATATCAAATGACAATAAGAGCATTTAAGAAAAAATTATCAATTTCAGAATTTCCAACAATAGAAGGAAAAAGACTGTTTGGTGAAACTCAAGCAAAAAGTATTCCAACAGGACTAAAGTTTTTAAAATGCTATTTTCGTGAAATATTTACAAGGATTTAAAAAAAATTTATCTATATTTTAAAAAACTATTTTTTTATTATTTTATTTCTAATGCCAATATATTCTGTTATTTGAGATGATAGCCCTTCGTGAAGGCTTACTTTATGCTTCCATTTCAATTCTTGAATTTTACTCTTATCAAGAATCTTTCTTTTAATGCCATCAGGTTTAGTGTCATCAAAAATTATTTTACCTGTATATTGTATGATTTTCGAAATAATACTAGCAAGATTTTTAATAGAAATTTCTTCTCCTGTACCAAGGTTAATCGGACCGGAGTCATTGTAATTTTTAATTATATGCATAATACCACTAGCCATATCATCAACGTGAATAAATTCCCTCTTCACTTTTCCAGTACCCCATAACACTACTTTGCTCTTATTATTAATTTTTGCTTCATAAATTTTTTTAATTAAAGCAGGTATAACATGATTCTTATCATTATCGTAACAATCGTTAGGGCCATAACTAGCAGCTGGAATTATGGAAATATGTGAAGTATTGTATTGTGCGTTAAGCATTTCAATAAATTTTACGCCTAGTATTTTTGAAATCCCATAACCCTCATTGGTTTCTTCAATTTTCCCACCCAGTATTGTATCTTCTTTAAATGGTTGCTTTCCAAGTTTTGGATACATACAACTTGCACCTAAAAAAACAATTTTACTACACCCGTTTTCATGTGCTGATTTTATGATATTTAAAATTATCATAGAGTTTTCATATAAAAAAGTTGCTGGAATTTTTGCATTAATTTGTATGCCACCAACTAACGCTGAGGTAATAATAATCGTATCTGGTTTATTTTTTTTTATCCAATTATCTGTTTTGATTTGATTTGTTTGATCAAGATCCGATTTTTTAGTCTTTAAAATATTATAATTTTTATCTTCTGATAGCTTTTTAATTAATGATTTGCCAACCATTCCGTTTCCAGTTATCCAAATTTTATTTTTTTTCTTCATAAAATAACCATATGAGTGCGGCTGTTACATAAGTAAGGCCTTTAAATTTATCTTCTTTTATCGCGTTTATTACTGAATTCTTTGATAACCATAATATATCGGGATCTTCAATATCTACACAAGAAGGCTCACAAACTTTTTTAATATTCTTTATCGAAATATAATTTAATTCGGAAAACATGTAGCTTGCACTTACTACATTTTTTTTTAGAATTTTAAAATAACTAAATTCATAGCCTAGTTCTTCTAATAATTCTCTTTTTGTTGTTTCTTCTATGGTCTCATTATTTTCTATTCCACCTGCAGGAAATGTATATGACACTTCACCTATTCCATGTCTATATTCATTATATACGAGTAATTCATTATTTTCATTTTCAATAAGTAGCATTACAGCATTATTAACTTCAATTCTGTGGTAATCGTCTATAGTATTTCCATTTGGGAGCTCAATTTTATCGATAAATATGTTTATATATGGACTACCGTCATAAACTTTCTTTCTGGATAGTGATTTCCATTTTTTATTTTTCATCAGCTATATCTCTTTTTATTGAAAAAAAGTAAACAAACATACCAGGTAATGCAAAAATCATATTGATTAATCTAAAAATAAAATAAACTGAAGCGTATTCTAAAAGAACTTTGCTATTCATATAATACATAATTTGTGAAAAAGCTGCTTCTCCAACTCCAACATTTCCTGGAGAAATTGGTATTATATTAAGAATATGGACAAAAACACTAGAAATTATATGGCTTATAAGATCAAGATCTTCTGCAAGCATCTCAAGTGAAATTAGATATAGTGAAGTAGCAATTACTAACTGTATGCATATAGCTAAAGCTAAATTATATATTATATTTAATGAATTTTTTTTATAAGTAAAAAATATATCAACGGTCCTTGTTAACATTTTTATTATTTTATTCTTATATTTATCTAAAAAGCCTAGAATTGAACTTTTTATTTTTATACTATTTAGAACTTTTCTAGCGAAAAAGATTATAAAAAATATTAGTAATGTTATAAAAAAATAGTAATAATAAATATTATTATCAAAAAAATAGTAAATAAATTTTATATTTAAATTCTTAAAAATTATTGGCAACGAATATAAAATAATAATTCCCATAGATATTAAACCAATCACTCGATCAAGAATTACTGACAAAGCAATTCCTGTCTTATTTTTCTTATTTTTTGCAATGTATGCGATCTTAATTACATCCCCAGTAAACGCGTATAAATAATAGTTTAGTGCATAGCCAAGATAGTATGACTCTAATGCTCGAAAAAAAGTTATTTCATTATTTTGAATGCTTAATAATAAAAACCATTTGAAAGCACCTAAAATCATAATCATTAAACACAATAAAATTATGTATAAAACTAATATAAGATCTAGATCAAAAACTCTATATAAATCTAAAGTATTATATGTGACTAAAAAGTATATTAGTACCAGTGCTATTACAGTTTTTAATATATTCTTAATACTCATTGCAATTAATTTTCTTCAATAGAGCTTTTTATTAAGAGGCATCCTTCTCTTATATTATTCCTGTAAGTTAAATCTATGCATTTATATTCAACAAAGCCATACCGCCTTGCTAATTCGCCTTTAAAGTATAATAACATTAAATTTTCATAGTAAAAATCTTGTTGGTGTTTTGACTCAGTTAATCTTTTCTCAAATATTGAAATATTTTCTTGATTTTTTTTCATCATTCCGTAAGGGTTTATCAAAAAAACACCATCAGCACGCAACATATTTTTCAGTAGCAATGCTTCATGATTCTTCTCTAGAACTATTGGTAGGTGTGTTTGATAAGATTTCTTTTGAGGATCAGATAGATTTATTAATGTATTTGTTGTAAAAATATCGATTGGACCTTGCTTGTTTAAACTAATATGCAAAAAAGGTATTTCTATAGTGGAATTATTATATTTAAAATTATTAGCACTACTATCAACTAAATTTGCAATTTTGGGCTCAAATGAATAATTTGACGGGTTAACAATATTTCCACCGGAAATAATATTGTAACCACTAAAAGATCCATCAATTTTCCTTAATAGGCTAATATGTTTTGTACCATGCTCAAAAACTAGAAAATTACTACCACTAATAATTACAGAAATAGAGACTACTTGTATAAAAATTATAGATAAAAAAATTATTTTAATAATCTTGTCAAATTTTCTTACCGATATAGAAATAAGCATACCAAATAATATAAATAATATGTAAGTAAGTGCAAATTTTCTTGAAGTATATTGAATTGAGATTAAAACAGGAATGCTACCAACTATGGACGAAAAAAATATGTAATAAAAAACTTTACTGTTGCTTTTTATTTTGAAATAACTTTTATAAAGCAAGGCTAAAATAGTTAGAAAAAATATAATTAAAAATGGTATTAACCCAGAATATTCTAATTGCTTGAAAAAACTAATGCAAATACCAAAAAAAGATAATGATGCATTAAAAATATTATCGCTCAATTCATTTGCTTGAACTACTTGCCCAAAATTTGTTTGGTAAATCCATATATATAAATCTCTCCAAGCCTCAATAAACCATAAAAATACAATTAGTGATAAGGAGGTAAAGATAATTACGACATATGATTCATTATTATTTTTTCTTGAATTCTTAATCCAAAAGAATAAATTCTTAAAAAAATTGTAGATATATGGGATAAATACCATAAGAGCAACTATTGAAAAATATTTTACAATGGTCAAATATAAAGATGCTGCTTGGCCACTATGCAAACGTTGTATATGTGCTTTTGCGCTAAAAGATATATCAATACCTTTTAATATGGCAGCAAATAAAAATAAACCAAAAATAAATTGCATGATTTTTATTATAAGACTTAATTTAAAAACTTTTTCTCTCAAGCCAAAGTAAAAAAAACAAGTAATTATAGGAAGTAAATATATAATTGCTTCTATTGGACGTATCGTAATACAAATAGCCATTGCTGTTAGCGCAAAAAAAGAATCTTTTTTATTAATCAAATAATTTGATTGCATTAAGTGAAAAATTGTTGCTAAAACTGCAGGTGTAAGTATGGTTTCTGCAAATGCATGCATGCCACCTGGGAAGAAAGAATTTGAAAGAGTGCCAATAAAAATAGAACCAAGCAAACATATAGATTTCGATGAATCTGTCATTCTCAATATGAAATAACTGTATATAATAGTAATAAATAAAGCGATGGAATGAATTGCAGCGAAAGTAAATAGAATGCTATTTGCTGATACCAACATTAGCGGAAACAAAAATAAGTAAAAAGAAACTGGCCTCCAAGGTTTTTCAGCATAAAGCGAATAAAACCCCTCACTAATATTGCCAGCATAAAAAATGTTTACAATCTTGCCAGCAGCCTGAAGAAAATCATGAGCATCTGCAAAAGGTAAGCCAACATTATTAACATGCCAACAGATCATTAAACCTAATGGAATTATTGTTGCAATTAAGGCAACTTTTATATCTGAGAGTTTTTCAATTATTTTCATTAGATTTGTAAGTATTTATAATGTTATTTTAAAAATTTTTCTTTCGATCTCGTTAATTGTTGGAATAACAAGTGTTATAGATAGTTTATTCTTTAACATTATTTTTCCACCATTTTAAAGTTTTAATTATACCTTTATCGATTTTAGTTTTTGGAGACCATCCTAGTTCTTTTTTAGCTTTCGCTGTATTTAAGAACATATTAAAAGGAATGGATGGTTTTGCTTTATTGAATTGAATTTTTATATCCTTGCCTGATAGTTTTATTATTTTTTCACATAGTTCTCTTACAGTAATTGGCGACCCTGAACCACAATTGTATATTTCATATTGTGATTTTTGTTTTCTAATCGCTGTTTTAATGAAATCAACAAGGTCGTCTGCATGTAGGAAATCTCGTATTTCTTTTCCCGTTCCCCATACTTCTAAAGTGTCTGTAGCTTTCATAACCTTTGTAATGGTTGCTCCAAACACATGGCTTTTTTCCAAGTCATACTTATCATGAGGGCCATATATATTTGAATGCCTAATAATTGTAAATTTTGTGTCACTTAACATTGAGTAAAATTTAGCTATTTTCTCAAGATATACTTTAGTTTCCCCGGCACCCTTGTATTTATCAATAATTTTCCCATTGTAATCACTTTCTTTCGTAGGTTTTTTTGACGAAGGGTACATAACTGTGCAACTTGGAAAAATAAAATGTTTGATTTTGTGTGCGTAGCTAGATCTGAACATATATGAATTAATTACAGCATTATCTGTAACATGAATATATGGTTTTGAGACGATATCTTTGGATCCTGATGTTGTGGCAGCTGCCTGAATTACTATATCCATTCCTTTTATTAATTTATCTATAGAATTCGGATTTCTTAAATCTGCTTTATGCCATTTAACGTTATCAGAGGTTTTATAAGCAGGTCTTTTATACCTAACAGCGTGAATCTCATAATTTTTATTTCCTGATAACCCAAGTGTAATATTTTTACCTATAAACCCTGTTGCACCACAAATTAATACTTTTTTCATTAATTACCTCTAATTTATTGTATTATGACCACTAACTTTTTTACAACATAATACCATAGAGGACAATAGATTTAATAAAGAAATGCAAAGAAAATAATGGTAGTGTTATATCTGTTGATACGACAGTTGCTCTTTAAAACAGCTGAAGAATTAAGTCGGAAAAAAGAAAAATAAAATTTTTAGAGTAGAACCGTTTTTAATTAGGATAGATTCAATTATTTCACGAATATTAAATATAAAAATTCTTTGGGTCACAGCTATTGCTTTCTATTTTGTTACTCAATCATCTTTTGCAGACCCTTTGGTAATAGTAATAAACCCTCCAAAGGTTAATGCTACTCGAGTAGAAAAAAATATTATAGATATACCTGCGTCAGTTAGTCATATTGGTAAGGAGAAAATCCAACTAGGGACAGAACAAATTGGTTTGGATGAGTCTATGAGTCAGGTACCAGGTGTTTTCTTTCTTAATAGGTATAATTATGCGCAAGATCTCCGGGTGTCTATTCGGGGTTTTGGAGCACGCTCCAGTTTTGGTATTCGTGGTGTCAAGATTATAGTTGATGGTATACCTGAAACTCTTCCTGATGGCCAAGGATCTATTGATGGAGTTGATATTGGTTCGATTTATAAAATCAATGTTATTCGCGGGCCGTCATCTTCGCTTTATGGTAACGCTTCTGGTGGAGCCATACTCATAGAAACTGAACGAGGCTCAAAATTACCTTTTATTGAACTTCGTAACACATACGGTGATTTTAACTTAAATAAACAACAGTTTAAAATTGGTGGAGAGACTGCAAATTTAAACTATTTACTAAATATCTCAAATACTTCAGTTGATGGCTATAGAGAGAACAGCGAGTTTGAGAATAAACAATTTAATGGCCGTTTTGAATATTCCCTCTCAGGCAAATCAAGTATTGTTTCGACCATACATCATACGGATCAGCCATTAGCAAATGATCCTGGTGGAATTACAGCAGGAGATGTGACAATTAACCCAAGACAAGCGCGTTCTCAAAACTTAAATTTTCAAGCAGGTGAGAAAGTAAAACAAACCCGATTAGGATTAGTATATAAAACCCAGCTTGATAAAAGTCGAGCTATAGAAGTGAGAACTTATAACACCAATCGAGACTTCAGTAATAAGCTGCCATTTCAAAATGGCGGTATAGTTAATTTAGACAGAAGTTTTTATGGTGGAGGCCTTAAATATACTGAAGAAGGTAATCTTGGTAAATACCAAAATCGACTTCTTTTAGGAATAGATTTTGACCGTCAAGATGACAATCGAAGTCGTTATAACAATTTATTGGGTGTAAAGGGGACCCAGACATTTCAACAAAATGAATTAATAACTTCACTGGGGGCATACTTTCAGAATGAGACTAAACTAAATGATATAGCAGAGATTACCCTAGGTATACGACATGATGATGTCGCATTTGATGTTACAGATAAATTTTTAGCTGATGGTGATGATTCAGGAAAAATTAATCTAAATGAGTTTAGTCCGATGGCTGGTATTAGTTTAAAAGCAAATAGTAATACAAATATTTATGCGACTGCATCTAAAGCATTTGAAACACCAACAACAACTGAGTTTGCTAATCCTTCTGGAGGTGGTTTCAATCAAACTATTAAGCCACAAAAATCAACTAGCTACGAAATAGGAATCAAGACCTTTAATAATAAATACAGTTTCGAGGCAGCTATCTTTCAAACTAATGTTAAGGATGAGCTGACACCTTTTGAGGACTCAGAACAACCTGGTCGAACTTTTTTTACAAATGCAGGCTCATCTGATCGGCACGGCTTGGAGCTTACAAGCATTAGAAGATTCTATGATCGATTAGAGTTTTCAACAACCTATACCTACTCAGATTTTAAGTTTAATCACTTTAGAAATGCTGATGGTGAAATATACGATGGAAAACGCATACCTGGAATACCAAAAAATCTACTAAATTTTAACTTATCTTGGTCTAACGAATCTGGAGCATACGCCAACTTAGACACAACGTTTACAGGAGAATTTTATGCTGATAATGGTAATCAGACGAAAGTTGATTCATATACAGTTTCAAACCTTCGCTTAGGAAAAAACTTCATTCGCAATGATTTAGATATTGGATTTTATCTTGGTGTGAATAATATCTTTAATGAGAAATATAATAGCAATATAAGAATTAATGCCTATGGAAATCGCTATTTT
>CESI01118459.1_pt1 | contig 14502 bp, 5 predicted proteins | sample 356301 | NCBI WGS metagenome assembly CESI01 (sample SAMEA2621423, study PRJEB7988) | marine metagenome | biome: marine biome (ENVO:00000447); feature: deep chlorophyll maximum layer (ENVO:xxxxxxxx); material: "saline water (ENVO:00002010), including plankton (ENVO:xxxxxxxx)" | depth 40 m | reverse complement strand
CCAAGAATTGTTGCTGTTTGAGAAGCTAAATTAAATGAAGAAATGACCCCATCTTTATCATCTCCAACAGAACTATCATCACATATAACTATGCTAGACACCGAGTTTGCAACTGGAAGTTTTTCAAAAACAGTTAAAGAAACTTCATCACTATTAGTTGGGCATAAATATTGGTCTGAATTAACGAGAACTCTAAATTTATCTCCATCCATTTCAACGTTTACATTATTAACTTTTAATGTTTCTGTATCAGTTCCTGAATAGGCATCAGAATTAATTAAATTATCCCAAGGTTCAAAATTGGCAGAATTTAAGTTATAAATTTGCCAAGTAAAAGAAGGGTTGTCAAGAGTTTCTACACCAACACTAAAAGTTGCACTGGTTCCAGCTTGGCAAGCTGTTGTAGAAACTGGAAGAGAATTAATTGTAACTGGAGAACTTACTTTCTGAAAAAAATAAGTTCCATTTGCATCTTTTAATGGTTGTATGCTGTAATCATGATCAGTAATTCCTCCTTTTTCATCTACTCCTTTATTTTTGGTTGTTGGTATCCCGACACCAATCATTCCATTTCCATCCTCATCAGAAAATCCGGCCTCAATTACATCATTACATCCATCGTTATCACTGTCTAAATCTAAATAGTCTACCACATTATCACTGTCTGTGTCAATAGAATAGTTTACAATAGAAATTATGCCGCTAAACACTCCATCAGTGGTGGTGTTATTTCTTTTTTGGGTTATAGACAATCCTGTTATTCCACTTGCAATAAACTGATAATCAATGGTGCTACTTGCATTAGTATTTTGTTTGAAAATAATCTCATTAGCGGTGTAATTATCAATTCCTGATTCAAAATTTTCATCAAAATTTGTATCAACTAAAATATTGTCATTTGGATCTAAAAGAGTAATGTTTTCTGTTATTGGAAAAACCTTTAACAAAAAAACATCTTCATTGTTGTTTTCTGTTTCCTCAGGATTATCTAATAACTGAATATTAAGTTTTTCCTTAAAACTAAGAGTGTAGTTTAACTGAACCTCGCTTCCTGCTAAAACAGTGGCCTTAAAGACTCCATTTTCACCTCCTACAAAAGAGTTAGCCCCCTCTGGGAGACTTGTAATAACACCTCCGTTTTCTAAAATGCTAGTATTAACAGATTCGTTTTTTTCAAATTTTACAGTTGGGCTTTCCTCATTTGTAAAATCAATAGACGCATTACCAAAAGATTCAATATAATTACTAATACCATCGTTGTCATTATCAATGTCTATATTATCTATAATTCCATCTTGATCTGAATCTGTAGGACAGACACTAACAACAATTTTATTAGACAGAAAATTAAGGTTTGAACATTCAAGAACTCCTTCTAATTTATAAGCACCTGCAACGGTTGGCTTGAATGTTGTTTCAGTATTTCCGGTTGGGATAAAAGTTCCAAATTCATTTTCAATTAACCACCTAATACTATCGAAGTTTTCTATATTATCAGCTGTCAAAAGAATGTTAGATTCTCCATTTTGCTTAATACACGAACCTAATACTTCTAGTTCTACATCATAAACTATTTCAGGAGGAGTAGCAAATCCAGAATAAAAACCACCAGTTGTTGCTGCACCACTATAATTAAAATAAGCAACATACAATTCATCATTTCCAGTAACAGATATATTTCCAGTCAATCCTTTGACTATATATGTAACATACTTATCGTTGCCAGCAACATCAAGAGGACCAGCAACATCATTGTACGTCTCAATTCCATTTCCATTGATTAAAATATTGGAGCCTTTATTGGTTATAAAGGTAACAGCTCCTTCAAAAGCTTTGTTTCCAATTTTATCAATACTAGCTATATTGTTAACGTCCCCTTTAGACGAACAATTTAGGGGAGGAACAAAAAACATTCCTTGATTTGCTGCAGCAGCAAAAGCAGAGTCATAGACACTTCCAGTGCCTTGAAAGGCAAATAACTTATGTTCTAAATTTTGAGTTCTTACATACATATTTCCACCTGCTATGTTTGAACTATAACTATCACCCTCAATTAAAATATAATCTCCAGCTTTATCGATAGTTCCATAAGATTGGCCATTAACTAATATTTCAGTATTATCTTGATCCGCAATAATTAATACATTCTCCCACCCATCATTTCCATTTCCTCTGATGAATATATATTCTGATCCTACTAGATCAGAACCAACTATTTGATCAAGACCATAATCTTGGCCTCCTGTTTGTGTTTCAAAACTTCCACTAGCAGAACCTGTATTTACAACCACAGGTTTACTGGAATTAACAAGTGTCCCAATAAGTTCATTTCCAGGTCCACCCTGACTAGCCAAGATGTAACTTTCTCCTTTGTTAAGAGTTACAACAAGTGGAATCTCGGGAGTTTTTAAACCTCCAAGAGTTTCAATATTTTTAGTAAATTCAAAAGAAATTTGTGTAAGGTCTTCACTTGCCATTATTGAAATAAAACCGATATGTGAAGTGTTTTGATGCTGAAACATTCCTGCACGAAACCTAGTTCCTAATCCAGACTTACCTTTACTTACTAAAGCCCCAGCTTGGTATTGCTGACCGTCAGAATTTGCTCTAACAGAAACGTATACTTCGGACTCAGATTCTACTATAAATCCTTTGTTTAAAGTTTGTTCTGTTTCAGCCGATTGAACAAAAAGATTACTCCACCATCCGTTATTATTACCAGGATCTTGAGCTAATTCAATAGCAACTGGATTGGAGTTATCTACCGTTCCACTATTGTATACAGTTCCAGAATCTGCAGTCGCTCCAAGTGCTCCTCCTATCTTTACTTCAAATTTTACAGGATTTATACTAGGAGTAGAAATATATAACCACTGGTCACCTGGGTCATCAGTCGCGGTTAAGGGGGGGATGTAATGAATCTTGCTTAGCTGAGCTTGCATTTCAGTGGAAAGCAATAAAAAAAACAATAATATAAATGATTTTCTCAACTGACGAATTAATTCTTTACAAACTTAAGTGATATATCAATAATAAAAAATCTATTGATTTATATTGCTTAAATCATATAATATTTTAATTTTTTTGCGTTAATGAATATGCTTTTTATAAATTTATATTTTAACAAAACAAATAGCTTCCTTTTAGTAGATGAAAAACAATAAAAACAGAAGAGAATCATTAGTTTATCACGCTAAGCCAAATCCAGGTAAAATCGAGGTAGTCCCTACAACAAAATATAATAGTCAAAGGGATTTATCACTAGCCTATTCTCCAGGTGTGGCTTTTCCTTGCTTAGAGATTGAAAAAGATATAAATAATGTATATAAATACACATCAAAAGGTAATTTAGTTGCTGTAATAACTAATGGAACAGCTGTTTTAGGTTTAGGTGATATAGGACCTGAAGCTTCAAAACCAGTAATGGAAGGAAAAGCTTTGCTTTTTAAAATTTTTGCGGGAATTGATGTTTTTGATATTGAGATTGACGCTAAAGATCCTGAAAAATTTATTGAAACAGTTAAAATGATTTCACCAACATTTGGTGGAATAAACTTAGAAGATATCAAAGCGCCAGAAGCTTTTGAAATTGAAAAAAGACTTTCGGAAGAATTAGATATTCCTGTGATGCACGATGACCAGCACGGAACAGCTATAATTTCTTCTGCTGCTTTGCTAAATGCATTAGATCTTGTTGAAAAAAAGATTGAAGACGTTCAAATAGTAGTTTGTGGTGCTGGTGCTGCAGCAATTTCTTGTACTCGAATGTATAAAGCATTTGGTTTAAGCCCCAAAAATATTATCATGACCGATAGTAAGGGTGTAATAAGATCAGATAGACAAGAATTATCTAAAGAAAAAAAAGAATTTGCTACAGAAAAGAAAATTGATACTCTGGAAGATGCAATGAAAAATGCGGATGTTTTTATTGGACTTTCTAAAGCAAACATGGTTACTCCAAAAATGTTATTATCCATGGCAAATAACCCTATTGTATTTGCAATGGCTAATCCTGATCCAGAAATAGGATATGATTTAGCTATGAAAACTAGAGACGATATAATTATGGCTACAGGAAGATCAGATCATCCAAATCAGGTTAATAACGTTTTAGGCTTTCCTTTTATTTTTAGAGGTGCCTTAGACGTGAAGGCATCAAAGATTAATAATCAAATGAAGATGGCGGCTGTAAAAGCTTTGGCATCTTTAGCTAAAGAAACTGTCCCAGAGTTTGTCAATATAGCTTATGACAAAACAAAGCTAGCTTTTGGAAAAAGTTATATAATTCCAAAACCATTTGACCCTAGATTAATTACTAAAATACCACCTGAGGTTGCAAAGGCAGCTATGGAATCTGGAGTCGCCAAAGAACCAATTGAATGTTGGAAAAAGTATGAGGAAGAACTCCATTCTAGATTAGGAAATGACAAGAAAATAGTAAGACTCTTGATAAACAGAGCTAAAGCAAATCCTAAAAAAATAATCTTTGCAGAAGCTGATCATTTAGATGTTTTAAAAGCAGCTCAAATAGTTCACGAGGAAGGAATTGGTTACCCAATTCTTTTAGGTGATAAAGAAGTTATACATGAACTAAAGGCTGAAATTGAATTTGATGAAGAAATTCCTATTATTGATCCAAAATCTCAAGAAGAGCTTGCAAATAGAGAAAAATATGGAAAGAAATATTGGGAAATGCGAAGAAGAAAAGGAGTTACTTTATTTGAGGCGGTTAACAAGATGAAACAAAGAAATCTTTATTCTGCTATGATGTTATTGGATGGAGAAGCAGAAGCGTTAATATCAGGTTATTCAAGAAGTTACCCAGTAACTGTAAAACCCATGTTAGAGGTAATTGGAAAAGCTCAAGGAATTAATAAAGTGGCAACTACTAACTTGATGATTACAAATAAAGGCCCTTTATTTTTATCAGATACTTCTATAAATATAGATCCAAGTTCTAAAGATCTAGCAATTATTGCTAAAATGACTGCTGAAACCGTTAAGATGTTTGGTATGGAACCCAACATAGCTATGTTATCATATTCTAATTTTGGTTCCTCCAATCATCCAATGGCATTGAAAGTTAACCAAGCAGTTAAGTTTTTACACAGAAACTTTCCTGATTTAAATGTTGACGGAGAGGTTCAGTCTGACTTTGCATTAAATAAGGAAATGTTTAAGGATAAGTTTTCATACTCAAAGCTTTCTGGAAAAAATGTTAATACATTAATATTTCCAAATTTAGATTCAGCTAACACCAACTATAAAGTGATTAAAGAGTTAGATAATGCGATGTCTATTGGACCAATTATGATGGGAATGTCTAAAGCTGTGCACGTATTGCAATTAGGAGCAAGTGTAGAAGAAATGGTAAATATGTCTGCAGTCGCAGTAGTAGATGCGCAAAAAAAAGCTAAATTAAAAGTATGATTACACAATTAAAAGGAAGAATGATTGAAAAATCACCAACTGAACTGGTGATTGATTGTAACGGGGTTGGATATTTAGTGAATATTTCTCTAAATACATTTTCTAAACTGACGGATTCCGAGAGCGTTAGTTTATTTACTCACCTTCAAGTGAAAGAAGATTCCCATACTTTATTTGGTTTTTTTGAAAAAACAGAAAGAAATTTATTTAGACAATTAATATCTGTTTCTGGTATAGGGGCAAGTACTGCAAGAACTATGCTTTCTTCTTTGAGCCCAGGTGAAATACAGAGTGCCATAATTTCAGGGAATGTTTCTACAATTCAATCTGTGAAAGGAATTGGCTTAAAGACTGCACAAAGAGTTATTATAGATTTAAAAGATAAAGTTAGCTTGATTTCAAAAAACGATCAATTTATTGGAAATATTAGCAATACAAATCAAGATGAAGCGTTATCAGCATTAGAGGTACTAGGATATAACAGAAAACAGACTAGTAAGGTAATCGAAATGCTTATTAACAATTCACCAGAAATGTCTGTTGAAGAATTGATTAAAGGGGCATTAAATAAATTGTAAAGTATTGAACAAAGTTTCTTTTAAAAGAAAAATTTTTCTTACATCATTTTTCTTAATAATATTATACAACTACAGCCTGTTTGGTCAAAAGATTATTACTTTAGATACAATTGGTAACACTGTTTATTTAGGCAAGTTCAAATTAAAAGCACCTTCTTTTTTTATTTCAAAATATACCTATGATCCTTTAATTGACAAATATATTTATACAACAAAAGCTGGTGAAATTGATGTTGGCGTTCCATTATTGTTAAGCCCCTCACAATACAGAAAATTAATAAAAGAAAGCAACATCAAAGACTATTTTCAAGATAAGCTAAAATTACTTGAAGATGAAGACTCTGATGAATCGGAAAAGTTAAAAAATCTTTTACCTGATCTTTATTTAAATTCAAATTTTTTTGAAACGATTTTTGGGGGAGATGAAATTGAACTCACTCCTCAGGGCTCTATTTCTATGGATATTGGAGCAAGGTATCAAAAAAGAGAAAACCCCTCAGTATCAACTAGAAATCAAAGTAATCTTAATCTAGATTTCAATCAATCTATTAGTTTAAGTATGAATGGAAAAATTGGTAAACGATTAACTATATCATCGAACTACGACACCCAATCAACATTCGATTTTCAAAACCTTTTAAAACTTGATTATACACCAACAGAAGATGATATTATTCAAAAAATTGAATTAGGAAACGTTAGTATGCCACTTAGTGGATCTCTAATTTCTGGCGCACAAAGTTTATTTGGATTTAAAACTGAGTTGAAATTTGGTAATACAAAAATCACAACAGTTTTATCAGAACAAAGATCTCAATCACAGACTGTGATGGCCAAGGGAGACGGAAGTTTTGAGGAGTTTTCAATATTACCGATAGACTATGATGAAAATAGACATTTCTTTTTGGGTCAATATTTTAGAGACAAGTATAATAAAACTCTAAAAACTTACCCTTATTTAAATACTCAAATTAATATAACTAGAATTGAGGTATGGGTAACCAACAGAGTAAATCAAATTCAAAATGTGCGTAACATATTGGCTCTACAAGATTTAGGTGAGTCAGACCCTGAAAAAACTAAAATTGATGAATTTTATCCAAGTTTTATAATAAACCAAGGTAGTAACGTTTACCCAGACAACTCAGTTAACAAATTTGATCCATCAACAATTGGAACTGGTTTTTTAAATTCTGCAATTAGAGAAATATCAACAGTAAAAAATGGTTTTGGTCCAATTTCTAATTTAATCAGCGAGGGAAATGATTACTCAGTATTAGAAAATGCAAGAAAATTAGAGTCCAATGAATATAAATTACAAGAAAAATTAGGATATATTTCTCTTAACCAACCTTTAAATAACGATGAAATTTTAGCTGTTGCGTTTCAATATACAGTGGGAGGGAAAGTTTTTCAAGTTGGAGAGTTTGCAAACGATGGAGTTGAAGCAACAGATCTTTCACAAAATAATGGCCAACTGCAAATTTCTAATAATAGTATAATCGTTAAAATGCTAAAGAGTAGCTTGACTAATATAAATCAGCCAGTTTGGGATTTAATGATGAAAAATATTTATTCTATAGGCTCGTATCAAATCAATAAAGATGATTTTAAATTAAATATTTTTTACTCAAATCCTTCTCCATTAAATTATATTGAACCAGTGGATTCATCAATATGGCCTGCATCTTTTGATGGAAAAACTTTATTATCTGTATTTAATCTGGATAATTTAAATATGAATAATGACATTCAAAATGGAGGAGATGGGTTTTTTGATTTTGTTCCTAATTTAACAATTGATTCAAACAACGGTTTAATTATTTTCACATCAGTTGAGCCTTTTGGAGAATATCTTTTTAATAAATTAAAAAACACTAATTCATCAGTTGAGAATTATCAAAATGAAGATTCATATAATGCGAATCAAAAGAAATACGTTTATCAAGAAGTTTATAATTTATCAAAGACTGGAGCGGAAGAAAAAATAGAAAAAAATAAATTTCAACTTAAAGGGTCATATAAAACTTCCGGGGATTCTGGGGGAATTCCAATTGGACAATTTAATGTCCCTAGAGGCTCTGTAAAGGTCACTGCAGGAGGAAGGTTGCTTCAAGAGGGAGTGGATTATACAGTAAACTATCAGGCTGGTAGAGTCCAGATTTTAGATCAGACTCTAAAAAGCTCTAATATTCCTATAGAAATTTCCACAGAAAGTAATTCTTTTTTTGGTCAGCAGAAAAAAAGATTTTCAGGTGTCAATGTAGAACATAAGTTTAATGATAATTTTATAGTTGGAGGATCTTTAATGAATTTAAGCGAAAGATCAATAAGTCAAAAAGCTAATTACGGAGTAGAACCTGTCAATAATACAATGATTGGATTAAATGGTATTTTTTCAACAGAAGTCCCTTTTTTAACAAGAATGGCAAATAAATTACCTAATATAAAAACAAAAACACCATCAATAATTTCAGTTAAAGGGGAAGTGGCTTTTCTGCATGCTGGAAAACCAAAAAATTCAGGTTATGAAGACAATGCGACTGTTTATGTAGATGATTTTGAAGGTTCAGAAACTAATATAAACCTAAAGGATAATCTTTCATGGAAACTTTCAAGCGTTCCATTAAATGTAAATGGCTCAGAATTTGGAGTAAATGATTTAAGACTTGGTTACTATAGGGCAAAATTGGCTTGGTATAATATTGATCCTATTTTTTACACAAGGCAAAGACCATCAGAAATAGATGACAATGAATTGTCTAAAAATGAAACAAGAAGAATTTTTATTGATGAAATTTTTCCACAACAAGATTTAATCGAAGGTCAATCAAGAATTCAAAATACTTTTGATTTAAACTACATTCCTAATGAAAGGGGACCTTATAATAATAATGAAAACAATGTATTTACTCAAAATGCTGACAAGAATTGGGCTGGAATATTAAGAAAAATTAACACAACTAACTTTGAACAATCAAATGTTGAGTTCATACAGTTTTGGTTGCTAGACACTTTTGAGGAAAATTCTTCTAACGAAAATTACCTTGGTAATTTAGTTTTTAACCTTGGAAGTATTTCTGAAGATATTTTAAAAGATGGAAAAAAATTGTACGAAAATGGTTTGCCAACCGCGAATTCACAACAAATTATAAATAATTCAAAATGGGGAATTTCGCCTGCCACACAGTCTTTAGTATATTCTTTTGATTCAGATGCTAATAATAGAATAGTACAAGATTTGGGATATGATGGATTAAATGATAAGGATGAATTAGAAAAATATTTTAATGGAACAAATGCAGATCCTGCCGGTGATAATTATCAATATTATTTGAATACTGAAGGCGGCATTTTAAAAAGGTATAAAAACTATAACGGAACACAAGGAAATTCTCCAGTTTCAACTGATAACGCTAATAGAGGCTCTACAACTGTACCAGATACTGAAGATGTAAATCAAGATAATACGATGAATACTATTGATAGTTATTTTGAATACAGTATACCAATCAAAAAAAATATGGATGTAGGGAATCATCCTTTTATTAGTGATGTTAGAGACAATGTAGAGGTGGAACTTCCAAATGGGCAAACAAAAAAAACCAGATGGATTCAATTTAAAGTCCCAGTTTTTAAACAATTTTACAAGAGCAGTAAGTATAGCCCTTACTTCAATGCAGTTAATGGAATAGATAATTTACGATCTATCCGTTTTATGAGAATTTTATTAAAAGATTTTTCTAATCCAGTTACTCTAAGATTTGGAACTCTAGATTTAGTAAGAACAGATTGGAAAAGATATTCTAAAAATTTAAATAAGGAGAATATATCCTACCCTAACACATCTTTTGATATTGGTTCAGTGAACATTTTAGAAAACGAGAATAGGGTTCCAGTTAATTATATTCTTCCACCTGGAGTCCAAAGGGAAGAAATAAATTCAAATAGCTCAATTATAAGGCAAAATGAACAGTCAATGACCCTTAAGGTAACTAGTCTTCAACCAAAAGATTCAAGGGCAGTATATAAAAATTTAGATTTTGACATGAGGCAATACAAGACGTTAAAAATGTTTATACATGCAGAATCAGTTGAAGGTAGTCCAGTATTGCCTGGTGAAGGTTCAACAGAAGATTATGATAAAAGATTAGTTGGTTTTGTTCGAATGGGTTCCGATTTTACAGACAATTATTATCAAATTGAAGTGCCTTTAAAACCTACTGCCTTTAGTCAAGGCAGCTCTAATAAATTTAGTACAGATCAGGTTTGGGAGCCAGAATCAAATTCTATTGATTTTTCTTTAGAAATATTAACCAAATTAAAGGCTTTATCCATTACAGGTAGCTCAAACTTATCAGAGGTTTTATATTTTAATGAAGATCTCCAGGCTATTGATGAGTTTTCCTCAATTTCCAGATTACCTGGAGACAAAAAATACAAGTTTGCAATTAAAGGAAATCCAACAATCGGAGGTATAAAAACTTTAATGATTGGAGTAAAAAACCCTTCCACACAAAATGGGGACGTACTAAGTGGAGAAGTTTGGTTTAATGAATTGAGACTCTCTGAAATAGATGGAAAAGGTGGATGGTCCGCTTTAGGTTCTCTAGATACTAATATTGCTGATATTGCTAATTTTTCTGTATCTGGAAAAATATCAACAGTTGGATTTGGATCTATTGATAAAACACCAAATCAAAGAAGTAGAGAGGAATTTAAACAATATGGATTTATTGGTAGCGCTAATTTTGGAAAATTTCTTCCTGAAAAATGGGGAATACAAATTCCATTAGCATATAGCGTAAACCAACAAATAACCACTCCCGAATATGATCCTTTTTATCAGGATATAAAACTAAGTGATCGATTGGGTTCTTCTCAAAGAAAAAGTCAAAGAGATTCAATAAGAGAACAAGCAATTTCATTTAAAAAAGCCAAGAGTATTAGTTTGATAGGTTTAAAAAAAAATAGATTACAAGATCAAAAAGAAAGATTTTATGATATTGAAAATTTTGATTTTTCCTATAATTATAATCAAGAAGAAGAACATGATTATGAAATAGAAAACTTAACTCGAAAGACAGTTAGAGCAGGAGCTCAATATAGTTTTAGTTTTGAACCTTTTGTTATTTCACCTTTTAAATCAATTGCATTTATTAGTGAAAATAAATACTTACAATGGATTAGTGAATTCAATATTAACCCACTTATCTCCAGTATTTCTTTCAATACTAATATCAATAGAAGTTTCAACAGTCAAAGGTTTAGAGAGGTTTACATTGAGGGTGCAGATGCTTCAAAACAAATTGCTTTACCTGACATTCAACAAAGAAACTTTCTTTTTGATTGGGACCTTAGCTTGAGTCAAAATTTAACTAACTCTTTGAGATTAGATTTTTCAGCCTCAAACAATAGTATAGTTAAGAATTACTATCAAAGTGATTCGGAGGGCAACAATATAATTAATAAAGAATTTGAAATTTGGGATGGCTTTTGGAACACAGGAGAAACTAATTCTCATAATCAATCATTTAGATTGAGTTATGATTTACCTTTTAAATTATTTCCATTTATTAATTTTATTTCTAGTAATTATAATTATTCCGGAGATTTTAATTGGGAAAGAGGTTCTGACGCCATGGCTCAAGTTGAGGATGAATTAGGTAATGTTTTAGGGCGTGTAAACACAATTCAAAACGCCAATACTCACGCTATGAACGCTTCTTTTAATATGTCTAAGTTTTATAAAAATATTGGATTAGAAAAAAAGAAAAAACCTAAAAAAATTCAAGATAAATTAACTAATTCAATTATTGGTTTAGCTACAGGACTTACAAGATTAAAATTAAATTATTCTGAAAATAATGGTCAAGTCTTACCTGGTTATACTCAATCTTTGGGATTTTTTGGAACCTCGAAACCCTCTTTAGCTTTTGTTTTTGGAAGCCAATCAGACATTAGATACGAGGCTGCAAAAAATGGATGGTTAACAGATTTTCCCAGTTTTAATGAACAGTATTCAAGAGTTTTCAATACCAAGTTGGATTTAATTGCTGAAATAAGTTGGATTAAGGATTTAAAAATTGATATAAAGGCCAACAGAACATACTCAGAAAATTTTTCAGAAAACTATTTAATTTCTGAAAATCAGTATAATGCACTTAGCCCCAACTCATCTGGAAACTTTGCTATTTCCTCTATTTTAATTAAAACAGCTTTCAAAAATAGTGATCAATATAAATCAGAAACTTTTTTAAATTTTCAAAACAACAGATTAATAATTGCTGAAAGGTTGGCTTTTATTAATGGAAATTCAAATGGAGAATTTGACGAAGATGGTTTTCCTAAAGGTTACGGAAAAAACAATCAATCCGTTTTAATTCCTTCATTTATTTCTGCTTATTCTGGAGAAGATCCAAGTACAATTTCTCTAAGTGCAATTAGAAGCACTCCATTACCAAACTGGTCTGTTCAATATACAGGCCTAATTAATATTGGATTTATTAAAGAAAGGTTTAAAAGATTTAGCTTGGGGCACTCTTACAGATCTAGTTATACTTTAAATAATTATAAATCTAACCTAGAATTTGATTCATCAAATGATCAATTAAAAGATACTTCAGGAAATTTTTTAAATGAAATTTTATACACTAATATAAATTTAGTTGAGCAGTTTAATCCTCTCTTAAAAATTGACATGGAATTAAAAAACTCTGTGAGAGTGGTAATGGAATTAAAAAAAGATAGGGCTCTGTCTTTAAGTTTAGATAATAATCTACTAACGGAAATTTCAGGAATGGATTATTCTATTGGTTTAGGTTACAGAATCAAAGATTTAAAATTTAGAAGTGGAATTGGGGGAAGTCAAAGGATTTCAAAAGGAGATTTGAATCTAAAGGCTGATTTAAGTTTACGTGACAACATTACCATTATTCGAAATTTAGATATTCTTGATAATAAAGTTACAGCAGGTCAATCTATATATTCAATGAAATTTTCTGCTGATTATGCTTTAAGTAAAAGTTTTAATGCTGTATTTTTTTATGACCATTTGTTCTCAGAATTTGCAATTTCTACTGCTTTCCCTCAAACTACTATTAGATCTGGAATGACTTTAAGGTATAATTTTGGAGAATAAAAATTGTTATGAAAAAATATTTTTAAAACTTACATTTACCAAATAAAAATTTAAAAATGGAAATTAGATCGGAATTAAAATACACTAAAGATCACGAGTGGGTTAAAGTAGAGGGTAGTCAGGCAATTATTGGGATAACTGATTATGCTCAAGGTGAACTTGGTGATATTGTTTATGTAGAAATCGAAGCTTTAGGTGAAGAATTACAAAAGGAAGAAATTTTTGGATCTGTAGAAGCAGTTAAAACTGTATCAGATTTATTTCTACCAGTTTCAGGAAAAATTACAGAAATGAATGAAGGTTTAGAAGATAATCCAGAATTAATTAATGACGATCCTTATGGAAAAGGATGGATTATAAAAATGGAAATTCAAAATCCAGAGGAATTAAAAGAACTCTTAAATTCAGAATCTTACAAGGAACTTATTGGAGCATAAGATTGTGTTAAAAAAAGTCACAATCCTTTATACTATTTTAATAATTATAGTTTCTATAATTCCAATTCCCCAACTTCCATTTCCACAATTTGAGCTTTTTCAATTTGATAAATTTCTTCATCTTTTAGTTTATCTAATTATGTCAGTTATGTGGTTAATGGTAGGATTTTTAGAAATAAAAAAAGTTAAATGGTCTCACTTAACACTAGTTTTTTTTATTGGACTCATTACAGAAATTTGTCAAGGAATATTACCAATTGGAAGATATTTTGAAATCGCGGACATTATTGCAAATAGTTTAGGAATTCTTATAGGATTTTCAATAAGTTCTCTATATATTCTTAAAAATAAACAGTTATAGCTTTCATTTTAAAAAAAAAAAATTATTTTAGCTCTAAGTATATTAATCAATTATGCAAAGAAAAAAAAACCCACAGGCTGATTTAAGAAAATATAGTAGTTTGATGTTAGCGTTTGGCTTATGTTTGGTGTTACTTGTTTCCTGGCAAGCAATTGAGTTTAAATCTTACGAAAGGCAATATGATTTGGAATCATTAAATGTTGAAGATGATGACGACGAAGAAATTCCGATTACTGAACAAATTAAAACACCACCACCACCACCACCACCACCAGCTCCTGAAATTATTGAGATAGTTGAGGATGAGGAGGAAATAGAAGAAACAATAATAGAATCAACTGAAACAGATCAGGAGGAAGTTGTTGAGGAGGTAGAAGTTATGGAAGAAGAATTGGACTTGGACGTTCCATTTGCTATTATTGAAGATGTTCCATTATTTCCAGGTTGTGAAAAAGTTGCTAAATCTCAAAGAAGAAAATGTTTCCAAGATCAAATCCAAAAGCATATCATTAAAAACTTTAGATACCCAGAAATTGCTCAAGAAATGGGTATTCA
>CESI01026024.1_pt1 | contig 14532 bp, 9 predicted proteins | sample 356301 | NCBI WGS metagenome assembly CESI01 (sample SAMEA2621423, study PRJEB7988) | marine metagenome | biome: marine biome (ENVO:00000447); feature: deep chlorophyll maximum layer (ENVO:xxxxxxxx); material: "saline water (ENVO:00002010), including plankton (ENVO:xxxxxxxx)" | depth 40 m | reverse complement strand
ATCACTACTTAAACGTTCGCGATTATTACTTTTGAGGCTTCTGAATTTATAGCATTAGAAATATGAATCCTTGGAATGGAGAATCTCTAGAGTTTCTAGACGGACAATTAATCTTAATAGACAAACCTTATGGATGGACATCATTTGATGTAGTTAAAAAAATCCGATATAATATTTGTCAAAAACTTCAAATCAAGAAGATAAAAGTAGGTCATGCAGGAACTTTAGACCCATTAGCGACAGGTCTGCTCATTATAGCTACAGGAAGATTCACTAAAAAGGTAGATGAATTAATGGGGTTAGAAAAGGAATACAGCGGGACTATAAAACTAGGGTCTACTACACCTAGTTATGATTTGGAAACTGAAGTGGATCAGGAATTCAGAATAGACGATTTAACACCAGACAAAATTTTGTTGGCCGCAAAAACTCTAACCGGTGAATTGGACCAGATCCCTCCTATTTTTAGCGCCAAGAAAGTGGACGGAAAAAGAGCTTACAAGATGGCTAGAACTGGGAAAGAGGTCGAATTAAAGGCGAGGAAAGTTCAAGTAAAAACGTTTGACACTAAAAGCTCCAAAATTCCAGATATAGAGTTCAATATCACCTGTAGTAAAGGAACTTATATTCGTTCTTTAGCCAGAGACTTGGGGTTGGAACTTGATAATGGCGGGCACCTTACCGTTTTAAGAAGGGAGTCTATCGGTCATTTTACTGTGTGTTCTGCTCTCACTCCTGATTCGTTCATAGACACGTTGAGTGCTCTATAGAGGATATATAATTAGGCTATCCACCTTATTTTTTCTACTTTTGCAGCCCTTAAAAATTTTCACAAAAAAGTTCTTTATCAAGCATGAAATTATCTCAGTTTAAATTAGAAGTTCCAGAAAAATTAATAGCTCAGTATCCAACGGAAAACCGTGACGAATCTAGGTTAATGGTTGTACACAAGGATTCTGGAAAAATAGAGCATAAGCACTTTCATCAGCTTATAGACTATTTCGAAGATGGAGACATGATGGTGCTAAATAACACAAAAGTATTCCCAGCTCGCATGTATGGAAACAAAGAAAAGACAGGAGCAGTGATAGAAGTTTTTCTATTAAGAGAACTAAATAGAGAAAGTTTATTATGGGACGTTTTAGTTGATCCAGCTAGAAAGATTAGAATTGGAAATAAGCTTTATTTCGGAGAAAACGACGAGCTAGTAGCTGAGGTTATAGATAACACGACTTCTAGAGGTAGAACTTTAAGATTTCTTTTTGATGGAACACATGAAGAGTTTAAAGCTACTATAGCTTTATTAGGAGAAACACCTCTTCCTAAATACATAGACAGACCTGTAGAGCCCGAAGATGAAAAGAGATTTCAAACGATTTATGGTTCACAGGAAGGTGCTGTAGTAGCTCCTACTTCTGGATTACACTTCAGTAAGCAATTAATGAAGCGTTTAGAGATAAAAGGAATTGACTTCTCTGAACTTACCATGCACATAGGTCTCGGAACATCTAGAGCGGTAGAGGTAGAAGACCTTACTAAGCACAAAATGGATAGCGAACAATTAGAGATTCCTCTAATAACTGCTGAAAGAGTAAATGCTGTAATGGAAAAAAAGAAAAGAGTATGTGCTATAGGAGCCACTACTATGAGGTCTTTAGAAACTAGCGTGAGTACTTATAACCAGCTTAAACCTTATTCAGGGTGGTCTAATAAATTTATATTCCCTCCTTACGATTTCAAAATAGCTGATAGCCTAGTGACTAACCTTCATACTGAACAAAGTCCGCTAATGATGCTTGCAGCAGCGTTTGCTGGTTATGACTTAACTATGGAAGCCTACCAAGAAGCGATAAAAGAAGAATACAGATTCTTTGCTTATGGAGACGCTATGTTAGTAATTTAAATAAAAAATGTTTTCAAAAAAAAGGCGACCCCTGGTGGTCGCCTTTTTTATTACTCTATATTTTCAGGTTATTACTTTACTCTTTTGATACTACAACCTGAATTCCTCGTAGAATTAGGGTTAATTTTTTTTCCTCCAGCTAAGTTAGAAATCGCATTACTCAACCAAGGCTGCTTTACTTCGGCGGAAGAATCCACATTATCATCTATAGCTCCTTTATAAACCAGCTGCATTTTATTATTGAACATATAAATATGAGGTGTCGTTCTAGCTCCGAAAGCGTCTGCTAAAGCAGACTTTTCATCTACAACATAGTAGCTGCTATATCCTTCTTGTTTCGCATGGGTTTTCATATTATCTAGGCTGTCATCGCCACCTCGTTTAGCTTCATTAGAGTTAACTAGTACCATGCCTATCCCTAGCTTCTGACACTGGTCATACAGCTCATTATATCTCCCTTCCCAACCTTCTCCTCTCCCTCCAACTACAAATGGACAAGTGTTACAAGAGAATACCACTAATAATCCATTTTCCTGCTGAATGTCATCTAAAGAAAGTGTTTCTCCTGATACGTCCATCATTTTATGATCAGCCATAGGCGCGTTTTCCCCAATTTCTAAAACTGGATTTATATCTATCGAAAATGCCGAAAAAGTCAATAACGATAAGGCGAACAATACTATTTTCATATTTAAATAAATTTGAAAGACTAACTTGTCTCTGTGATTTGCAAGGCAAATATGCGAACTCTTTAGAAAATACTGTCCCAAAACAATAAAACCATGCATAATAGCTCTGCCTGGAGCAAAAGGAATGGGCAGTTTTTCTCTAGATTCGCGGAACCATGAAATTCGGGAAACTAGAAGACCTTTCAGGAATAGAGTTTATCCTCCCTCCTGACCATCCGCAGACTTTAAGCAACCTAGCGTTGCAGCGACTAGAAAAGAAAAAAATATACATGGGAGGAACTATGTGGAACATTCCGAAGTGGAAAGGGAAAATTTTTCCAGCCAAGACGAAAGCTGACCAAATGGGGGTAGAATACTGCAAACAATTCAATACCATTGAGCTAAACGCGACTCATTATAAAATTCATGGTCCCGATATAATTTCCAAATGGAAGAATTTCAGCAATGAAGAGTTTCTATTTTGCCCGAAGTTTCCCAACCTCATTACTCACTATAGACGATTTCTTAATTCAGAAGGATTAACGGATGAGTTTCTCTTCGCTATTTCTCACTTTGAAAAAAAACTAGGCCCTAGCTTTATTCAGCTGCGCCCAGATTATTCGCCTAAATATGCCGATCGATTAGTAGACTATTTAAAAACAATCCCTGAAGATTTTAGCCTAGCCATCGAATTTAGGCATCCTGAGTGGTTTACTGGAAATAGTGAAGCTGAAAAAGTTTGGACTCTTCTGGAAGAAAGAAATATTTCAGCTATAATCTCGGCTACTGCAGGAAGAAGAGATGCGCTTCACATGAGAATAACCTCTGATACTCTAATCCTAAGATTTGGAGGGTATGACCTAGACCCATCAGATGAAATTAGACTTACTCAATGGGCTGATCGAATCAAACACTGGATGCAAAACGGACTTAACCACGTTCACATTTGGATGCATCAATTTAATAGCATTACAACTCCAGAAACATGCATTTTATTTGGTGAAATGCTTGAAGAAAAAACAGGAATACCGGTAAAAGTGCCCTCTATGATTAAAGAGCAGAGAAGCTTGTTCTAAAAGAATATAGAAAAAAGCACCATTCAAAAAAATGAATGGTGCTTTTAAACTAAAAATATTCTTGCGCGTTAGCCTTGTTTTCCATGACAAGACTTAAACTTCTTACCAGACCCACACGGACAAGGTTCATTTCGTCCCACTTTAGCCTCTACTCTAATCGGCTGAGCTTTTGGCCTAGCAGTAGCTGCATTTGGATTTCCTCCTGACCTAGCTGCTGTAGCCCTTTCAGAGGAATTCATAACGTTTGATTTTTGAGCTACCCCCTTGGATGATGCCATTTTTCTAGCTCTGTCTGCACCCTGAACTTGATTCTCATTGATAGGTAAAGAACATTTCATTAAAAATGAAGAAACTTCTTCGTTTACCTCGCTGATCATCTTCTTAAACAACTCATAAGATTCGAACTTGTATATGAGTAATGGATCTTTCTGCTCATGAGATGCGAACTGAACATTCTGACGTAAGTCATCCATATTTCTTAAATGCTCCTTCCATTTATTATCTATTACCGAGAGAGTAACCCCTTTTTCTAAGTCTTCTACTAATGTCTTAGCTTTAGACTCATGGGCTTTTTCTATGTTGGCTACTATATTTAGCTGCTTTCTACCATCAGAGAAGGGTACTGCCATGTTCGTATAGCTATTGCTATCATCCTCAAAAACTCTAGCAATCACAGGGAATGCCTGGTCTGCCATAGACTGAGCTCTCTTTTCGTAATTCGCATTCGCATTTACATATAACTGTCCCGTTAACTCCTCTGGTTTCTTAGAATCAAATTCATCTTGTGAAAACGGAGTGTCGATAGAAAGTCTAGCTAACGTAGCTAATTTAAAATTCTCAAAATCTTTAGTTGGAGAATACGCAGAAACGACTTCCTGAGCCATGTCGTAAAACATATTAGCTAAATCAAGCTTTAATCTCTCACCATCTAATCCGTTTCTTCTTCTTTTATAGATTACCTCTCTCTGAGCATTCATTACATCATCATACTCAAGAAGACGCTTTCTTACTCCGAAGTTATTTTCTTCTACCTTCTTCTGCGCTCTTTCTATACTTTTAGTAATCATTCCATGCTGGATAACCTCGCCTTCTTTAAAGCCCATTCTATCCATCACCTTAGCTGTCCTGTCAGAGCCGAAAAGTCTCATCAAGTCATCCTCTAAAGACACGAAAAACTGGGAAGAACCCGGATCTCCCTGTCTACCAGCTCTACCCCTTAACTGTCTATCTACTCTTCTAGAGTCGTGTCTTTCAGTACCTACAATAGCTAAACCCCCTGCAGCTTTCACTTTAGCGCTTAACTTGATGTCTGTTCCCCTACCGGCCATATTCGTGGCTATTGTAATTTGTCCTTCATTTCCAGCCTCAGCCACTATCTCTGCCTCACGTTGATGCATTTTAGCATTCAGTACATTGTGCTTGATGTCTCTCATATCCAGCATCTTCCCCAGTAGCTCAGACACCTCCACGTTAGTCGTACCCACGAGCACTGGTCTTCCTTGTTCTTTTAGCTTTACTATTTCGTCTATTACAGCGTTGTACTTTTCTCTTTTCGTTCTGAAAAGCAAATCATCCCTATCATCTCTAGTAATGGGTCTGTTTGTAGGAATTATAACTACATCTAACTTGTATATATCCCATAACTCCCCCGCTTCAGTTTCTGCTGTCCCTGTCATACCAGAAAGTTTATGGTACATTCTAAAAAAGTTTTGAAGAGTAACCGTAGCGTATGTCTGTGTAACAGCCTCCACCTTTACATTTTCCTTAGATTCTATAGCTTGGTGCAATCCATCAGAGTAACGTCTACCTTCCATGATACGTCCCGTTTGCTCATCTACAATTTTCACCTTATTGTCCATGACCACATACTCTATATCTTTTTCGAATAAGGTATATGCCTTTAACAGTTGGTTGATTGTATGAACTCTCTGAGATTTTATACCGAAGTCATTCATCAGCTCCTGCTTCTTAGCTAACTTCTCCTCATCACTCCCCTTACTATTTTCTATATCTGCCATATCAGACCCTACGTCAGGCATGATAAAGAAATTATCATCATCTAGATCTTTACCTATTATTTCTAATCCTTTAGGCTGAAGCTCTATAGCATTTGTTTTTTCATCTATCATAAATAATAGCTCTGCATCTACTAGGTGCATTTCACGGCTATTATCCTGCATGTAAAACCCTTCTGTTTTTAAAAGCTGAGCTCTTACCCCCTCTTCACTTAAATACTTTATGAGCGCCTTATTCTTAGGCAATCCTCTGAATGCCCGTAATAATGACATCCCCCCTTCTTTGGCATCCTCCTTTGAAACCTCACCTTCCGCTATCCCGTTTAATTTGATTTTAGCATCAGCTAAAAATTGCAATGCCAATTGCTTCTGGGCATTTACTATAGACTGAATTTTAGGTTTAAGCTCATCAAATTCATGCTCATCTCCTTTAGGAGTAGGACCAGAAATAATCAAAGGAGTTCTGGCCTCATCCACCAGAACAGAATCTACCTCATCTACGATAGCGTAATGGTGTTTTCTCTGAACTAAACTCTCTACCTCAGAAGCCATATTATCTCTGAGGTAATCAAAACCGAATTCATTATTCGTGCCATAAGTAATGTCTGCCTTGTAAGCATTTCTTCTTTCTTCAGAATTAGGTCTATGCTTGTCTATACAGTCTACAGTCAACCCATGGAATTCAAAAATAGGCCCCATCCACTCACTATCTCTTCGAGCTAGGTAATCATTCACCGTAACTAAGTGAACACCCCTACCTGCCAATGCATTTAAGAACATTGGAAGCGTGGCAACTAATGTCTTTCCCTCGCCAGTTTGCATCTCGGCTATCTTCCCCTGGTGCATAGCTACACCACCTATAAGCTGAACATCATAATGCACCATCTCCCATTTTATAACCGCGCCTGCAGCATTCCAAGCGGTTTTCCAATGAGCCTTATCTCCATGAATTTCTATCGCATCTCGCTCTGCAGCCAGATCTTTATCCATTTTTGAGGCAGTAACTCTTACCTCATCATTTATCATAAATCTTCTAGCAGTCTCTTTTATAGTAGCGAAAGCTTCAGGCAAAATCTCATTTAAAACCTCCTCTAACTTCTCGTCAGATGTTTCTGTGAGCTTATCTATTCGCTCAAAATAATCTTCCTTATCAGTGATAGATACGCCCTCTTTATCAGCCTTGGTTTTAATCTCCTTAATCTCATCTTCCTCTTCAGCTATATATTCCGCTATTCTTTGCTTTAACTCTTCCGCCTTCCCTCTTAGCTCATCATTAGTTAAGGCAGCATATGTAGCGAAGAACTCATTCGTCTTGTCCACTAGAGGATTCATTAATTTGATATCCTTTTCCGCCTTATCTCCAACGAACCTCTTTATTAATTTATTTATTGAACCTATCATTGTGTATTTTTCTCAGTGTTATTTCGGGAAACTAAAGCCCAAATTTTCGCATTGCAAAAATAATTCAAAACCTCCTGCATACATTTTAATACTCATCTTCAATGGCATAAATCATTCCAACGAATCTGCGTATGACATATTGGCCGCGTCAGGTAGAGCAATAGCATCCAAACACGAACTCTGTAAGTTCTTTTTTTAACACGTTTTCCATACTCCCTTATAACCCATTTATTATCAAATATTTGCAAGCCTAAACGACTCGTAAAAAAGAAATGAACAGAACAAACAACAGTTGTTTAAACCCCCTCCACCCTTAATAAAGGCAAACGTTTCACCAACTAATCAAAGATACAGAAGGATGTGGAATGACTGTGCAAAACTATGTCCAATTGTGAATTATTTAGTTCGCTAAAAAAGAAATAAAAACTCAATATTTGTAAGGACTAGAATTAGCATAATTTCTACTTTAAAGAAATTCCTTTCTAAACATACCGATTGACTTCTCTAACCGAGGAGTCAAGGTCAACAAATAAAAGATTAGAACCCCAAACTAAGAGCCGATTGGTAATGCCCCTTCGACTCGAAAACATTCAGTAAGATGGCAGAAACAAATAGATTACCAGAACCAATTTTAGAGGACAATCCAAATAGATTTGTACTGTTCCCCATAATACATGACGATATTTGGGCTTTCTATAAAAAATCCGAAGCTAGCTTTTGGACTGCTGAAGAAATAGATTTAGAAGCAGACCAAGTAGATTGGGAAAAGAAATTAAACGATGATGAGCGTCATTTCATAAAACACGTTCTTGCTTTTTTCGCTGCTAGTGATGGTATCGTTAATGAAAACCTAGCAGAAAATTTCGTCGCTGAAGTTCAATATACTGAGGCTAAGTTCTTTTATGGTTTCCAGATAATGGTAGAAAACATTCATTCAGAGACTTATTCTTTATTAATAGACACCTACATCAAGGACACAGCCGAAAAGAATACCCTTTTTAATGCGATAGAAACATTAGATTGTGTAAAAAAGAAAGCGGATTGGGCATTGAGATGGATTGACAACGGTAACTTCGCTGAGAGGATAGTAGCTTTTGCTGCTGTAGAGGGAATCTTTTTCTCAGGTTCATTTTGTTCTATTTTCTGGTTAAAGAAAAGAGGCTTAATGCCAGGACTAACTTTCTCTAACGAATTAATCTCAAGAGACGAAGGTCTGCACTGTGATTTTGCTTGTTTACTTTATAATGATCATATTCAGAATAAACTAGACCCAGAAAACGTCAAAAAGATTATCGTAGACGCAGTAGACATAGAAAAGGACTTCGTAACGGATGCACTTCCAGTAAGATTGATAGGCATGAACTCTGACCTTATGACTCAATATATCGAGTTTGTAGCAGACAGACTATTAGTAGAGTTAGGATGTGAGAAAGTATATGATGCTACAAATCCTTTTGATTTCATGGAGATGATTTCTCTACAAGGAAAGACGAACTTCTTTGAGAAACGAGTAGGTGAATACGCTAAAGCTGGCGTAATGACTGGAAAGGAATCACAAACGTTCAGTCTAGACGAAGATTTTTAGTCCGACCCGCTGAACACCACGCATACCAAAACAAATTTAAAAACCACAGTAACCGTGAATTAAATGTTTATTTCATGTGAGAGAATTATTCTCTCTAAATTCACCCATTACTAACCTTATAACCACACAGGAGCAACACCATGTATGTATTAAAACGAGATGGCCGAAAAGAGACGGTACAATTTGATAAAATTACCGCTCGAGTTAAAAAATTATGTTACGGATTAAACGTAGCAGTTGACCCCTTAAAGGTGGCCATGAAGGTTATCGAGGGAGTTTATGATAGTGTAACCACATCTGAACTTGATAATTTAGCAGCAGAAATAGCCGCTACTAACACAACTACACATCCAGATTATGCACAGTTAGCTTCAAGAATAGCTGTAAGTAACTTGCATAAGAATACAAAGAAATCGTTTAGCCAAACGATGACTGATCTTTATGAATATAAAGATCCTAAAACTGGAGCAAATGCCTCTCTAGTAGCAGAAGATGTTTATCAAACTATTATGAATAATTCAGAGAGACTAGACTCTACAATTATTTATGACAGAGATTTCAACTATGATTACTTTGGATTCAAAACTTTAGAGAGATCTTATCTCTTAAGAACATTAGGGAAAGTGACTGAGAGGCCACAGCATATGCTAATGAGAGTTTCTATAGGAATTCACGGTGATGATTTAGAATCTGCGATAGAAACCTATAATATGATGAGCCAAGGATGGTTCACACATGCTACTCCTACATTATTTAATGCGGGGACTCCTAAACCTCAAATGTCTTCTTGTTTCTTACTTACGATGAAAGAAGATAGTATCGATGGGATTTATGATACGCTGACGCAATGTGCTAAAATCTCTCAGAGTGCAGGAGGAATTGGACTTTCTATACATGATATAAGAGCTAAAGGATCTTACATCAAAGGAACCAATGGGACTTCTAACGGAATAGTACCTATGCTGAAAGTATTTAATGACACCGCTAGATACGTAGACCAAGGTGGAGGTAAAAGAAAAGGTTCTTTCGCTATTTACGTCGAGCCATGGCATGCTGATATTATGGATTTCTTAGATCTTAAGAAAAACCACGGTAAAGAAGAGCAGAGAGCTCGAGATTTATTCTATGCATTATGGGTATGTGACTTATTTATGCAGAGAGTGGAAGATGGTGGAGACTGGACATTAATGTGTCCAAATGAATGTCCTGGCCTTTCTGATACCCACGGGAAAAAATTCGAAGCACTTTACACCAAGTATGAAAAAGAAGGGAAAGGAAGAGAAACGATAAAAGCCCAAGAACTCTGGTTTAAAATCTTAGAATCTCAGATAGAAACAGGGACGCCTTATATGCTTTATAAGGATGCTGCCAATGAGAAATCTAATCAGAAAAACTTAGGAACTATCAAAAGTTCTAATCTCTGCACTGAAATAATGGAATATACAGCTCCAGACGAAGTAGCCGTGTGTAACCTAGCAAGTATCGCAGTTCCTAAATTCGTAATAGATGGTGAGTTTGACCACAACGAGCTTTACAAAGTAACTTATAGAGTAACTAAGAACTTAAACAAAGTAATAGATAGAAACTATTACCCAGTAAAAGAAGCTGAGAACTCTAACATGCGTCACCGTCCAGTTGGAATAGGTATTCAAGGATTAGCAGATGCATTTATTAAAATGCGTTACCCTTTCGATTCTCCTGAGGCTAGAGTCATGAATAAAGAAATCTTCGAAACGATATACTTCGCAGCTTGTACAGCTTCTAAGGATTTAGCTATAGAGGAAGGGGCGTATGAATCCTTCAAAGGCTCACCAGCTTCTAAAGGGAAGCTTCAGCCAGATTTATGGGGAATCACTCCTTCTGACAGATGGGACTGGAAAGCGCTTAAAGCTGAGATAGTTGAAAAAGGAATGAGAAACTCTCTTCTAGTAGCGCCTATGCCTACTGCATCTACTGCTCAAATTTTAGGAAATAACGAGTGCTTCGAGCCTTACACTTCTAACATTTATACGAGAAGAGTACTTTCTGGTGAATACATCATCGTGAATAAGCATTTATTAAGAGACTTGAACGCATTAGGACTTTGGAATGATGAGATGAAGAATAAACTCATCGCGGCTAATGGTTCTGTTCAAGGAATAAAAGACGTTCCAGAAAATCTAAAGGCACTTTATAAAACGGCTTGGGAAATTTCTCAAAAAGTAATTATAGATATGGCTGCAGATAGGGGGGCTTTCATTGACCAATCACAGTCATTGAATATTTTCATGGAGAATGCAAACTTCAAAAAAATGAGTTCAATGCATTTTTATGGTTGGAAATCAGGTTTAAAAACTGGCATGTATTACTTAAGAACGAAGGCAGCTGCAGACGCTATCAAGTTCACAGTAGACAAAAAATACAAAGAAGCTCCAGTGGCTAAAACAGAAGAAGAAAGACAAGAGGAAGAGGCTGCCATGGCATGTTCTATTGATAATGGAGCAGACTGCGAAATGTGTAGCGGCTAATCTGAAATACCTCCCCAGATTAAAGAGCTGCGCAGATAGCAATTTAATTTGGAAAGCACTATTCTTAGATTCCTTAGAAATATAGTTTATCATTTATAAAACGTCTTTTGATTTATCAAGAGGCGTTTTTTTTGTTCAAGATTCAGTGGAGAACCCATTTATCCCGTAATTTATCCTTTCAAAGGATTCATTACACATTGTGACATCGTTTCATCGTCTCGTTGCTTCATTCATTTATCTTTGCTACGCGAGTAAAAATAAAGATGAAGAAAGACATGAAATTCGGCACCAAGTGTATCCATGCTGGAGTAGAACCGGATCCAAGTACCGGGGCTATTATGACCCCTATTTTCCAAACCTCTACTTATGTTCAAACGGGCGTGGGAGAGCACAAGGGATATGAATACGCTAGATCGAACAACCCTACTAGAGCAGCATTAGAAAATGCATTAGCAGCATTAGAAAACGGAAAATACGGCTTGTGCTTTGGTTCGGGAATGGCAGCTATAGATAATGTTATAAAAACCCTTATGCCTGGAGATGAGGTGATTTCTGTAGGTGACGTATATGGTGGAACGTATAGACTTTTCACCACGGTTTATGCTCATTATGGCATCACATTTAACTTCATTAATCTTACCGATGGGGAGGCACTAAGGCCACACCTTACAGATAAGACCAAGCTGATCTGGTTAGAAACTCCTACCAACCCTACGCTTAAAATCGCAGACATTAAATCTATAGCAAAAGTAACAAAGACTCACGGAGCAATGTTGGCAGTAGATAACACCTTTGCAACGCCCTATAACCAGACTCCATTAGACTTAGGAGCGGATATCGTTATGCACTCGGTTACCAAATATTTAGGAGGACACTCCGATACCGTTATGGGAGCTCTTATATGTAATGATGACGTGCTAGCGAAAAAACTTTACAGATTACAAAATTCATGTGGAGCCATTCCAGGTCCGCAAGACTGTTTCTTAGTTCTGAGGGGACTAAAAACACTTCATCTTAGAATGAAACAGCATGCTATTAATGCAGGTGCTGTAGCTAAAATGTTGAGTCATCATCCAAAGGTAGATAAGGTCTATTACCCCGGATTAGTGCATAACCCAGGGCACAAAGTGGCTAGCACTCAAATGAGAACTTACGGTGGAATGGTCAGTTTCACACTAAAAGAAGACAGCCGAAAAGCCGCACATCAATTATTAGTTAAGTGTGAAGTGTTCACGCTAGCAGAATCTTTAGGGGGTGTAGAATCTCTTATAGGTCACCCAGCGACTATGACTCACGCCAGCATTCCAAAGGAGGCTAGAGAGCAATCAGGAATTACTGATTCTCTTATTAGACTAAGTGCAGGTGTAGAGGATACAGAAGATATACTAGAAGATTTAAGACAAGCAATAGGATAAAACCATGAATAAAATAGCCATTATAGGAGCAGGGTTAGTAGGAAGTTTACAAGCCATTTACATGGCCCGAAAAGGATTTGACGTGTCTATATACGAGCGCAGGTCAGACATTAGAGATGCTAAACTCGTGGCCGGAAGGTCTATAAACTTATCTCTGAGTGACAGAGGCTGGAAAGCACTAAAAGGTGCAAGTATCAGTGATGAAATAGAGAAGATAGCCATTCCTATGAAGGGCCGTATGGTGCATGATGTCGAAGGAAACCAAAGCTTTCAGCCGTATGGTTTTGATGATCAGGCTATTTATTCTGTAAGTAGAGGCGAGCTAAATAAACAGCTGCTCATAAAAGCAGATGAATATCCTAATGTGCAGTTTTTCTTTAATCAGCAAGTGAAAGATATAGATTTAAAGGCCAATGCACTTATAATCCAAGACCTTCACACCAAACAAGCCTCAGAAAAAACATACGATAGAATTATAGGTACAGACGGGGCTTTTAGCGCGGTCAGACTCAGGTTAATGAAAACGGATAAATTTAATTTCTCTCAAAAATACCTCGAGCACGGCTACAAAGAATTACACATTCCTGCTAATACCGATGGCACGCATCAGTTAGACGAGCATTCACTACATATATGGCCCCGCGGGCAGTTTATGCTCATAGCACTCCCCAATATAGACGGAAGTTTTACACTTACACTCTTTTTCCCTTATGACGGAGAAGTTTCTTTTAACTCGCTAGATACAGATGAGAAAGTGATGGATTTCTTCCAAAAAACCTTCCCTGATACGCTTCCTCTTATTCCTGACCTGCTAAAAGATTACAATGAAAATCCTACAGCTAGTCTAGTAACAGTGCGTTGCTCACCCTGGCATTACCAGGATAAAATATGCCTTATGGGGGATGCCTCTCATGCTATAGTCCCATTCTACGGACAGGGGATGAACAGTGGGTTTGAAGACTGCACGGTGTTTAATGATTTGTTTGAGCAGGCCGACTGGGAATGGGGCCAAGTCTTCTCTCAGTTCTCAGCCAAGCGAGCACCAGAGGCAGATGCCATCTCAGAGCTAGCACTTCGAAATTATGTAGAGATGCGTGATCTCACCGCCAATGAGCAATGGCTTCTGCAGAAAAAAATAGAACGAAAAATTACTACGAAATACCCAGACAAATGGCTTCCTTTATATAGTCAAGTTACTTTTAGCCATACCCCATACGATAAGGCGCTTCGCAATGGTGAAATACAAGACGCTATCATGAAACGCGTAATGGATAGACCAGATATATCAGAAGTGTGGGATACCGAAGAAGTAGAACAAGCAGTGCTGAATGAGCTAGAAGATTTATAAGCGCTTAGCCATCACTTACGAGTGCTTAGAATTATTCATTTATCAGTTATTCAACAAGTTGAGTGTTTTTGTATGTAAATTAGCCTCATGAATATATATAATTTTAGTTTTATCGGAATATTCTTTTTAGGAATAAATTGTGGATTTTCTCAAATATCATCCGAAAATACTGAAGAACTATCTTTAATTTTTATTGGAGATTTAATGGGACATTTAGACCAAATTAATGCCGCATACAACTCTAAAACTAAAACGCATGATTATAATGACTGTTTCAAATATGTACACCCAATTTTAAGCGAAGCAGATATCACAATTGGCAATCTCGAAGTTACTTTGGGTATACAACCTTATTCTGGTTATCCACAATTTAGTTCCCCAGCAACATATGCTTCAGCCATTAAAAATGCAGGGGTAGATGTTTTAATGACAGCTAATAATCATTCTTGTGACAAGAAGAAAAAAGGGCTCGAAACGACTATAGAAATTTTAGACTCTTTAAACATATTGCATACTGGGACATTCATAAATCAAGCAGAAAAAGATTTGCAAACGCCATTAATAATCATCAAAAATGGTTTTAAATTAGCTTTTCTCAACTATACCTATGGCAC
>CESI01055110.1_pt1 | contig 14584 bp, 12 predicted proteins | sample 356301 | NCBI WGS metagenome assembly CESI01 (sample SAMEA2621423, study PRJEB7988) | marine metagenome | biome: marine biome (ENVO:00000447); feature: deep chlorophyll maximum layer (ENVO:xxxxxxxx); material: "saline water (ENVO:00002010), including plankton (ENVO:xxxxxxxx)" | depth 40 m | reverse complement strand
AAAAAAAAAAATAGAAAAAAAAAAAAACTTTCATTTAAAAAAAATATTTTAGGAGAAAAAATTAAAATATGTTCTTTAAATCCTATGACAGGATACTATAGAAATGGTTATTGTATGACAGGCCGCGAAGATACGGGAACCCATACTGTATGTGCTACTATGGATAAGGAATTTTTAGATTTTACTAAATCAAAGGGAAATAATCTTTATTCTGTAGTAAAACCAGGTGATAATTGGTGTTTATGCGAATATAGATGGAATGAAGCTTTGAAAAATAAAAAGGCGCCCAAAGTAATATTAGACGCCACGAATATGAGAACGGATTCCATTATAAGAAAAAATATAATAATACATTCTAAAATTTTAAAAAAAATAGCATATTTTGCAGGAGGGTGTTTTTGGGGAATGGAAAAAAAATTTAAAAGTTTAATTGGAGTAATTGACACAGATGTTGGATATATGGGAGGATATAAAAAATATCCAAGTTATAAAGAGGTTTGCTCTGGTAAAACCGGGCATGCTGAGACTGTTAAAGTTATATATAATAGTAATATAATTTCATTTGAAGAGTTGATTTCTAATTTTTTTAAATTTCATGATCCAACAACTCTAAATAAACAGGGTCTTAATATAGGTTTACAATATAGGTCTATTGCATTTTATTCAAATAAAAAAGAAAAATTAATAATAGATAAATTTTTATCAAATTCAAAAAAGATAGTAACAAGAGCAGAAAGAAAAAGTAAATTTTATAAGGCGGAAGAATACCACCAAAACTATTATAAATGAAATATAGAACATCTATAGAAAAATTCTTCATTTTTCCAAAAACATAAAATAATACATTCCTGATTTTAAAAATTTATTAACCAAAGAATTAATAAAAATTTTTAATATAAAATAAATAAATATAATTGAAGAATATCAACAAATTAATAAACCATATGCTTATACCATTTATATATATATAAATTATAATAGCAAAATTTTAAAAAAGGAAATATTACTAACTAAAAAAAATATTAGTAATAATAAATTATACGAAGATTTTAAAAATAATTATTTAGTTCCAGAAATTTATATTAAAAATTTTTTAGCAAATGATAAACAGTTTAAAATTTATAATACCCAAGAAGAACAACAGATATATATTAATAAATGGTTAAAAAAATCAAAAAAAACAAATATAATATAAATATATAATATTATGTTTAATAAAGAAAAACCAATAGATATATTAATATATTCTTCACCAAAGGGTGGTGGGGATACATACCAAAAATTGTTAATAAAACAAGGTTATAATGTATGGTATACACATAATAAATATTTTTTTAAAATGCCTGGACCTGTATGTCAAAACGCCGGAATTGATCTTGAAGATTATATTAATTTACAAATCAATTACAGAAAAAATAACCTAAAACTAAAAAAATTAAAAATATTGTTTTCTTGGCGTGAAATCATAGAACAAAATATTTCATTTTTTTTTCAAACTTATAAAAAATGGCATAAACCAATTAATTTTGACTTTGTAGATAATGTTGATAGTTTTGATATTAATAATTTATATAAATACATAAACTATTTTAATAACTATGAGTTAAATTGCACTGAAGATAAAAATAATTTTTTTGAGTTATTTCCAGATTTAAAACTATCTACTTTTATAAAAAAAGAAGGGTATTTTATTTTTCAAACCAATGATATAGATTTTTATATTACAAGATTTAGAGATATAGATAAGATTAATTCAATATTATCAAATTTAATGGAAGATAATAGTTTTTTAAATTCAAAAATTATTGCTCACAACACTTCATCAAAAAAACCTTATAAAAAAATATATGATTTATTTCTTGATAAATATTATTTACCAGAATATGTATATAATCATTTGAGTTCAGAATGTAAATTTTTAAAATTTCTATTAAATGAAGAAGAATTTGATAAATATCTAGATAAATGGGGGGGGGAAATAGATAAGGATAAAAGTTTAATAATAAAAAATAACTATTTTATTTTACAAAATGATTCTAATAAAGGATATGAAAAATATATAAATAATCCGAATTTTTCTTTATCTAACAGATTTAATAACTTACCTAATAACTATTTTTGCTTATTATATCCAGACAAACATATAATATTTAAAAAATATTTACCAAATTATGTATTTAGAAATATTAACAATAATTATTTTTTAAGAACTATAAATAATAACCAAATTTTTTTTAATATAAACATTAATAATATTTCAGATTTTTATAAGTATGATACTCATATGAATTTGAAAGGCACATTAAAATTATTCAAAGAATTTATAAATATGATTAATAAAACTAATTTATTTGATAAAATTTATGTATCAACCAATGAAGATGAATTAATTGTAGAATACAAAAACCCAATTAATTGGTATTGCTATGGTGATTTGTTGTGGGAAACAAATATTGATAAAAATAAAATACAAAACATGAAATTTGAAAATGATGTTGTTTATAGTATTAGTAAAGAAGAATATATTTACACTAATAAGTATAATAAAATTATTAATCAATATAAAGAATTTTCTATTATTGATAAATCATCTCTTGAAGACATTATTATTAAGGACGAAGATGAAGTAAATTGGAATATTATAAGTAAACATATTTTAAAAAATGTTAATACAGAAATTTTTGATAATAATAAAACAGTATTAATTTATTATGATTCTTTCTCATGTTCATTAATTCCTGTTTTATTCAAAACATTTAAAGAATGTGTTTTAATTAAAGAGATTTTTAAATATAATGATACAATTATAAATAAATTTAAACCAGATTTTATATTTGATTTATCGGTATTGAGGTTTAATATTAATTAGATATTTAATTGTTCTTTATATTGATGAAAACTCTAATTATATGGGCTAATTGTCAAGGTAACAGTATTGGAAAAATGTTACAAAAATATTATAGTGATATTTATACAGTTAAATATTATGCTAATTATGAATATATGCATAATAAATTAGCTTTACCGGATTGTTTTAAGAAATGTGATGTATTTTTATATCAAAATTACTCAAGTCGTGAAGATGAATTTTGCCTACAAAATATACTAAATAATATTTTACCACAAAAGTCAATAAAAATCACATTTCCAACCCTCCATAGAAATAATCTACAATTTTGCTATGAGTGCAATATTCCAGAGAATACACAATCAATAAGCACTATATTACCTCACGGAGAGTTTTTTTTTGGAATACAGCCTATAAGAGACATTATTATTAAATTAAAAAACGAGGGATTGAATGTTGAAGATATTATAATGAAAACTCTAGATGCTATAAATAAACCAGATTTTATAACAGATGAACAAATAGAATATCATGAAAAAACTTCTCTTGATTTTTTAAAGACTAAAGCACTATCTAGTGATATACCAGAAATATATGACTTTATTATAGATAATTATAAACGTATTCGATTATGGCATAATCCAAATCATCCAAATGGAATTTTATTACACCTTTGAACATTTAAAACGCCGACTTTTCTATATTGTCCATTTTATTATTTTAACTATTAAATCCATTTTTTTTGTAAAAAATTTATATATATATATATATAATATGAACAATCAAAATAAAATTTTCTGGAATAATTATTATAAAACTACTAATCACGATATTTTAGAACCAAGTAGTTTTTGTGATTTTGTATATAAAACTTATATTAAAAAATATAATAATGATAATGTATATTTAAAAATAGCAGATTTAGGTTGTGGTAATAGTCGTGATACACAATTTTTTAGTAGTAAAAAAAACTTATGTTATGGTATTGATATCAATGGAGTTTTAGATACAGAAAATATTAATTGTAAATTAATAAAAAAAGATGTATTAGATGTATTAAAAAATTATGAATTATGCACGCTATTTGACATAATTTATATGAGATGGTTTTTACACGCGTTACCTTATAATATATCTAATGATATTTTTATAAATTCTATACATAATTTGAAACCTGGTGGTTTAATAACTATTGAATTGCGTTCAATAAATGATAATGAATTAAAAAAAATTAGCGTATATAATGAAACTGATAAATCATTTACAACTACCCATAAAAGATGGCTATATAGCATTGATATGCTATTAGATTTAGCATCTAATAATGATTGTGATGTGATATACTGCAAAGAAGATTATTTTTCGCCTAATAATAATACGGAAACAAATAATCCTTTACTTATTAGATTTATTTGTCAAAAACGTAAATTGGCTTATTACGAAAAAAGTGAAAATTATAGTAAATACAAACATATAATTCCTAAAATGAGCTATTCAACTGCACATTATGATAAAATGAGTAAATTAAATAAAATATTAGAAAAAAATAATATTAAATATGTTGCAGTTGCTGGAACATCATTGGGTTTAAATAGACATGGAGGAATTATTCCTTGGGATAATGATATAGATATAGGATTTGTGGAAAAAGAATGGGAAAAACTATTTAAAATAGAAGATGAATTGGAAAAAGATGGATTTAAATATGGAAACAATGGAGAAAATCATTGTCATTTTGGTCCAATAGATTGTTTTAAATTAACTAAAAGTAATAAAAACTTTTACACAGGCGATGCAAAAACGTTTTGTAGTGTAGATGAATATAATAATGTAGTGAAACAAATATTTGGGTATACATACATATATGCTCCATTTAATAATCACCAATCATTAAAAGAAAGATATGGTGAAAATTATTTTAAAATTGGGAATGTTAATGATAATTTTCATTTTAAAGACAACAACGTAAAAAAATTTAATTTAAATCATAATGATTTGTCATATCAATTAAAATAGTTTTTAATATTATAATGCCTACACATAAAAGTAGTGATTATAAATTATCAACAGTTAAATACTTTTTATCCCATTCTAAAAATCAAGTGCAAACCTGTAAAATATTCGGTTGTTCTGAAAGGAGTTTAATGAGGTGGGTAGATAAATACAAATCTACAAATAATATTACACGAAAGAAAAGAGATTATACATCATATAAAATTACTAATAGTCATATTTTATTCATAAAGAAACAACTCAAACAAAATAAAACGATTACTATGGATGAGTTATTAACTAAATTAAAAACTAAATATCCAAACCTAACCTATCAAGAGTTCATTTAGGTAGGATTGTAAGGGATATAAATATCACACTAAAACAAACAAGATTACGACATATTCCAAAAACAAGATATAAAAAACCTATTGTAATTAAAAATCAAATCAAAGAGTTTTATAATATGGTTAAACAATATAACTTAGACGATATTATATGTATTGATGAAACATCATTAAACTCATTTATGATTAGAAGGAAATGTTATGAAGAATTAGGTAAAAGATGTGTGGTTAAAACTGAAAGTCAATAAGTATTCAAAAAATATACTGGTATATTTGCTATTTCTTCAAAGGGTATAATTGGATATAAGGTATATAAAAAGGGAGGGATTGATAGTAATAGAATGATTGATTTTATTAACAAGTTTATAAATGGAAAATACAAAAATAAATTAATCATTTTAGATAATGCAAGTAGTCATAGAAATCAACTTGTAAAAAATGTAATTAAAAAGGATAATAATTTATTATATACTGTTCCATATCAACATTATACAAATGCGATAGAGGGATATTTTAATGTATTGAAATCACGATTACAAAAGAAAAAGGATTAACATATTATGAATTAGTTAAAAATGTAAAAGATGTATTATCTGAAATACCAATACATATTTATAAAAATCTAATAAGAGGCGCATATGATAGAAGTGAAAAATATGTAAAAAGACCATCAACAAGAAAGCGAAAACCTAAAAAATATTTGGATTAGGTCGGCGTTTTAAATGTTCAAAGGTGTAAATGAATTATGCAAAAATATTTTTAACAAACTCGAACTAAATTATCCAAATGAAAAAGAAAATATTGTGATACTTGATAAAATATTAAATGACTGGGTAATGCCTATATTCAAATCAATATGTAATAAATATAATATTGATAATAAATGTTCATCAATATGGCATGATGCTATAATTGATGAAACCACTTATATACAATGTTATGTCAAATTTTTATACAAACACTTATAATATCTATTTTACAGAATTGTAACCGGATCAATTACATTATCAATACTCTCAATTATTTTTATTTTTAGTTTTCTAGAATTTATAATTTTATTAAATAGTTTTATCTTTTCGTGTCCATATGATGCTGATTTTAAAATTATTATTTCACTATATTTATTACAAAAACTCAAATTAACAAGAGCACCTCCCCATGTAATAATAATTTTATTATATAAATTAATTTTTTGTAATAATTCCCAAATACTATGAATTTCAGGATTATATATATCAACACGATTGTTATGTAAATACTCTTCTATTTCATTTTGATTTTCCAAATTTCGAGGCAAATGTTGCGCCCTACCCCTTGTTATAAATAAAAAATTTTCTTTATTAGATTGTCTATCTTCGGTATCAACCTTTTGGTTTTGCTTTAATAAATTAGTAACTTGAATTGGAAAAGAATGAAATTTTTCACTGCTAATTTCATGTTTTATTAATGTCAGTTTATTAACCTTAATTATTTTAGATTCGGCATATGCATTAAAATATTTGTCGAAAAAAGTATCACATATATTTTTATAATTCGAATTATTATATATATTTTTTTCCATTGGCATTGAAATAAATGGTATATAAGTATTCAAATTATTTGTCATCATGTAATCTTTAATACAACATAATTCATCTAATACATGTCCATACGTATTAAACCATTTTGATATTGAAATATAATCTCCCTGCATAGGTAATTCTTTATCATTAAAAAATGTAGGATTAGATGATATCTTGCGTAAATAATGTGTTGTAATATCAATAAAAAATTCTATCCCACTCGAAAAACACGAAACATTTGAATATTGTATTATTTTGAATTCATCGTCCATCCATAAATTCAGTATTTTATCATAATAAGCATTTTGGTCGTATGAATATATATCATATGACCCAACACTTGTTAAACAGCCTTTATTGGAAATAATTGATAATTTATTAATCCCATGTGGAAATGTGCCACTATCGGCGATTTCTTTTATTATGCGTTTATCATCGCTGTTTAATAAGCTATTCTCAATCTTGAGTTCCATATATTTATTATAAATATATTTTTTTTTGATATATATGTATAAAATTAGATACGGATTTATTTAATATATTTAATTCATCATCACTTGATAAAGGATTAAATGACTGGGTAATGCCTATATTCAAATCAATATGTAATAAATATAATATAAAAAATATTGATAATAAATGTTCATCAGTATGGCATGATGATATAATTGATAAAACCACTTATATACAATCTTATGTCAAATTTTTATACAAATACATATAATATCTATTTTACAGAATTGTAACCGGATCAATTACATTATCAATACTTTCAATTATTTTTATTTTTAGTTTTCTAGAATTTATAATTTTGTTAACATATATTATTATGACTGAATTCGTAAATGCTAATTATGTATATACATAATAATTGTCAAACAAGTATACATTCTTCAAATATTGAAGATTTAAATATTCATTTTATTAATAAAAATAATATTAATGATTGGCCATTTATTGTTAATAACAATGACCTGCCAAGTTATACAGTTAATTTAAATATAAATAAGTTTGAAACAGTTTATTTGAAAAATGAAACATTCTTTTTATTAAAATTGGAAATTCATAATGCTGGTCATTTAATAATAAATATACTATATCAATTATATTATTATTTATATAATAAATATAAATTTAAAATTTTAATTCCAGATTATATTATTAATCATAAATTTATAATAAATTTAATACAATGTTTTATTAATAAAGATAAAATAGTATTTATTCAAGATAAGAAAGTTTATAAAATTAAGAAATTAATATACACGCCGTGTGGGTATACTTATGAATGGTATTATTCAAATATTTATGATATAAATAATAATGAAACATCTATCAAACTAATAGATAATTTAAATGTACAAAATAATAATAATGTATCTGTTCAAATTAAATATTTTATAGATATTTTATCAAAAACTCAAATTAATAATAATATACAAACCTATGATAAATTACTTATTATAAAAACAACGTCCGACATAAATGAAACTTCACTAAATGCAAATGCAAATCATTCTATTGAAAGGAGTTTTTCAAATGATTATAACCAATATTTTGAAGGAAAAAATTTTAAAATTATAAAATGTGAAAATTATAAAATAGATGATTTATACCATATATTAAATTCCGCAAAACTTATTGTTTTTAGTTGGGGCTGTATTTCATATTTAAATAAAATGTTTGTAAATAATGATAATGTAAGGATTATATTAATAGCTCATTATGGTTATTATTATGAATATAATAATTTACAAAATTGTGGTGATTTTATACCTAAATGTAAAAACGCAACAGTTATTTTAAATTTAACCAGTGATTTTAATTCTAATATAAAAAATATACTTGACAAAACTTTATCAAGTGAATAAATTTTATGAATTTTCAAAAAACATTGCATAATCTTTTCTAAATGTATCATAACAAGTCATATCAGTTAATGCATATGTATTTATATTTTTGATATTATTAATGTCTGCTTTAATAACATTCTCTGAATGAATATACGATATTAATTCACCATTATACGTATAATCTTCGGTGTGTAATAATAATGCTCTATAATCTTTAATAAATTTTTTATCTCTCCAATGTAAATGATTTCTTCCTCTGAAAATTACCAAATCACCATCAGTTATATTAATTTTTATTTTATTTTGTTCAGGTATTCCATTTTTATCATCTACTGTTAAACGAAATGGGTGGGGATTATTAAAATAAGATTTATCAATATAAAGTGGGTAATCAATTTGGTCTTCATTATAAAAACAAATAGTTGAACTAATCGGCATATTGTAATTATCATAATGTGGTACTAATTCACTATTTTGATTATATTTCATCGAAAATCCTAAAAATTTTGTTAATTTTTTATTTAATATATATTCATAAAATGGTTGAATTGTATTATAAAATCGATTAATAAATTCCGTACATTCTTTATCATGGTGTTCTCTATAAAACTGCCTGCTGTCTTTAATTGGGTTATCAACATCTGTGTGTGGTTTATTAAAAGTAATATTAGTTTTCAAATACTTTTTAATATCTAAGGTTAATACATTTTTTAATATAACATAATTATTTTCTACAAAAAAATTACAGTGGTCTTTAGGAACTTTAATTTCATTAAATACCTTAATATTATCGAAATATATTATCATATATAATATATAATATAAAATATTATTTTTAATATATCTGTATAAAATTAGATAGTGATTTATTTAATATATTTAATTCATCATCACTATTATTAATTAACATTTCTAAATTTATCATCTTATTATAGTTATTATTTTTTAACACAAAATTAAATATAGAATTCGATTCATGAACATTAACAAAATCTGCCATATTGGGATTAGATACGTCAATATTATAAATTATATCCATATGTTTTTTTAAATAATACCAATGGTCATTTTCCATAACAGCATTACCTAAATCTACCATCATTTTTATATTTTTTTTATTAATTTTTCTAACTAAATGCGCACATTCGTCTATTGTATTTATAAAATTACAATTATATTTTTTACTATTATTTTCTAAACAAATAATAATATTTTTATCATAACAATAATCACTAATTTTTTTAAAAAAATCAATAAAAATACTTTTATTATCTATATTAACATCTATTATCTTCCTATTTCTAGGACAACCAAAAACTAAAACATGTACTTTATTTTTTACAGCACAGTCAATAACTTGTTTTAGATGTTTTAATAATTTATCTTGTGTTGAACTAAAAATATTTAAATCATTTAATGTATAAGTTATAGATTGAAAAGCATATACATTTAAACCGCACTTTTTATATAATGATAAATCTAATTTATTTATATTATTCCAATCAATTAATTTAGTTGGTGCGATTTGTATATTTGTAATTCCATGTAATTTAAGAATATATGCAAATTGTAACTGTGACATTTTATTAACACATATATTTGAAACACATAAGTTTGATTTATCTAACTTTGTATAATTTAAAAATTCTTCAATTCTATCCAGAACTTCATTTTTATCACAAATATAATTATTTAAGTTAGAACCAAATAATTTGGAATATTTAGTACAAATATTATATATAATTTTTTTATTAAAAGATTCGACACTATTTAAATATTCAATTTGAAAATCATAATTTATATTATATACTTTATTAAATACTTTTATTATATCCTTTGTATCCAATGGTTCTGTAAATAAATTACATATTTTAATATTATTTTTGATAACAATTTCTATATCATTATTTAATCTATTTAAATCATACCATTGAAATGATGAATAATATGGTATCTTATCTATTTGATTATTATTAATTAAATCATAAATAATATTTTTCTTTAATCCTTTCCCAAATAGTGCTGGTAATCGTATAATATGATAATTTTCAAACTTATTAGCTATATATTTTTCAAACAAATATCTATGTTTACCATATGTATGATTCTTATCATAATTACAATCATAATCTTCATTCAATAAATTATTATTTGTAATTTCATAAACATCAATCGTACTAATTAAAATAAATTTATTACAAGTTATTGTATTAAGAATATTTTTAATATTTTCAATATTATTATAATCTTCGTCTGGATTTTTATTAGCATACCATTTTACGGCAGGTAATCCACAGAAAAATAAAACATCAAAATGTTTATTTATAGCGTTTTTAAAATTTTTACTATTATAAAAATTATCAAAAATATAATATTGTAATAAATTTGATCCTACAAAACCACTATATCCAACTATTCCATTCATAACTTATATATATATATTATATGATTAAAAATATAATTATAATTGGAACCGGGTGGTACGGATTACATACTGCTTTATTATTACAAAATAAATATAATGTAATTATATTAGAAAAAAATACAGAAATTTTCAATAATTCATCTAATTATAATCAAAATAGGTTACATCTCGGTTACCATTATCCTAGATGTTCAAAAACCAGAGAAATTTGTTATAAAGGATATTATAAATTTATTGATAAATATAGAGATTTGGTGGATTTTATTGATAATAATTACTATTGTATATCAAAAGATTCTAATATTGATTATAAGACATATTTACAAATTTATAATATAAATAATTATAATCATACAATTATTAAAAATAATATATTTAATAATATTGATGGCGATATTATCAATACACAAGAAAAAATAATTAATTCTAAAAAAAGTAAAAACTACTTTAAAAAAAATATAAAATGCGAAATAAAATTTAACTATAGAGTTAGTAATATTAAACAAATTAACAATAAAGTTATTATTAATAACGAGTTAGAATGCGATCTATTATTTGATTGTACATATAATCAATTAAATTTATCGAAAAATAAGTATATTTATGAAAATACTATCAGTTTATTGTATAAAAGAATAAATTTTAATGATAATTATGAATCACTTACTGTAATGGATGGAAACTTTTTTTCATTATTTCCAAGAGATGTTCACAAAAAATTATACACACTAACCCACGTAAAATATACCCCATTTGTTAAAAGTAATAATATAGATGATTTAAATCTAAACTCTGAATCAACAATTACTGAAAAAGAAATTAATTTAATTAAAAATAATATGATAAAAGACGTTAAAGAATATATTCCAGATTTTTTAAAAAAATATACTTATATTTCTTACTTTACATCTTATAAATGTAAAGTATTGTCAAAAAATGATAACAGAGATTGTATAATTGAAAAAAATAATAATATTATAAGTGTAAATTGTGGTAAAATTATAGGTATATTTCAACTAGAAAAATATATTAAATCTAATTTAGAATTATTATAATTTATTTTAGAATATCACTTAATTTATATTAATTTCATTATTCTCATAAACGATTATTATTACTTGTAATTGATATTGTTTTTATTATTTTATCAAATAATTTAATATTTATCTGTATTGAGGTTTAATATTAATTAGATATTTAATTGTTCTTTATATTGTTCTTTAGTCCATACAGAAATATTTTGTGTAATACCTAATGTAGATATGTTTAGAATAGAATCACTATTATATTTTAATAATTGAACAGGTAAAACATTTTCATATCCATAAGAATTTATAATTAAATTTTCATCATTCACAATATTATTAATTGCTTTATTAAATATTTCAACATAATTATAATGAATTTTAAATAACGAGGTATAATAATAATCTTTCACATGTGGATTCTTATTTATTACTTCAACTGCTAATTTAAAATTACATTTATAATTATCAAAATTTCCATATTTAAAATTATCATTAAAAATATACCTACCTGTTATTTTAAATAAATTTTTAAACGTAATATTATTTTCCATTATCCAATTATTAACTATTTGTTGTTGTTTTGCTTCTCCAAAACCCTTTGTTGTTGATATATTAGTATAATAATCTATATTTGGTATTATTTTTTGATGTAAAAATATATCAACTTTCTCTTCAAGTTTTTTAAGATCATCATTTTTTAATTTTGAATCATCTATTAACAATATTTTATATTTTTTATTTTTAAATTTATTTTTTATGGATTCAATTGTTTTAATTGTATCATTAATTCTTTCTTCATATGTATAAATACTTCTTTTATCTGAATAAGAAAAACCGATTTTTTCATTTACAATAATTTTTGAAGTTATAATTACTAAATTTTCAATATAATTATCATTAAATAAAGAATCATAAAAACTAGGAAATGTAATTTCATTTTTAATAGTAAAAAAATAATCTTGTTTATAAATATTTATTAAATTACATAAATATTCATATTTATCCCACTCATATGCTTTATTATAGTCATTCAATCTATATGATATATTATTTATAAAATTTTTTTTATAATATAATATTGGTAAATTCATAGTCATGGCAAGTGTTAATGTATAAGACCATGTTTCTTGCCAAATACTTGTTTCAAGTATTATATTAGGTTTATAATTAATTAATTTATTATTTAAATCATCTATATCATAATAGGATTCGGTATATTCTTGTAAATAAGGCCACGAAGTTCCTAAAATTTTAAAATTATATATTTTATTAAGATTATTATTTTCAAGATAGTTAATAAATTCTTTAAGAATAAGTATTCCTTTAATTTCACTAATATTACCTATTACTACTATATTTATTTTTTTATTATTTGTTTTTATAAGTGATTCATATTTGTAATAGTCTGGCATTTGTATGGTAATATTATTTGTTAAGTCTAAAATTTTTGATGTTATTGAAGTCTGTGTTATTATTAAATCATATTTAATTAAGTTATTATGTATTCTAGTTTCATTAGGTAATATTTGAGATTTATTATACTTAACACTAAAGTCATGAGAAATACCAATTAAATATTTATTTTTTAAATTAAATATAAATTTTATCATATCCTCCGAAAATGTGGAAAGTGAATTAATAAAAATATTACTAATATCATCTTTTATTTTTTCATAAAAAAGTTTGAATTCTGATATAGAAAACGTATCTATATAGTAATAATCATTTAGAGACAGTAAATATTTATTATCTTGATATGTTCCTTTTATAATTATAAAATTAATATTATTTTTATATTTAGCAATTATATTTTGTAAATATATATAAGTACCTCCTCTAGAAAATACAAAATCAAAAACTAATATATTGGTTTTTTCGTCTTTTAATATATTATTAAATTTATCCATTGAATACTTTTTAAAATATTTTATAATATCATAGGATGGTAGTATTGCGGTGAATCCTCCATTGGATAACTTATATAATTCTGTATATTCCGGAATCATTATATTTTTTGATAAAAATAAATCAATATCCGAAATATTAATATTTATATCATTATCTAGATTATATATAAAATTATTTTTAAAATTTATATTATAATTAAAATTTATTAGTTCTTCAAGATAATTTAAAAAAATATGCAATGTTTTATCAGGATTTATTAAAATTATTTTATTTATATCTTTTATATTTTTTAAAATTATTAAATATATATTTTTAGTATAATTAATTGATAATTTGTTATACTTATTATATAATCTAATAAATGTTATTTTTATATTTGGAATATAACTTCCTTCTGAATAAGTAACAATTACACTAAAATTTTTCATTATTTTTTGAATATAATTTCCATATATTTCATTAAATTGATTAATATCATAACAATGTAAATGAATCAATAATTTGTTATTTTTTAAATCATTTAAATTAGTTTTTTCCCAATTATGAATTTCATTTTCTATACAAAAATTATCATCTAATATTTTGAGGGTTTTTTTTTCTAAATTATATTTTATTAATTCT
>CESI01095181.1_pt1 | contig 14601 bp, 11 predicted proteins | sample 356301 | NCBI WGS metagenome assembly CESI01 (sample SAMEA2621423, study PRJEB7988) | marine metagenome | biome: marine biome (ENVO:00000447); feature: deep chlorophyll maximum layer (ENVO:xxxxxxxx); material: "saline water (ENVO:00002010), including plankton (ENVO:xxxxxxxx)" | depth 40 m | reverse complement strand
TTTTTTTGTTTGATATAGATTTTAAATTAGAGTGACTTAAATGGTAAATAAGGTGCTTGAACCCATTTTACTAATGTCGAGGCTAATCCAAATATGAATTTATATATAGCTACGGTGATATATAAATTGATTAATGTCACTAGTACTGCTATAAATGACCCGCATATTCCCGCAGCTCCATTCATTGTCCAGGCGCTACCATCATAATTCGTTAGATTAGGGCTTGTTATTTGAGAAATGATATTACTGATATCTCCCATGCCGTAATTACCCATTAATTCCATTATTGCATTAATTCCGAGTGTATTCATTCCAGACATTGAAAACATAACACCTTCCATATTGGAAACACCGCTTACATTAAGTGTGGTAATAAAGCTCAATACCGCAGCTATCGCAGCGAATAATCCAACCATTGCTAGAGCATATCCGCTTAATTTAATTATTGCAACAGGAAGGTCTAAAAAAATGAGATTCATTATATTGCTTTTTGAGGAGCTAATACTCTCACTAGTATTTCTGATAATTTGCGTAATCGGAAATGCAGCATAAGTCCAGAGCACAATACCTAAAAGTCCTCCTGTAATTAATTTTGCTTCTTGTTTCCAAAAACCACCATCACCCATCCATAGTTGACTAAATAGTCCCCATAGGAGACCTAAAAGCACAACAAGTGCTGCGATATTAAATACTTTACCAATCCATCCAGCGATATTGCTTTCAGAATCCTCTACTGTTGAATTCCAATTGTTCCACGGCAGTTTGTCGCTGATCATCTTTGGAGAATCAAGCAACTGATCTGTTAATTGGTTAACCTTGTCCATCTTGTTCATTGTTTCCATTTTTATTGGTTTTTAAATAATTAGATTTTAAGCTTTTCTATTTTACGCCAAATTAAACGCTGTTAAGTATCCCGTTTTTATAACTTTAAACAACAAAATGTTAACAATCAGTGACTTGTGTTTTTATTACTGTTAGATGGAGTAGAAGTAAGCCTTAAGTGTTTCATTATTTATTATGTGATTTGTGCTTTTTCATAAGCTTGTATTAAATTAAACAAAACAGCAAATATTCACTTATTGTTTTAATTTACAATGACACTGTTTTGTTTAAAATCAGTTAGTTAGCTGGTTTAATAGCTAAAGTGCATTGAATTATTTATTAAAGAAATAGAATTTTATTTGGTTTTTTTTTATGCCTTTTCCATTAGTTGTTTTATGAGTTTTCTTCCTGAGCTGGGTCTGTTAGTATTATAATTCTACAGGAGAAAAATTCACAAGTAACAGAGAAAAATCTTCAATGAGCTTTCCGTTTTATAGTTGTTTATTTACAGAAACAAATACAAAGACAATGAGAAAACAGTTCATTTTTACCTTTGCTACGCTTATAATGTGCTTTACTCTTTCTGCTCAAACATGGTATCAAATAGACTCTGCGACAGATAGAGAGTTAAAGACTATTCAGTTTATTTCTGATGAAATTGGATTCATTGGAGGGGATAGTATTCTATTAAAAACACTAGATGGTGGAATTAGCTGGAATGAAATAGTCACCGAGTTAATTAGTGATGATTGGGTTCAATACTTAGATGTATATGATCTTCATTTTTTTGATGAAAACCATGGATATGTTATGTCAGGTCTATATGGTGCTATGCTAGAAACATTCGATGGAGGAATAACGTGGGCTGGTGTGAACATATCTTTAGGTTTCTGTCAGCAAGCCAGTCTTTATTTTGAAAGCGAGGATTATGGCTTTGCAGGTGGAGGAGGATGTTTTTCAGGACACTTTATAGAAAAATTTGTGGATGGAGTTTTGACACCAGTAGTGTTTCCAGTTGATTGGTCGAATACGAATTATGTGACTACCATTAATTTTAAAAATCCAGAATTAGGATTTGCTGGTACCGTAGAGGGGACATTATTAAGAACCACGGATGGTGGAGGTATATGGGATACTATTCCTAACTTGGCCGCAGGCTATGCGATTACAGATATAGATTTTGCTGGTGATTTAATTAGAATTTCTCACCACAATATCCAGGAGTGGAGTTCTATGACAAGTATCGATGATGGGCTGACTTGGCAGGTTGACTGGGAAATCGGTTCATTCTTTTATCCTAAATTAAATTCATTACACACTACTTCAGAAGGCGTCGCATACACAGCAGGAGAAATAGATAATTTTGATGGTCAGGAGGGGATCATTTTCGAAAGATCAACTTTTTTCTGGAATTCAGTGCCAGTAGAAAATAGAATAAATGATATAGAATCTCATTCCGGGGTATCTGTTTTTGCGGTAGGAGCAAATGGTGCTATCTATACCAATCAAGCTGACTTGGCCAGTACTATTGACGAGCCTCAAGTTAACCCAATTCGTGTTTACCCTAATCCTGTTTCGGTAGGCGAGGAGTTAACCATAGAAAACTCTGAGACAAGTGTATTTTCAGTTCGTCTTTTTGACATTCAAGGAAAGGAAATAGCGAGTAAGAATAAAGCGACTGTATACCAGAAAACGTCTATTTCTACTGAAGGGTTGGAAAAAGGTGTTTACTTGATTAATGTTTATGAAGGAAACGTGATGGTGCCTGTTTCTAATCGGAGGTTGGTGGTTAATTGAATCGGCTATTTTAAATTTAGGAGTAAGATTTTTTAGTATCTGAAATTGAACTGTTTAAAACAAAAAAAAGCCTCTTATTTCTAAGAGGCTTTAATTTTGTTGGCGGTCTGGACGAGACTCGAACTCGCGACCACCTGCGTGACAGGCAGGTATTCTAACCAACTGAACTACCAGACCAGTTTTTTATGCGGCTTTTCTCTAAAAGCGGAGCGCAAAGATAAATCCTTTTTTACTTTGAGCAAGTGGATTGCTGAAAAAAAATGAAAAAAGTTTCATTCTTATCTCATTTGCCTTTGATAATACTGTCAGAGATAGGAAATGTTATCTTTACGCTAATCATAGTTTTATCGCAAATGAAATTCTTAACGTGTATAACGATGCTTTTTTTTCCGCTAATCTTCTCCGCTCAGATTAGTCTAAATGAATTATCTGCCAAGGGAGGTGTCGTAAATATAGGAGAGGATGAAGACTGGTTAGAGATTATAAACACTGGTTCAGAGTCTCTTTTTTTAGCCGACTATTATTTATCAGATGATGTAGATGATCTTCAGAAATGGAATATGCCGGCATATACACTTACTCCAGGTGAGATACTTCTAGTTTTAGCTTCTGGAAATACTGTAGGTGAGGTATCGGGAGTTTGGCAATCCTTTGTAATAGCAGAGAACACATGGAAATATTTACCTGGATCTACTGAGCCTTCTTTAGATTGGAATTCATTAGAATTTAATGACTCTGCTTGGGAAGAATCTGTGGGTGGGTTTGGCTATTCCGATGGAGATGATGGTACACAGATAGAGGATTTTCCTTCGGTATATATAAGAAAGACGTTTCAAGTGTCAGACGCTTCGGCAATATCCGAAATGATTTTACATGCAGATTATGATGACGCTTTTGTTGCCTATTTGAATGGAACAGAAATAGCTCGTTCCTCAAATATAGAAGGATTTCCACCAGCGTACGATTCATATGCCACGATAGATCACGAAGCCAATCTTTACGAAGGAGGTATTCCCGAAATCTACACACTGAGCCCATCAGAGATAAATGTATTAGTTCAAAATGGTGACAATGTATTGGCTATTCAAACGCATAATGTTTCTGCTGAAAGTTCTGATATGAGTAGTAATTTCTTTTTGAGTGGTTTACTCGATTCTTTTAATCCATCATATTTACCAATTCCAGTGTGGTATCAGCCATTTGTAAATTCTTCATTTTTCGAGACTAATTTTAAGTTAAGTCCAGGTGAAACTGTGTTTGCTACCAGCGTATTTGGAGATGTTACAGATTCAGTTACTATACCTGAAGATTTAACCAGCGGACTTTCTTATGGAAGAGAGCCAGATGGAACAGGTTCATGGTGCTATTTTGATGTATCCTCTCCAGCAGTTGCTAATACGAACAGTTGGTGTTATGCCGGAATAGCCGAAGAACCTACTGTAAGCTTACCTTCAGGATGGTACACCTCAGACCAAACCTTAACTGCAGACGCACAATTTAGTGCAGTACGATTTTCTACAAATGGAGATACTCCTACCTTAGATTCGCCCTTATTTAGCGAAGTAGAGTTAGATGAAAATATCTCTTATTCATTCAGGTCATTCTCTCAGCAGAATCTTCTGCCTAGTGCAGTTGTAGATAGAACATATATTCTAGACGAGGATAATTATGAGCTTCCTGTATTCTCTATTCACACAGATGAGGCCCATCTTTGGGATTGGGAAGATGGCATCTATGTATATGGTCCTAATGCAGACTTAAATAATTATCCGTACTTCGGTAGTAATTTTTGGGAGCCATGGTCACGTTTTTCTAGAGTGGAATTTTTTAATGGAAATAAGGAGCTAAAAGCAGAAGAGTATTTAGACCTAGAAATTCATGGAGGATGGAGTAGGGGAGAGAGCCAAAAGTCTTTTCGGTTTGATTTTAAATCTGCTTACACTGGAAATTTAGAAGAGTCTCTGTTTTCTCAAAAGCCGTTTATAGAGGACGTAAATAATATTAATCTCAGAGCAGGAGGTCAGCATCTGTGGACAGATAAAATCCAAGATGGTCTTTTTTCAAGAGTAGTAAATGATTTAAATTTAGACAATATGGCTTATGAGCCATGCTTGCTCTATTTAAATGGAGAATTTTGGGGTGTTTATGCGATGCGTGAAAAAATGGATGAGCACTATGCAGAATCCAACCATGAGGTGAATTCTAGTGAAGTAGACTTGTTAAATTCTTGGGGAGTTTTAGAGGGAACAGACGCTCACTTTATAGAGACCTTTGAAGTTTTAATGCAGGCCAGTTCTAATCTTTCTGAGTTTTATCAAGTAGCTGATAGCAGGTTAGATTTAGAGAATTATATGGATTACTTTATAGCAGAAACCTATCTGCAAAATAAAGATTGGATGGGCATAGAATGGGGGTTAAACAACGTGAAATTATGGAGGCCTCAGACAGAAGGAGGAAAATGGAGGTACATGATGTATGACCTGGATTTTGGGTTTTCTTTTCTATGGGGTTCTGTTGAGGATAATTTTATAGCTAAAGCAAAAAATCCACCTTATCCGTCTATGCACTCGGAGTTGTTTAGTAAACTGTTAACCAATAATCAGTTTAAATGTGAGTTCGCTCAGCGCTATGCAGATGTAATAAATACAGTATTTCAGCCATCTTATTTCACCGAAAAAAAGGATGAGATAGTAAGCCAGATGGAAGGTGCTATGAACATTCATGCAGATAGATGGGCTGAAAACGTACCTGTGGAACAATGGTATGTAGATGTCAACCAAATAGCAAACTATAATACATCTCGAATTCCTACGGCTAGAGCACATGTAAATGATGAATTGAACTTAGGTGGTCAAACAGTAATGACTTTTGACGTACTTCCAGAAGGAGCAGGAACCATTCAAGTAAACACCATAGAGCCAGAGTCATTTCCATGGACTGGCGTATATTTTAACGGCTGCCCAGTTCAAATTATAGCAACTGCCAATGAAGGTTTTGTTTTTGATTCGTGGAATGCCAATGGGATAATTACAGAGGGCTTAGAGGAAGCTGTTTTGCTAGAAAATTTATTCCAGAACGATACGTTTACGGCCAACTTCCTAATTGCGGGAGTGGATGTAACAGAAATAGTAACTGTTACGAATTTAGAGGTGTTTCCCAATCCTACAAATGGATTTACCACGTTAAGTTATGAATCGTTCAAAGTAGAAGAGGTTCAAGTATCGGTCTATGATATGGCTGGAAAACAAGTGTTTTCAGGACAAGTGATGAAAAGAAATAGAGAATTGATATTTCCTATAGACTTAACCTTTTATGAAAAGGGAATGTATTTAGTAGAATTGAAGTCTGACTCTAACATAATTTCTAGAAGAGTAGCGTTGCAATAGTTGAGAGTTAGCACCCAGGAACCTTTCGTATTACGACTAAAACTAGTTATAGAATCAGAATTAATTAGAGCATTTTCTTCCTTTTAACTAGGTATTGAAGAAGGATTTGATTGAATCCAGCGTGGATGTCTGCCTCTACGAAATCTATTCCGTATTGTCCGCATTTTAGCTTGAGCTCAGCGCTAAATTCACTTACACCTTTTACATACTCCTCTCTTACATCTCTTGGGTTAACCTTTACTTCATTGCCACTTTCCATATCCACAAAAGTGTAAGGTCTGTTGGCAAAATCAAAGTCTATCTCCTTGGATTTATCTAAAGTATGAAATAAAATAACCTCGTGTTTGTTGTGTTTTAAATGTTGCAACGCAGAAAACAACTCCTCAGATCTTTCAGAGTTATCTAGCATGTCTGAGAATATAACTACAAGTGAGCGTCTAGGAATACTTTCCGCTATTTCATGCAGAGCCTCTATGGTAAATGTTCTTTTCTGGTTGGGCTTACCAATGCTGTTCATCAGCCCCTCTAGCTCATTGTAAAGAAACTGGTGGTGTGCAGCACTACTTTTAGCTTTGGTTTTTAAAGAAACAGTGTCAGAAAAAAGACTCAAGCCGACAGCATCTCTCTGCCTTCTGAATAATTCTATCATAGCTGCAGAGGCATATATAGAAAATTTCAGCTTGTTTAGGTCATCAGAGTCAGCTTTTACACCAGAAGGAAAATACATACTAGAACTATGGTCTATCACTAAATGACATCTCAGGTTGGTTTCTTCCTCGTATCGTTTCACAAAAAGTTTTTCGGAACGGGCATAAAGCTTCCAATCGATATGCCTGGTAGATTCTCCAGTATTATACAATCTATGTTCGGCAAACTCTACGGAGAATCCATGAAATGGGCTTTTATGCATTCCTGTTATAAATCCCTCTACAGCTTGTTTAGCCATGAACTCAAGCCTACTCAGCTGCTGAAATTTCCTTCTATCTATATTTAATGCCATCTTCTTTTCGGTAGACGCTAATTTAACGAAACTCGGCTACCAATAGTTGTGAAAAATCATTAATAGCGAAGTGTTGTATTCTGAAATTAGTTTTGTGCGTTACTTGACATAGTTATCTTGAGTTCAGTACGTGAGGAAAAGTGACAGCACCTAATCTCCGCCCTTCATGAATAAATATCTTAAAGCTTTTCTCACTTTAATTCATAGAAATAGGCCTACTTCTTCAAAATGAAATTATCTTTTACTAGGTTCGTGCCCAGTTACTATGTTCGTTCTCTTAAGCTCAGGCCCTCTAACTATTCTTGTAGTAATCGTTGGAGCTATTCTAGGTACATTTGTTTTTCGGTATGATAAAAAACTATTTACCTTTTTAGATGGAAGAAACTTTGCTTATAGGGTATGGATTTGCCATTGTTATAGGACTAATAATGGGACTTTTAGGTGGTGGAGGAAGTATACTTACCGTTCCCGTATTTGTCTATTTATTAGGTTTTGATGAGTTAACTTCTACAGCCTATTCACTGTTTGTAATAGGGGCGACTTCTACCGCAGGTGCTGGAAGAAATGTACTCAGAAAAAATGTAGATTTTATAAGTGCTCTGGTTTTTGGGTTACCCTCTTTCATAGCTATTTATTTTACGAGAAGGTACCTTATTCCAGAAATTCCAGAAGAAATATTCGCTCTGGGCACAGAGGTGTTTAACAGAAAAACATTGATGATGTTATTCTTTTCACTTTTATTAATCGTAGCCGCAGTGCCTATGATTAAGAAGAGAAAACTCATCTCTTTGGATGATTTGGACAGTGAGTTTTCTTATGCTAAAATGGTTTTTCAAGGTTCGTCAATAGGCTTTTTGTCTGGATTAGTAGGAGCTGGGGGCGGTTTTTTAATCCTTCCGGCTTTGGTATTATTATCGAAGCTTCCTATGAAGAGGGCTGTGGGAACTACATTGTTTATAATAGCATTTAATTCACTCATTGGTTTTTCTGGTGATGTTCAAAACATAGAGATTGACTGGATGTTTTTACTCCCGTTTACGGCATTTTCGATAGGTGGAATATTGCTTGGCGTTTATTTCTCTCAGTTTATAGAAGGACCTAAGTTAAAAAGAGTCTTCGGTATTTTTGTCCTGGTAATGGCCGCTTACATTATAGTAAAGGAGTTAATTTTATAGTGAAAGTTTAACATGAGTTTGGTTTAGGGTTGCAACACTTAAAGCAGAACGAAATAACTTTGTACAACAAATAAGAGCATGGTAATACAACAGATATATACAGGGTGTTTAGCGCAAGGTGCATATTACATCGAAAGTGAAGGAGAGGTGGCTATTATAGACCCACTAAGAGAAGTACAGCCATATATAGAAATGGCAAAGAAAAAGAGAGCGAACATTAAGTATATTTTCGAAACACATTTTCATGCTGATTTTGTTAGTGGCCACGTAACTCTTTCTGAAAAAACTGGTGCACCTATTATTTATGGGCCGATGGCTAACCCTTCTTTTCAAGCTGTTATAGCTTATGATGGCCAGGAGTTTAAGCTGGGTAACCTAACTATAGTAGTGCTTCATACTCCAGGGCACACTATGGAAAGCACCACTTATTTACTGAGAGACGCTGAAGGCAAAGACTCGGCCATTTTTTCTGGAGATACACTATTCTTAGGAGATGTAGGGAGACCTGATTTAGCGCAGAAGTCAGCTACTATGACTCAGGAAGATTTAGCAGGAATACTATTTGAGAGCTTGAGGACTAAAATAATGACACTAGCAGATGATATTACTGTTTATCCTGCTCATGGAGCAGGATCAGCATGTGGGAAGAATATGAGTAAAGAAACTGTAGGAAATTTAGGAGACCAAAAGGCTACGAACTATGCGTTGAGAGCAGACATGACTAAAGACGAGTTTATAGCAGAGGTTACAGATGGATTATTGGATCCTCCAGCTTATTTTCCTTTGAATGTAAAAATGAATAAGGAAGGTTATGCCAGCATAGATGAGGTGATAAAAAGAGGAGATGTAGCTCTTTCTCCCGAAGCGTTTGAAACGACAGCTAACGAGACGGGGGCAATAGTGCTAGATGTGCGTCACCAGGATAAATTTGTATTAGAGCATATTCCTAATTCTATTTTCATAGGAATTCAAGGTGGATTTGCGCCATGGGTGGGAGCACTTATCAAAGATGTGGAGCAGCCTATTCTTCTTGTGGTAGAAGAAGACGCCATAGAAGAGGCTATTACTAGATTGTCTAGAGTAGGGTTTGACAATTTATTAGGTTATTTAGAAGGAGGATTAGAGGAGTGGAAAGCAGCTCAAAAAGAGGTGGCGAGTTTAGAATCTATTTCAGCAGACCATTTTGCAGCGCAAGTATTGGAGGACGGAAGAAAAATATTTGATGTAAGAAAATCAGGAGAATGGGATGCTGAACATTTGCTAGGTGCAGAAAACGCGACATTAGGCGAGTTGAATAACTATTTGGCAGAATTCCCTAAAGAAGACAAGTTTTACATACACTGCGCTGGAGGTTATCGTTCGGTAATAGCTTCATCTATTCTTAAGTCACGAGGAATTCATAATATGATAAACGTAAAAGGAGGATTTGATGATATAAAGAATACGGAACTGAAGACGTCCGCTTTTGTTTGTCCAAATTCGTAGTCATTCTTTCTTAGCATTCAGCCTGCTGGTAGAGTCAGTATTTATAATTAAAGAACAATGAAACAATTAAACGCGCAGCAGTGGAAAGAGAAGCTAGATGCTTCACCAGACGGGGTTATCGTAGATGTGAGAACTCCATTAGAATGGGAGGAAGGGATAATTCCGAACGCAGTTTTAAATAACATACAAGAGCAACAAGAGTTTATGGATTACGTGGAGTCTTTAGATAAAGACAAGGAGTATTTCATCTACTGCAGAAGTGGTGCTAGAAGTGGAAATGCCTGCGCTTATATGGATAGTCTTGGGTTCACCAATACCTATAATTTGGCTGGTGGAATTATGAATTGGCCTTTTGAGAAGGCTTAGGAATTATTGTTCGTCTTTGATTGGCGTAAAAATGCTGTGATAAAAAGGATTGAAAAAACACCGCGCTTTTTTATGAGCTTCTCTCACTTTGGGTTTAGAGCGTTTCTTTCGAGTGACAAACATTGCGGAGAAAATAAGATGGACAAAAAGCGGAGCATACTGATAGCTCTAGACTCTAGAATGACTAATATTAGAATCTCGAATTAATCATTAATAATTAAAAAAAGTAAACTCTTTCACTAATTTTACTCAATCGAATTTCATTTATGGAAGTAACTTTTTTAGGAACAGGAACCAGTCAGGGCGTCCCAGTCATCGCTTGTGATTGTGCTGTGTGCAAATCTGAGGACCCTAAAGATAAAAGACTGAGAGTAAGTGTGCTTATAGAGGTGAATGGACTAAATATACTTATAGATTCTGGTCCAGATTTTAGGCAGCAGATGCTTCGAGAAAACGTCCAAAAGTTAGATGCCATTCTGTTCACTCACGAGCATAAAGACCACACTGCGGGATTAGATGACGTAAGAGCATTCAATTATAAGTACAAGAGGGATATGGATGTATATGCGCATCCTAGAGTTCAGGAAGCGTTAAAGATGGAGTTCAGTTATATCTTCGCAGAATATACATACACAGGAGTTCCTAAAGTTCAGCTACATAATATTTCTAAAGAAAGAGCCTTCACTATTGAATCTAAGGTAGAGGTTAATCCGATAGAAGTCTTGCATTATAAGCTACCCGTACTCGGTTTTAGAATAGAGAACTTTACATATATAACAGATGCTAAAACCATTTCTCCTGATGAAAAAGACAAGTTCAGAGGGACAGAAGTTTTAGTCTTAAATGCGTTGCACAGAAAAGACCATATCAGTCATTTCAATTTACAGGAGGCATTGGACTTAATAGCAGAAATTAAGCCTAAGAAGGCTTATCTTACTCATATTTCTCATTTGTTTGATAGGCATGAGGAAATTTCAAGAGATTTACCAGAAAATGTTTTTGTAGCGTTTGATGGCTTAAAAATAGAATTATAGATGAGAAATAAGCTGCTGTATAATTTAATAATAAAACCTCTTTCCTGGCTGCCGTTTTGGCTGCTTTATATGTTTTCAGATTTGGCTAAATTTTTTATTTACACCGTTTTTGGTTACCGAAAAAAAGTGGTGTTGACTAATATGAGAAATTCTTTTCCCGAGAAAAGCGAGGAGGAGATATCCAAATTAGCTAGCGAGTTTTATAGCCATTTTACGGATGTTATATTAGAAAGTGTTAAGCTGTTTAGCATTTCAGAAGCCGACCTAGCTAAACGAATGGTTTCTTTGAATTCTGAAGTCTTTGATGCTTACTATGAGGAAGGTAGGGATGTTATTGTGGTGTCTAGTCATTTCGGAAATTGGGAGATGTGTGCTACCTTCGGTCAGCATCACATGCCACATTCCACTAGAGGTGTTTACATGCCTATGAAAAACAAGTACTGGAACGAGAAGGCTAAAACATCTAGGTCTAGGTTCGGAATGAATCTAGTTCCTCGGAAAGAGGCGATTAGCCAGTTAGGTATCTCAGAGACCCCTGTAGCGCTCATTTTATTGGTAGATCAGAGTCCACATAAAGATAAAAGATGTTATTGGACTAACTTCTTAAATCAGGAAACAGCTGTAAACTTTGGTATGGAGAGGCTAGCTAACGACCATAACGCAGTAGTTATATATGGTCATATTCAAAAGGTAAAAAGAGGGTACTTCGAGGTGACGTATTCTGTTATATCAGATGACCCTACCTCTCATTCGTACGGATGGTTAACCGAGAAAACGACTCGTAAAATCGAAGAAAAAGTTAGAGAGTACCCTCAATACTGGCTTTGGACGCATAAGAGGTGGAAAAGAACAAGGCGAGAAGATGAAGAGTTATGTAACATAATAGACAAAGTATGAGTTTCGCAGATCATACGCCATTAGCAGAAAGGATGCGACCCAAAACTTTGGATGAGTATATCGGTCAGGGCCATTTGGTAGGTCCGAACTCTGTGCTTCGAAGAACCTTGTCTAGTGGGAATATTCCTTCACTAATTCTATGGGGACCTCCCGGAGTAGGAAAAACTACTTTGGCTCAGATTATAGCTACTTTGGTGAAAAGACCATTTTATACGTTGAGTGCTATAAGCTCAGGTGTTAAAGATATTCGTGAGGTAATCGAGAAGGTGAAGAACCAAGGGTTATTTGGTGGCGGAAGTGCTATTCTATTTATAGATGAGATTCACCGTTTCAGTAAAAGTCAGCAGGATTCTCTGCTAGGAGCAGTAGAAAAAGGAACTATCACACTAATAGGGGCTACGACTGAAAATCCAAGTTTTGAAGTCATTTCTGCACTTCTCAGTAGGTGCCAAGTGTATACCTTGAAATCTCACACCAAGGATGACCTAGAGGGTTTGTTAAAGCGAGCAGTGGTATCAGAATCTGAGTTAAAACGAAAAAAAATAAGTCTCGTAGAAACCAAGGCCTTATTAAAATTGAGCGGAGGAGATGCCCGAAGAATGTTGAATTGTTTAGAGCTTGTAATTTCCAGTGCCAACGAAGATGAGTTGGTCGTAACAGATGAGCTAGTAACATCTTTGGTGCAGCATAACTTGTCCAAATATGACAAGGACGGAGAGCAGCATTATGACATCGTTTCGGCCTTAATAAAGTCCATTAGAGGAAGCGACCCTAATGCGGCAGTTTACTACTTAGCCAGAATGATAGAAGGGGGAGAAGACCCTAAATTTATAGCCAGGAGATTATTGATCTCAGCGTCTGAAGATATAGGAAATGCTAATCCTACAGCACTTGTGATAGCTAATGCAGCATTCGATGCAGTAGAAAGAATCGGGTTCCCAGAAGGGAGAATAGTTCTGAGTCAATGCGCAGTTTATTTAGCCACTAGTCCTAAATCTAATAGTACGTATATGGCCATTAATGTGGCTCAAGGAGAAGTGCGTACTTCAGGTGACTTAGCTGTTCCGCTAGCACTTAGAAATGCACCTACAAAGCTCATGAGAGAACTGGGGTATGGTGAAGAATATAAATACAGTCATAACGGAGAAAGAAATTTTCAAAGTCAAGAGTTTTTGCCTGAAGAAATTTCAGGTATGCGGTTTTATGAACCTGGAAACAACTATAGAGAACTAAAGGATCGCCAGAAATTAAAAGAACTCTGGAAAGAAAAGTATGGATATTAGATGTTTATAATCAGTTTATTGTGTGTATTATTGACGGATTTTTAAGTTCTTGAAACCGTTAAGAAGTAGATTCTCCTAAATTTGCCGCAATTATCAAAAAACAAAAAATGAAGGCATATGTTTTTCCTGGCCAAGGAGCTCAATTTCCTGGGATGGCTAAAGATATTTATGATAGTAGTTCTAGAGCACAAGAGCGATTTGCTGAAGCTAAAGAAATCCTAGGGTTCGATATAAAAGAAATCATGTTCAATGGTTCCGACGAAGGTCTAAAAGAAACTAAAGTGACCCAACCGGCAATTTTTCTTCATTCCGTGTTATTGGCAGAAGAGTTAGGGGGTTCTTTCACGCCAGATATGACTGCTGGTCATAGTTTGGGAGAGTTTTCTGCTTTAGTAGCTTCTGGAGCATTAGACTTCCATAACGGATTAAGCTTGGTTTCCAAAAGAGCCATGGCAATGCAGAAAGCATGTGAATTAAATCCGAGCACCATGGCTGCTATTCTGGGGTTAGAAGATAATGTAGTAGAAGATATTTGTGCAGTTACAGATGGAGTAGTAGTAGCAGCTAACTATAACTGCCCAGGACAGCTTGTAATTAGTGGAAGTAATGACGCTATAGATAAGGCGTGTGAAGCATTAACATCTGCTGGAGCTAAAAGAGCTATAAAACTTCCAGTAGGAGGAGCTTTTCACTCACCGTTAATGGAGCCCGCTAGAGAAGAGTTAGCCGCAGCTATTCAAGAGGCTAATTTCAGTTCTCCTAAATGTCCGATTTATCAGAATGTTACTGCACTGCCAGAAACAGATGCTGCCGTTATCCAAAAGAATTTAGTAGCGCAGTTAACAGCTCCGGTAAAATGGACTCAGATTATGCAAAATATGATAGCTAACGGAGCTGCTTCAGTAGTAGAAGTAGGTCCTGGAAAAGTATTACAAGGATTGTTTAAGAAGGTAGACAGAAAGTTTGAGACATCTAGCGCTGAGATAGCAGGGATATAATCAAAAAAAAGGGCTTCCGTTTGGAAGCCCTCATAACTATATACAACTAAACTAAAATTTCAATCGGAAAACCAACTGAAATGTTTTTGGTCTTATTAATTAGCCCTAACTATTTATATGGCTTTATAGAGCTTCTATTTTTTCATCTTTTCTTTCTTTTTCGCTTCTGAGATTTTCTATTTCAGTATTTAGTCTTGAAATTGCTTAGTCAGCTAAGATGATTGTTCTTTCTACCTCTCAAAGGTGTTTTCAAAAATACAAATTCTAAAGTACATAATAGCCTTAAGTTCGATTGTTTTAAACAAAAATAACAAGTAAGGGGAATCTTTAATTTGAATAGAATATTATTTAATAAATT
>CESI01156175.1_pt1 | contig 14611 bp, 10 predicted proteins | sample 356301 | NCBI WGS metagenome assembly CESI01 (sample SAMEA2621423, study PRJEB7988) | marine metagenome | biome: marine biome (ENVO:00000447); feature: deep chlorophyll maximum layer (ENVO:xxxxxxxx); material: "saline water (ENVO:00002010), including plankton (ENVO:xxxxxxxx)" | depth 40 m | reverse complement strand
GTGGCTGCAATGGCAGCATCGTCAGCATCCTCAGTTGTGAATCCAGCACCAGTTGTTCCCTCTTCCAACGGTAGATTGAAAGCATCGCCACTCGCAAAGAAATTGGCTGAAGATCGCGGTCTTAGTATTGCTCATATTCCGGGTTCAGGAGAAGGAGGTCGTGTTGTGAAGCGCGATGTTGAAGCCTTTCAGGCAGGCACAATGGGCTCAAGCGTGCCTGGTGTGGAACGATTCACGGAAGTCGGCATCAGCCAAATGCGCAAGACTATTGCACGTCGATTGGCTGAAAGCAAGTTTACGGCGCCGCACTTTTACCTCTCGGTGAGCATCGATATGGATGCAGCGATGGAGACACGCAAATCCATCAATGATGCAGGCGAAGTGCGAGTGAGTTTCAACGATATGGTTGTCAAGGCAGCGGCTTTAGCTTTGAAGAAACATCCTGTCGTAAACAGCAGTTGGTTGGAGGATCGCATTCGTTTCAATGAGCATGTGCATATTGGTGTAGCGGTATCTGTGGACGAGGGACTATTGGTTCCTGTCGTGCGTCATGCAGATGGAAAACGTCTTTCCCAAATTGGAACCGAAGTACGCGACTTTGCAGGCAAAGCCAGGGATAAAAAATTGCAGCCAAGCGATTGGGAAGGAAATACCTTTACCATTTCGAACCTTGGAATGTTTGGTATTGATGAATTCACTGCCATTATCAATGCGCCAGATTCATGTATCCTTGCTGTGGGTGGCATCAATGCTGTACCTGTGGTGAAAAAAGGGCAAGTGGTCCCCGGCAATGTAATGAAGGTCACATTGAGCTGTGATCATCGTTCTGTGGACGGTGCGTCCGGAGCGGCATTCCTGCAAGATTTCAAAGCATTTTTGGAGAATCCCGTTCTCATGCTATCCAACGGTTATTGAACTGAATTTCTTTTGAAAAGCCGGACCCCAAAAGGTCCGGCTTTTTTTTGTCTTAACTATTCAAAGGGTTGGATACTAACACCCGCCTGCCGACCTTAGGGCAACGACTATTCCGTCGGATCTATTGAGATGGCAAACCTCCAAGCAGACACTCCCGTTGAATTCATCCCAGGCATTGGCCCAAAACGGGCGGAGTGGCTTCGGTCAGAATTGGGCGTTTATGATGCTGGAGATCTTTTAGAGCACTTGCCTTTTAGGTACGAGGATCGCACGGATTTCATCGAAGTTAAGGACATCACTTCCGACGCCATTGCTGTTCAAATGAAGGGCGTAATTACGGATGTGAAGCAGATTCCAAGCAAGCGTGGTTCTCGTTTGGTGGCAACGTTCAAAGACGATTCAGGAACATTGGATTTGGTATGGTTCAAGGGGGCAAAGTGGATGGCCGCACAGATTCCAGCACTCCAAAAAGTGGTGGTCTACGGCAAGCCAGCAAAATATCAGAACCGCTGGAATCTACCGCATCCTGAGATTGAATTGGAAGATTCTTTTGAACGGCGAAACGGCAGGGGACTGCAGCCGGTTTACCGGACCACGGAGAAGTTGACGAACCGAGGACTTGCATCGTCAGGATTGGCCAAAGTTATTCGCGTCCTCCTCTCGAGTCCTGAATTGGTTTTGCCAGAATCACTTCCGTCTTTTTTGCTGGATGAGCTCAAAATGCCAAACAAGGCTGAAGCCATGTGCATGGCTCACGCACCTCAAAATCATGAGGAAGCCGAGTCTGCTCGCAACCGATTAAAGTTTGAAGAACTGCTGCTTTTGCAACTGAAGTTACTGATTCAAAAGCGCGAGCAGACTCATGATATGCCCGGTGTGCGTTTTGGATTGGTAGGAACGCTTTTCAACGATTTTTACTCGAATTATCTGGGGTTTGAATTGACGGGTGCTCAGAAAAGGGTAATGCGTGAAATTCGATCTGACCTTAATACGGGGTGGCATATGAATCGTTTGCTCCAGGGTGATGTAGGTAGCGGTAAGACCATGGTTGCACTCTTGACGGCTTTGCTTGCCATTGACAACGGCTATCAAGCTTGTGTGATGGCACCGACTGAAATACTTGCTAATCAGCACCTTGAGTCGTTTCGAGAAGCATTGGGAGCTCTCCCTATTCGCATCGAGTTGCTTACCGGTTCGGTCAAAAAAGCGGCGCGGCGTCCGATTCTGGAGGGACTCAAATCAGGGGAGGTGCATTTATTGATTGGCACGCATGCGCTTATCGAACCCGGTGTGGAGTTTCATCGGTTGGGATTGGCTGTCATCGATGAGCAGCACCGATTTGGCGTGGCTCAGCGCAGTAAGTTATGGGCAAAAGCATCTCCAGCACCACACGTTTTAGTCATGACGGCTACCCCGATACCGCGCACTCTGGCCATGACGGCCTATGGTGATTTGGATGTGAGTGTTATTGATGAAATGCCTCCTGGCCGTAAATCCATCAAGACCGTACACCGAACGGATAGTGCGCGCCTGTCTGTATTTCAATTTATTGAAGATGAAATTGCCCGAGGAAGACAGATTTACATAGTCTATCCATTGATCGAGGAGAGTTCCAGCATGGACTACAAAGATTTGATGGATGGATACGAGAGCGTGTCTCGCCGTTTCCCTCTTCCCGAATTTCGCATTGGTATTGTTCATGGACGCATGAAATCTGAGGACAAAGACATTGAGATGGAACGTTTTTCCAATGGAACCTCTCAGATCTTAGTCGCCACTACAGTCATTGAGGTGGGTGTAAACGTCCCCAATGCGAGCGTGATGGTTATTGAGAGCTCTGAAAGATTTGGTCTTGCACAGCTGCATCAGCTTCGGGGACGAGTGGGACGTGGAGACGAGCAGAGTTATTGCCTTTTGATGACCGGAAATGAATTTTCCAAAGAAGCACGCCGCAGGTTGGAAACGATGTGCCGCACCAATGATGGATTTGAACTGGCAGAAGTGGACATGGAGTTGCGCGGCCCTGGTGATTTGATGGGGACCCAGCAGTCGGGAGTTCCCGACTTAAAAATGGCTGACTTGCTTCAAGACCGAGAAATTCTGACCACGGCACGTTACATAGGCAATCGGATTTTAGAAGAGGACGGTGACCTGTCTCTTCCGGAGCACGCTATCCTCAAAGCAGCGTTGATACGTGCCCGCAAAGGCCGTACGAACTGGAGCAGAATCTCCTGAACTTTGCTTCATGCCTTACCGTCGAATTTGGTCCGTATTTATTGTCGTCGCTGCCAGTGGCTTGAGCGCTTTGTGGCTCATGGACCGCAAGGTTGATGAACGACAATTGTTGGATCCGGGATCCTTTGCGCCGGATCGGTTCAATCGTTGGGAATTCCCGGCTGCTTTGCCCTTTGAGGTGACATTTGAAGCAGACAGAGGCCATCAGTCTGCTTTTCTCTTCGCCATGGATAATGACTCCAGTTCCTTTATTTGGTTTGTACGTGACGAGCCCTTGTCCCTGCCTAAAGGAGTGAGCAAGGATCGGTGGGGAGGAGGTTGGTTAATTGGAGCTGTACTATCTAACTGGAGTGAATCTCCGGGTGAAATGGCGGCACACTGGGCTCCTCGGTCCCCTGGGAAAAACATGCTTTTGAGAAAGCCCAATGGAGAATTTGAATCCGTCCATTGGTTGACTGATGGAAGTTCGAAAGAGATGAGCACATCCTGGGTCGATATACCAAACGCTCCGCTCGCTCCGCTCTCTTCATTTTGGACGAATTGGTTTTTACGCTTAACTGAATCATCAAATGGCGGTTGGAAGAAGGTAGGAGTCGGATCAATCCCTGCGGGCTCGAGTTGGATGGGGCACGATTCGCTCATGAATCTGACGGACGGAAGTTGGATCATGGCGCAGACGTTAGACGGGGAAGTAATGGCTGCAATTGAAATGGCAGATTCTTCGAGGTCTGTTGGTTTGGAAGGTTGGTGGCGGAACGGATTATTGGTTTTTCATTCGGGTTTGGACAGCCTCTCATGGAACGATATTCGCTTTCCGGAGAACGATCAGTTGCACGAGGATGAGCGAGCATCCAATTTTGATTTTGGGTTTTGGGAAGAAGGCCGTGAATTGTGGGGTGTGCATGCGGGCAATGACCGTGTTGTTTGGCACGTTGAATCCGATGGGGCTTCTACAGGTCAATCTTTGATGCAAGCGAGCCGTCAAACTTCCAATCCACTTCAGGACAACCAAACTAGTGCTGCTGAGGCCGACTCGGATTTTGCCGAACTGGATAGCAAAGGATTGGGCCTTATTCAGAATCATCGTACAGGCAAGTCCATGGAGTTGGTTTGGGAAGACACAGAGGTATTGGCAAAGAATTCCGAAGGTGCCGTGGTTTGGCGATTGGAAGTTGCAGCTAAAGAGCGTCCAGTGATTTGGGAAGTGGACTTGTACCGCAATCGAAAGTACCAGGCTGTGGTGGCCTCAGGAAGAAAGGTGCACGTCATTGATGCCTTGGGCCGAGAAGTCAAGGGGTTTCCTAAACAATGGTCACAAGGGTTTTCAGCGGTGGCTGTATTGGACTATGACCGGAATCGGCAATACCGTTTTTTGACAGCGGCTCCGAATGGCGAATTGTTCAACTTTAGGAAGGAAGGAGAGCGAACTCCTGGGTGGAATTTCAAGCCGCGACCTGGCCGTTACATCACATCACTCGAGCATGTGCGAGTAGCCAATAAGGATTACATTTTTGCAGGTCAAGATGACAATTCTGTTCGTTTCCTCCGGCGATCGGGTGAAGACCGATTCGACTCGCCATTGCAGTTTCCTTCCGGTCAGATTCCTGTTTTTCGACTAGGTGCCTCCCTTGAATCTTCCACCGTGCTGTTCTTCGATTCTGAAGGTGTGCTGCAAGAACGAACCATAGGGGGCAATACTCCGAAAGGCATGAGTGGATTGACCCAAGGCTATTCAGTGATATTGGAGGACCGCACGGGCGATGGAATCCCCGAAATTGTGGTGCAGTCAAAAGAGGGTGAGCAGGTATGGAGCGCTGGAAACCAGCGTATTATTATTTGATGTGTGGCCTGCTAGTCGGCTAAGACAGATCGGCTAATAATAATTTTTTGGACTTCACTTGTGCCTTCGTAGATCTGCGTGATTTTAGCGTCACGCATCAATCGCTCTACGTGGTACTCTTTGACAAATCCATAGCCACCGTGAACCTGAACGGCCTCGATGGTTTGTTGCATAGCTACTTCTGAAGCATAGAGTTTTGCCATGCTGGAAGCCAAATCATAATCTTCGCCCGCATCTTTCAGCGCTGCGGCTTTCCAAACTAGCATGCGTGCCGCCTCAACCTGAGTTGCCATGTCCGCCAATTTGAATGCAATCGCTTGGTGCTTGTGTATGGGCTTGCCAAACGTCTCGCGTTCCTTTGAATATGCAATCGCCAATTCCATAGCACCGGAAGCAATACCCAGAGCCTGGGCGGCAATTCCAATACGGCCGCCGGCTAGTGTTTTCATCGCAAACTTGAACCCAAAACCGTCTTCACCGATTCGATTCTCTTTCGGTACTTTCACATCTTGAAACATCAAGGTATGGGTATCAGACCCGCGGATGCCCATTTTATCTTCTTTGGCCCCGACGATGAATCCGGGCATATCCCGTTCCACAATTAGGGCGTTGATTCCACGGTGTCCTTTCGCTGCATCTGTTTGAGCGATGACAATGTAAGTATTCGCGGAGTTGCCGTTTGTGATCCAGTTTTTGGTGCCATTTAGCAAGTAGTGGTCACCACAATCAATGGCAGTGGTCGCTTGCGAGGTTGCGTCGGAGCCGGCTTCGGGTTCACTTAAGCAAAAGGCGCCAATTTTCTCACCGGAGGCCAAAGGCCGAAGGTATTTTTGTTTTTGCTCTTCAGTGCCAAATTCCTGAATGCCATAGCAGACCAATGAATTGTTCACGCTGACGCAGACGCTCACCGAGGCGTCTACCTTACTGAGCTCTTCCATGGCTAAGACATAGCTCATCGTGTCCATACCACTTCCACCATACTGTTCATCCACCATCATGCCCATAAATCCGAGGGAGCCCAGCTCTTTGACTTCTTCTGTGGCAAAGCGCTGATTATTGTCCCGTTCAATGATTGTGGGCTTCAATCGGTGTTGTGCAAACTCGCGAGCGGCGTCTCGCACAGCTATTTGCTCTTCCGTGAGTTCAAGGTTCATTTCTTGGCTGCTTTCGGATTCATCATTCTTTTTAGGGATATTGCCCCAAGTTTCACTTCAAAGGTAAGGTGTTCTGGATGGCTCGTTAAGCCGCTGGAATTCAGGAGTATGATTGATAATCTAATGGAAAAGCAATTCGTGGTTTTGGGGATGATGTCGGGAACTTCGCTCGATGGTCTCGACTTGACCGTATCTCAATTCACTCAAAAGTCGGGTTCAGGGATCTGGGATGGAGAGATTCAGTCTTTCTATTCTATGCCGATTCCAGAAAACTGGAAAAATAGGATCAAGGCACTTCCAACGTGTTTGGCAGAGGAATGGCACAAAGCTTCCGTGGAGTGGTCTGCATGGTGCGCCAATCAGGTGCAGAATGCCGTGGATATTGATCAGTTGGATCTAGTCGTATTTTCTGGTCAAACAGTTTTTCATCGACCCAAAGTGGGTTGGACCGGTCAATTGGGCCATGGAGCAGAATTGTTTGCCGGTCTTGGTTGTCGTGTTCCGGTGGTTTGTGATCTCAGGAGCCTGGATGTCTCGTTGGGCGGTCAGGGTGCTCCTTTGGTGCCTGTTGTAGATGCACTCCTCTACCCCGATTATGAAGCGTGCCTTAATCTCGGTGGTTTTGCCAATGTCAGTTGCTCTGATGCAGAGAATGGGAGTCGCATCGCATGGGACATCGGTCCCTGCAACCTCGTACTTAATCAACTCGCAAATAGGTCGGGCATGCCATACGATAAAAACGGTAAAATGGCCTCGGAGGGTGTTGTTCAATCTGGATTATGGAAGGAGTGGATGGCGTTGCCATACCATGCTGAGTCGGCGCCAAAGAGTTTGGGAACCGAGTGGCTTGAATCAGATTTTTGGCCAGTGATGAAGGCATGGGAGTCCGATCATTCTGTTGCGACTTCTGACCTGCTCGCCACTGCCACTAGCTGCATCGCTTCACATATTCGTGTCGCTGTTCGAGGCAAGTCGACCTTAGTGACCGGCGGTGGTGCTCATAATTTGGAGTTATTGAAGTTGCTTCGGGCCACGACTTCAGAGTTTTTAATGGGACTCTCCATCGATGTGAATCTTCCAGTTTCAGAGGTAATTGACGGAAAAGAAGCGCACGCATTTGGGTTTTTAGGGCTGCTGCGCGCACTAGGGCAGAACAATGTGTGGAAATCTGCCACAGGTGCTTCGATAGATCACTTAGGCGGGGCGTTGTGGGGTTCTTTTAAACAAGGCGGGGCATGAACGAAGTATATTCGCACTCGCGAAAAGCAATGCAATTATCATGAAAGAGATGCTCCAGGCTTATGAGAAGCGCAATCCTGAAATCGTTTTTGAATGGAGTGATTCAGAGACAGATGCCAAAGGTTGGGTGGTAATCAATTCCCTTCGAGGCGGTGCTGCCGGCGGAGGGACGCGCATGCACCCGCGTTTGGACAAAGGAGAGGTTATCAGCTTAGCCAAAACCATGGAGATTAAATTCACCGTGAGTGGTCCACAAATTGGTGGGGCCAAGTCGGGCATTGCCTTTGATCCAAATGATTCACGCAAGGAAGGTGTTCTTCGTCGCTGGTACGAGGCGGTTACCCCACTTTTAAAGACATATTACGGTACAGGAGGGGATATGAATGTGGACGAAATTCACGAAGTGATCCCCATCACCGAAGACTGTGGGATCTGGCATCCACAGGAGGGCGTTTTCAATGGCCATTTTAAAGCAAAGAACACAGAGAAAGTCAAGCGCATTGGACATCTTCGCCAAGGCGTCTCCCAGGTAGTTGAAGATGTGGAATTTATTCCCGATGATTCTACAACGACCAAATACAGGGTGGCAGATTTGATTACCGGCTACGGCGTATCTGAATCGGTTAGGCATTATTATGGCACGTACGGAGGTTCTCTTGGAGGCAAGCGTGTTTTGGTCCAAGGATGGGGAAATGTAGGAGCTGCTGCTGCCTTTTATCTCGCTAGAGCAGGTGCTGTTATCGTTGGAATCATTGATAGGGCGGGTGGAATCATTCGTCCAGATGGACTGTCACTCGATGAGGTTACGCAGTTGTTCCAATCAAAAAAAGGCAATAGCCTGCATGCCAATGACTTGCTCAGCTTCGAAGAGGTGAATGATCAAATTTGGGATTTGAAGGCGGATGTTTTTTTGCCATGTGCAGCGTCTCGTCTGGTGACCCAAGATCAGCTTGATCGCATGATTTCTGCGGGTGTTGATGTCATTTCGAGCGGAGCGAATGTTCCGTTTGCAGACAAGGAAATATTCTATGGTTCTATCGCGGAATCTGCCGATGTTCGCATTGCTGTGATTCCTGATTTCATTGCCAATTGCGGCATGGCTAGGGTGTTTGCATACCTCATGAGCGACGCCAATGTGGATATGTCTGATCAAGGGATTTTCCAGGACACTTCTCGGACCATCCTCCAAGCTCTAGAGGCAACGCATTCTGTTAGATCCAACAAGACATTACTGGCAGCCACTGCCTTTCAAATTGCGCTTGAAAAGCGACTGGAATAATTCACGGTTTTTTGACACCTTCAATAAGAAGAGGCCTGCCAATGTCGTAGCTTTAAAACTCTAAATCAAAGACCATGGAGTTCATCGTACTTGCCATATTCATTATTGGCTATTTGTTCATTGCACTTGAGCATACTTTTCACATTGACAAAGCAGCAAGTGCACTGCTCACAGGAACTCTTTGCTGGGGGCTTTTTGTTCTCGGTGTGCATGAAGTGCCTAGTCATCTCGCTGAAGATTTTGCTTCTTTTCAGGCACATTTTTTAGGCGATTCATCTTTGGCGCTTAACACATTTTTTGAGCATCGTTTGTTGCACCACATGGAGGACATTAGTTCCATCCTGTTTTTCTTATTGGGTGCAATGACCATCGTGGAATTGGTTGATGCCCATGAGGGCTTTGCAGTGATAACTGACCGCATTAAGACCACCAATAAGGTCCGATTGCTCTGGATCCTTGCTGTGCTCACATTCTTTTTCTCAGCTGTTTTGGACAACCTTACGACATCGATTGTAATGGTTTCTTTGCTAAGGAAACTCATCGACGACAAGGAGACCCGCTGGATGTTTGCTGGCGTCGTGGTGATTGCTGCGAATGCAGGGGGCGCTTGGTCACCGATTGGCGACATCACAACCACGATGCTTTGGATTGGAAATCAGCTAACGGCTGATGTGATTGTTATGAATTTGATTGTGCCTTCCATAGTCTGTTTGCTGGTTCCACTGGGCATCCTCTCATTCACGATGAAAGGTGATGTCAAACGTCCAGAAATTTCTTTGCACAAGGTGGATCCGACATCCTCCGGTGAGCGCAATCTGGTCTTCACCATGGGTGTGGCGGGATTGCTGTTTGTGCCTGTGTTCAAAACCGCGACTCATTTGCCTCCGTTCATGGGTATGATGCTATCACTTGGAGTCATGTGGGTAATCACCGAGATCATTCACAAATCAAAGAACCACGAGCAGCGCAGTCAACTTTCGGTCATCGGAGTTTTGCGTAAAATCGATTCTGCCTCGGTGCTGTTCTTCTTGGGTATTTTACTCGCTGTTGCCGCATTGCAGGAAATCGGGCATCTCATTAACGCAGCCAGTTGGTTGCGCGACTCATTGGGGAATGTGTATGCCATCAATGTCACCATTGGATTTTTGTCTGCAATTGTTGACAATGTACCTCTTGTGGCCGCTTCGATGGGCATGTACGATATCACTGCCGCAGGTGCCGCAGTCTCTGAATGGGATGGGTATTTTGTGCAGAATGGTCTGTTTTGGCAATTCTTGGCCTATTGTGCCGGTACCGGTGGAAGTGCCCTCATTATTGGCTCTGCCGCAGGTGTGGCGGTCATGGGACTCGAACGTATTGACTTTGTTTGGTACGTAAAGAAAATCAGCCTTTTAGCGATCGCCGGCTACCTCTCAGGGGCCGTTGTATTCTGGCTGATGTTCCGATAGCAGATTGGCTGGACTCAGGTGGTTTTGTGAACTGCCCAACGTCGAAAATTGATTGTAGTCCGTGCAGCGAGGCCCAATAATTGATTGAACTTTCTCGTTTCAATTCAAGGCATACAACGGACCCAACCATATGAATACTTTTTTGATCCTTCAGACGCTGGCCACCGGAGTGGGCCAAGCACAAGCCTTAGACGCAACTTCTGCGTCTGACGGCATCCAACAAGTCGAAGTCAGCATTCTGGAATTGCTCCTCGAAGGCGGTATTTACATCATGGCACCATTGGCATTGATGTCCATGATTGCGATTTATGTTTTCATTGAGCGTACGCTTGCCATCCGAAAGGCGGAGGCTGTCGCTCCTGATTTTATGGACAGAATACGTGATTACATCAGTCAAGGTAGTTTTGAAAGTGCGCGCAACCTCTGCCAAGATTCGGATACGCCAATGGCGCGAATGCTGGACAAAGGAATCAGTCGCATCGGCAAGGATTTGAAAGATATCAGCGTTGCCATTGAGAATATTGGCAAGTTGGAAATCTACAACCTGGAGAAAAACCTGAGTTCACTAGCCACGGTCGCAGGTGCAGCTCCTATGCTGGGGTTTTTGGGAACTGTCATCGGAATGGTCAATGTCTTTTTGGACATGGAAACCGCTGGGACTGTTCGGGTTGAAGATATTTCTAGTGGAACAAAACAAGCGATGATTACTACAATTGTTGGATTGATTGTGGGCATTATTGCCTACATGGCATACAACAACTTAGTCAGTAAGGTGAGCAAGGTCGTGCATAAGATGGAGGCCACGAGCATTGAATTTATAGACATCCTGGAAGAACCTGCCGCATGAATCTCGGACAACGCAATAAAATCAGTGTGACGGGAAACATGTCCTCTATGACGGACTTGGTTTTCTTGCTGCTTATTTTCTTTATCATCCTGTCAACACTTGTAAGCAACGGCGTAAACGTCGAACTACCACAGGCAAAGGGCACGAACTCGGTGACCGCAAAGATGACCGTGAGCATAAAGCCTGATGGAACTTACTACCTCAACGGTGGACAGGTATCCTATGAAGACTTGGAGCCCGCGCTTCGCGTTCGAATGGCAGATACAGCTGATCCGGTGCTGTATTTGCAAGTGGATGAAAAAGTGCCAACCGGCAAGACCGTTGAATTGATTGGCATGGCGAAATCCAATGAGTGGAAGGTGATGTTGGGTGCAACACCCAAAAAGTGATAACGGATGAACGCAGGAATGGAATCACGTCGATTGGAGGTCGAAAAAAGCAACCGCAGAAAAGCCGGTGTGTTGACTTCGATCATCTTCGTTGCTGTTCTCTTTCTCTGCTTTTTTCTGACAGCATTTACCATGTCCATCCCCTCGCCGGGTGAGCAATTTATCGCTGTTGGTTTTGCCGATTTGGGAGATACCGAACAGGCCAGTGGTGACAACGAATCGGTAGCGCCATCGGAAACGGTTCAAGAAGCAGTGCAGCCCGAGACGGCTTCTAGCGAGGCCATTGAAACCACGAGTACCGAAGAAGTTGTCACTCAAGAATCTTCGGAGGTTTCTGCTCCATCCCAACCGGATCCTGTGGAGGAACCAGATCCAGAGCCAGAACCCGAGCCAACAGTTTCATCAGCATTATCCAACCGCCTTAATGCTTTGCAGTCTAGTGGAGGCGGAGGTTCGCAAGGAGAGTCAGAGGAAGGCACAGGCAATGAAGGAAAAGACGATGGCCGAATAGACGGACGTGGGGTAGTCAGTGGTGACAACGGCGATTGGTCGCTCGTTGGTGGCGAACGCATTGGAAAGCCAATGCTGGATGAAAACCCCCGCATCGAAGGTGTTGTTCGCGTGGATATTGTAGTGGACAAAACGGGGAGTGTGATCTCGGTAGATTACGATGGAAAGCATTCCACCATTACAGACTCTGAGCACATAGCTCTTGCCCTTCGTGCAGCCAAGACAGCTAAATTTACTCCCAACCAAGCAATGCCGGTTCGTCAAGGTTTCTTGAACATTCGATTTGAATTGGAATGACATTCAAAGAAGCCACGGCCTGGCTTTTTGAGCAACTGCCGATGTACCAGCGGCAAGGCGCCGCCGCCTATAAAACGGATTTGGACGGGACGTGGGCAGTGCTGGAAGCCATGGGGCGTCCTGATTTAAAACTGCCTCATGTCATTCATGTAGCTGGCACCAATGGAAAAGGTTCGGTTTGCCAAGCGGTGCACAATGCGCTCATGGACCAAGGACTCAAGGTCGGATTGTTCACTTCGCCTCATCTGTTCGATTTTAGAGAGCGCATGCGAGTGAATGGTGAGATTCCTCCAGAAATTTGGGTGATTGATTTTGTTCAAGCTCAACGGCTCCAATTCGAAGAGCAGGGTTTGTTTCCGTCTTTTTTTGAATGGACGTTCGGGATGGCGCTCTGCTGGTTTGCGGAATCACACGTTGATTTGGTGGTTCTTGAGACAGGGATGGGTGGACGGTTGGACAGCACGAATATTTTTTCGAAGCCACTGGTCACAGCCGTTACTAACATTGGTTTGGACCATACTCAGTTTCTCGGGAATGACATTCGCTCGATTGCCAGAGAGAAGGCGGGTATTATCAAGGAAGGCTGTCCGGTTGTAGTGGGACGAATGCGTCCAGAAGCGCAATCGGTTATTTTGGGGCAAGCGCTAAAAGAGGGTGCCGAATTCCATTACGCTCCTGAAGCTCAGGATGATCCCGAGCAGGGTCCAAATTGGCCGGACAATCGTGCCACTGCTCACAAAATATTGGAAGTTTTGCAGTACCAAACGGACTGGAAACACGTCCGCGTCCCACGCCAAACAGAGTTGTCAAAAGTTGGTCACTTGGGAAGGTGGCATTGGCTGGAGAATTCTTCCGATAGGCCAAGGGTTCTCGTCGACTGTGCTCACAACGAAGATGGTCTCAGACGTACGGTAGAAGCGCTGAAGGCATTGCCACATGAGGAGATGCACGTTGTTTTTGGTGCCGTTGGGGACAAGGATCTCGATCGTATTTGGCATCAATTGCCTGAAAAGGTGCACCTTCATTTCTGTGCAGCGGACATTCCACGTGCCCTGCCAGTGGAGAATCTGATTATTGCTGCGGCAAAAGCAGGACGAATCGGAAAATCGTACGATTCAGTGGCAGGCGCCCTAGAGGGAGCTAAGTCTGAGGCCGCGAATAATGACTTAGTTGTAGTGCTAGGCAGCATCTTCGTGGCAGCAGAGGCACTGGCCTGAAACTATCGGATTTCAGGAATTAAGAGAAAAGAGCTACTCCAGTCATCGCTTCCGGTTGACCAATTCCCATGAGTTTCAGAATTGTAGGTGCTACGTCTGCGAGCTTCCCGTTTTGTATTTTTTGGACTTTTTCGGACAGTATCACTACTGGAACGGGGTTGGTCGTATGCGCCGTATGTGGAGTTCCATCTGGGTGGCGCGCATAATCCGCATTGCCATGATCGGCAATGATGATGAACTGGTAGCCATTGGTCAACCCGGTTTCTACCACCTGCTTCAGGCATGCGTCGGTGGTTTCTACGGCACTCACGATGGCATCGAAAACACCAGTGTGTCCCACCATGTCAGGGTTTGCGAAGTTCAAGCAGACGAAATCTGGTGATTCAGTTCCCGGCTTGGCCAGTTCTGGAGAAATTAAGCTGACGATTTCATGTGCAGACATTTCGGGTTGCAAGTCGTATGTGGCCACCTTGGGACTGAGAGCCATGAGCCGATTTTCTCCGGAAAATGGATTTTCGCGGCCACCATTGAAGAAAAAGGTAACGTGAGGATATTTCTCTGTTTCCGCGATGCGCACTTGAGTTTTGCCCGCCGCTGCAATAGTTTCTCCAAGGGTGCCCTCAAGATTCGGTTTGTTATAGATGACGTGGACTCCCTCAAAAGAGTCGTCGTAATTCGTCATGGTCACGTAATGCAAAGGCAGGGCTTGGGTACCATATTCAGGCAGATCACATTGCGTCAATGCATGTGTGATTTCACGGCATCGGTCCGTGCGAAAGTTGAAGCAAATCACGACATCGTTTGGCTGAATGGCGAGGGGTTCGCCGACGACGAAGGGCCGAATAAATTCATCGGTGATTCCGTCATCATAATGCGCTTGGATTCCCGCTGCAGCAGATTCGTATTGATCGCCTTCTGAGCGAACCAATGTGCCGTATGAGCGGGCGATACGCTCCCAACGGTTGTCTCGATCCATGGAGTAATAGCGCCCATGTACCGTTGCTACACGGCCTCCTGTTTCGGTCAAGACAGATTCCAAATCTGCCATATACGCCAGTGCTTTTTGCGGAGAAGTATCACGCCCATCGGTAAATGCATGGATTGCAAAGTCTGCAATTCCCCTAGCCGCCGCCGCTTTGCAAAGTGCGTGGAGGTGTTCCTGTTGAGAGTGAACTCCGCCTTGTGAGACCAATCCCATAAAGTGCAAGCGGGTTCTCCGCGTCTTTGCTTGATCAAAAGCC
>CESI01155860.1_pt1 | contig 14688 bp, 11 predicted proteins | sample 356301 | NCBI WGS metagenome assembly CESI01 (sample SAMEA2621423, study PRJEB7988) | marine metagenome | biome: marine biome (ENVO:00000447); feature: deep chlorophyll maximum layer (ENVO:xxxxxxxx); material: "saline water (ENVO:00002010), including plankton (ENVO:xxxxxxxx)" | depth 40 m | reverse complement strand
ATTTTCTTAAAATCCCATGGAGTACGAGGCGCACGAATGGTGTACCAAATCTTGTTCTTCCACTTGTCTCGCTGCTTCCGTGCTGCTGCACGTGCCTTCACACTGATTTTCTTTGCCATTGTATCATCTCGGGATGTTGTCTTGCGGGGGCTACCCCACTTGCAAGTCGGCCACTCACCACCCCTATTTGAAGAAGCCTCTTGGTCCAATTCACTGCTGTCCTTAATTTGTATTCATATCAACGGTTCGATTCGGTAAACTCATGAGCATGAAGTGAACCCCCATGGTTGTGGGCCTCCATCACATCACTTGGCGAGCGACGGCGAGCGGCGTTGCTGACGAAACGGTTGTGGCCGATGCCATAGCATGGCTTGTTGGAGACCCAGAATTGGTCGAAATTGAATCGACAACCTCCTACCATGGCTCCAAACTCCACATGGTGACTGGGGTGTGCAAAAAGAAGGCACATTCAATCAAGTCTTTGTCTCGAATCGGAGCGGAGTGCCTTCAAACCTTACTCGAAGAAGTCGATGTTCGTTTTGATGAAAATCACACCCTCTATTTCCGCATAGATTTCGATGCATTCATTGACGGCGAAGTCGTTTTAGCAACTCCTGGCCAAGTTGCAACCATAAAATGCCATACCAAAATTGAAGTTTATCCCGGACAGGTGGCGATTGATGAATGTAAAAACATCCTCAAACTCGCCTTAGAAAAAGTTTCGGCTGAATGATGATTTGATGTCACAAATCGGCAATACACTAAGTTGAAGACCTAGTTGAAGGACCAGAGTACATGAATGTCCAGTTACGCGCCATCATACTCAGTATGATGATGTTGACCTGTTTGACAGTCCTCCCATCTGGTTCTACTTCAGAAGGTAAAAGCACCAATCAACCTCCAAGTTGTCACGCAGACAGAAACGATACTTGGACGATGGGCTTGATTTCGTGTACCAATTCTACCAGTCCCGGTTACACTCTTTTTTCACCCATGCCCGCAACAACCAGTTACTTAATCGATCATCAGGGAAGAGAAGTCCATTCTTGGGAATCACCAGGTGGGCATCGACCTGGACTTTCTTCATATCTTTTGGAAGACGGCGATTTACTTCGTGCTGCTAACCTTGCCCAACAGGCCGTAGGAGACTTCAGTGGTGGAGGAATTGCAGGTAAGATTGAACGCATTGGCTGGGACGGTACTGCCGAATGGTCCTGGGAATACTCCTCGATGGATTTCATCACGCACCATGATTTGGAACCGATGCCAAATGGAAATATTCTCGCTATTGCATGGGAGGACAAATCCGAGGCAGAAGCTGCCCAAGCAGGCCGCAACCCAGCCATTGCCAGCGATGCGCCCGGTGGAAGTAGCAATGTTTGGCCAGACCACATTATCGAAATCGAACCCTTAGCCAATAACCAAGCCAATATTGTGTGGCAATGGAATGCTTGGGACCATTTGATTCAGGACTATGATGCATCTGTGGATAACTTTGGTGTGGTTGCAGACCATCCTGAACGGCTCGATATCAATTTCATAGGTGCAACCGGAAACCAAGCAGGCCGGGCAGATTGGATGCATTGTAACGGTATTGACTACAACGCTGTCCTGGACCAAATTGTGTTGTCATGTAAGAACATGAATGAGATCTACATTATCGATCATAGTACGACCACCGCAGAAGCAGCAGGGCATACTGGCGGAAATTCTGGTAAAGGTGGAGACATACTCTATCGATGGGGGAATCCACAAGTCTATGATTCAGGGCTTTCAAGCAACCAGCAGTTGTTCGGACAACATGATGTTCAATGGATTGAGCAAGGACGAACTGACGCTGGAGGCCTGTTGCTGTTTAACAACGGTAACGGACGCTCTCCGAGTGTTTCATCTGTTGACGTGATTCACCCCTCTTCAAACAACGGAAATTACCCGCTTGAAGCAAACGGAACCTGGGGGCCAAATGCACCAAGTTGGTCATGGGACCTTGGAGAACAGATGTATGCACAGTCAATTTCAGGTGCTGAACGTTTACCAAATGGAAACACACTTGTGACCTATGGTACGCAAGGGACACTGTATGAAGTGAATTTGGACGGAGAAATCGTATGGAAATACATCAATCCGATTACCAACCAAGGTAGCCTCACCCAAGGTGATGAGATTCCAGCAGGAAACAATGCCGGTACAACTGCAAATGCGGTCTTCAAAGCACGCAAGTATGCTGAAGAGTTTTCGGCCTTCACTGACAAAGACATGACGCCAGGCGACTACCTTGAAACATGGTCCGACCTTTGTCCGAATGAAGAATCGATACCATGGGATATCGATGGGGATGGATGCATCGATGATTCGGATGGAGACTCGATAAATGACCCCGATGACTCGTGTGAAGGATACGATGATTCTATCGACCTCGACAATGACTCCATACCCGATGGATGCGATTCGTTTATTGATTCTGATAACGACGGAGTCAACGATACTATAGATTCCTGCCCCGGCTTTGATGACTTGATTGATTTGGATAATGATACGATTCCTGATGGGTGTGATTCATTGATTGATAGCGATTTTGACATGGTATCAGATGTTCTTGACCAATGCCCAGGATTCGACGACTTCCTCGATATTGATAACGATTCAATACCGGACAATTGTGATGATTTGATTGACAATGACGGTGATGGAATCGCCAATGAACTCGACGTTTGCGAAGGTTTTGAAGATCAAATGGACGGTGATGATGACGGCGTTCCTGATGGGTGTGATGAAACACCGGATGGAAATTACAATCCAACCAATGCAACCGATGCAATCAATGCAACCGATGCGGACTCCGAAAACACCACGGATGCTGCCCAGGTGAATTCAACACAGTCTGCCAACAACAATTCGAATCTCGATGTAACTCAACCATCGACAGAACTCGATTCGAAAACGGATGCTTCAAGCAGATTCCCGCAATTAGTAATCTCGTTTGTCTTGATGTTCTCGGGAGCATGGCTTTTGTTCTATTTGGTTGGTCAACATTGGTTTTCAAAGAAGAACGAGAATGATAATATCAAAGTCGATATGTTCTTTCGGGAAACTGGAATCCAAGATTCGACGGCACAATTTGCTCAAATCAGTTCAATGATTGATCTACCTGCCTTGAACCCACCATTGGAACCAACACCTTATGTTCAATCAAACCAACCAACTCCGCCACCATTACCTGCGGAGGGATTGCCTGCAGGTTGGACCATGGAGCAATGGAATTTTTATGGCCAGCAGTGGCTTGAAGCACAATGATGGATATTGGATTACTTCAAAGGCTTCATGTAGAACGACTGTTTGGAGTAACTTGAGGAATTATCATTACCCACGTCGTTACCACAGCCTGCGTCGACCACAAATACCAAGAGTGCGTCGCAGTATGTCCTGTTGAAGCATTTAGAGAAGCAGAGCGATATTTGGTCATTGACCCCGATGAATGTATTGATTGTGGCGCATGTATCCCAGAATGCCCAGTTGATGCTATTTTTGCCGACACAGATGTTCCTGACTCAGAAGAATACTGGATTGACCGTAACGCCGATGAATCAATCGATGCAGATATTGCAGAGGGCGACACACCAGTCCTTGCATCAGACTAATACTCTCACACTCGAAATGTGTTTTCTTAAGCGCGTTGACATAAACCAATGTTCATGAAGGGCGCGTACTAGGAGGGATTGATTGGCATGGTTCGAACAGACTTTACTCAACTCAGAAATGGTAGTGATTTGCTTAAGCGTGGCTTTGCTCGTATGCAGCAAGGTGGCGTGATTATGGACGTCGTCAATCCTGACCAAGCAGCCATTGCAGAAGATGCTGGTGCTGTCGCCGTCATGGCACTTGAACGCGTTCCTGCCGACATTCGTCGTGATGGTGGAGTAGCACGTATGAGCCACCCTGATATGATTCAAGGAATTTTAGATTGCACTTCGATACCCGTCATGGCAAAAGCACGTATTGGTCACGAAGGTGAAGCACGAGTTCTCGAATCCATGGGTGTGGACATGGTCGATGAATCAGAAGTTCTCACACCAGCAGACCCGTTTTTCCACATTAAGAAAAGCGATTATTCAATTCCATTTGTATGTGGAGCTACCGGATTAGGCGAAGCTGTTCGCCGTATTTACGAAGGTGCATCGATGATTCGTACCAAGGGTGAGGCTGGAACCGGAAATCTCGTTGCTGCTGTAACCCATGCTCGACTAATTGACCAAGAAATCCGTCAAGTACAATCTCTTGATGAAGTCGGAATCGAAAAAGTAACTCAGATGATCATGCAACGATATCAGGTCCTTGCTGATGCATCAGAACTTCCTGGCCTTCACCCAATGACTCCTTTTGGACCAATTGACGATTCGATGCGAGATGGAATTCAATCCATTCTTCTCGATGTCAAAGAAATGGGACGTCTTCCTGTCGTTACCTTCTCTGCCGGTGGAATAGCAACACCTGCTGATGCATCACACATGATGCGAATGGGTATGGACGGAATTTTTGTCGGCTCTGGGATTTTCAAGTCAACGGATCCAAAAACAATGGCTGATGCTATTGTTTTGGCCACTGCGCACTTTGACGATGGTGAGAAAGTTACCGAAGCCATGGCTATGATGTTGGGTAAAGCAATGAAAGGCGATGAGATGGAAACGCTTGAAGTTCGTTATGACCAACGTGGTTGGTAATCAATCCAAAGGATTGCCAACGCCTTCTTCCCCAAGTGTCCACTTGAGAGTTTTTACAACACCGTCGAGCGCCTTATGGTTTCGAGCAGCTTCTTTCATACCGTCTCTGTCTTCATTCCTTCGACACTCTTCAAACCAGGATTTCCACTCCTTGCGTTTGAGTTCTGCTCGATTAAGCATTTCTTCGATTTCTTCCCAAGAACGGTCGTAAGTTCGGCGTGGAGTGGCATCGGAGGACATGGCTTTCATTTGGGCCCCAATGCCCGAGGTATTTGAGTCAAACGCCGGCATGACTACTCTGAGGCTGGAATTCGGCAATTTTCGTACAAACTCTTGTCCTCGAGAATGGAACCGTCTCCGAGAATTACATTCTTGAGAATGGAACCTGAACCAATTGAAACTCCTTGCCCAATCACCGTATTTTGCACCACACAATTTTCTCCAATCGTACAGTTTGACATCACTAATACATCTTCCAAGTGAGTGCCGAATCCAATCACACTGTGTGAAGAGACTACAGAACCCTCCAAGGTACCTTTCATCTCTGCACTTTCTGCAACGAAACTGTTACCTTCAAAATCACCCTTTGGTAAAGGGAAAGGCAAAGTCTGACGTTGTGCGATAAGCGTATGCTGGGCACGAATCAATTCCGATGGATGCCCGACATCGAACCAAACCCCATCGATAGTTTTGGCATACATAGGCCAGCCCTTTTCGAGGACGAGGGGGAACAGTTGCTTACTGAAGTCAAACTTCTCACCCTCGGGAACAAGTGCTAATACTTCCGGCTCAATGATGTAAAGACCGGCATTAATAACATTGCTAAAGGCTTCGGCAGCTGTTGGTTTTTCTTTGAATCGACAGATGTACCCCTCGCGCAATTGACCATCTAAGGAACCGAGGTGAGACCTTGAGAGTCCAACGATTCCAAATTCAGTTGGATCATCAACTTCCCAGAGAGCCATGGTTACTTTTGCACCACTGGCACGATGAGCAGCGAGCAATGCACCAATGTCAAATGAAGCAACTGAATCCCCCGAGCCAACAACGAATGTTTCCGTTAGGTGTTCAGACAAAAGTCGCACACTACCAGCAGTACCCATGGGTGATGATTCTTGATTGACCCAGGCATCAATCGGGTTTGGAAGAGTGTTCCAGGATTCAACATGCTGTTCCAATTGTTCACCACGATAGCCAGTTGTGACGACAATCGTATCGATTGAAGCATCTTGCATGGCATCCTTAACAAAATCAATCACTGGACGTCCAAGAACTTCGACCATAGGTTTCGGTCGGGTGAGTGTCAATGGCCGAAGTCGGGAGCCTTGGCCCCCAGCCATGATGACACCGAACACGACATCACCTCAGCGTCGACGACTGGCGGTCATGTCGAGCTTACGCATCGACTTTTTCTTGCCAGACTTGGCTTTTCTTTTACTCGAAGAGGCAGCGTCAGTTTGACCAATACCACCAAAGGTAATCCCACCAGATTCTAAGAGAGTCGAGACCAATTCATCTGCGACTTCAGCAGATTCTGCTCCAGTCTTCATTTCGGCATTGACGGATGCGTTATGATCGGTCATCCATGACTTTCGCTCATCGCGAGCCATGTTCAACTTATCACGAACTTTGTTAACATCCACCATCAATTCAGTAATCTTGTTATGCATATCATCAGACTTCTGTCGAAGTTCGAGGAATTCTGTGTGAAGACGGTCACCTTCTGCTTTCAAGAAATCACGGTGTGCAAATACTTCATCAACTTCAGGCGATAAGACATCTGCTCGAGCGACTGCTTCAAGCATTTCCTTGTGAGCAGCATCTGCTTCAGAGCGCAAAGTTTTGATTGCTGTATCCATATCGGAAAGGTCAACATTAATCATCTCGAAATGGGTGACTTCAGGTGCGAGCTCTTTAATTCGGATTTTCATTTCCTTGATTTGCTTAATCATTTCCTTTTCTTTCTTTTGACTAACTGAAATGGTTTCAAAGGTCGTTTCAAGAGATTGGACCTCATGTCGAAGTTTAGCATATTCTGCTGTTGCAGATTTCTTTTCTCCCTTCTCATCACGTCGACCTTTGGCTTGATTAATAATTTCACGAAGTTGTTGTTGAATCGCATTACGCTTTTCCTTGAACATTTTAATCTCTGCCCGAATTGCTTTCATCTCAGCCATAACGAGGTCGATTTTATCTCGATGTTCCTTGTATTGGCCTTGAACTGCATTGCGTTTATCGGCAATCGTTCGAGCCTGGTCACTGAATGAGTTTCGTGTGTTTCTCATCTTTCGGACACGTGCTTCCATGCCCTGTAATTCTTCTTGGAGTTCAGAATCTTGACTCGGGGTCGCTTCATCAGGTCTTCCGCGCATAACTCGTCCACAGAGTTATCCATTTCAAATCTACCCATTGAGAACAGTGGATTAGGCACCAATGTTTCCGAAGATATCTCGGACTTTAATGAAGATTCCAAGTGCAATCCCGAGAACTCCAATGAGGCTTGTCGTTACTGAACTGAAGGTACGAATTCGTTCAAGGTACTTTGTCCGTACACGAACATTGATTTGGCGTCCAATAATCAAATCTCCACTTTGTTCTTCAAGTCGTACCGAGACTGTTGCCTCTCCGAACCGTTCCGGTAAAAGCGACTGCCAGGCAACTGTCCCATCTCGCAATAATCCAGACATCAAGCCGAGAACGTCATCGTCACCTTTGGCGGTAAGAGGGAGTGACTTGGTCGACCACCAGTGGCGCTCTCCAGGGTCCAATCGATAGGTCATGGCTAAATCGTGTGGCCTGAAATCCGGAGATTGAACACGAAGTACGATGTTTCGGGGTGTATCAGAAAGATTGTGAATCAATGTGAACAAGTTCGCACGCTCATGAACGACGTTTTCCATATCCACTTCAAACACAATTCCCGCCGAAGTACTTGAACGACCAGCACCAAGATCTTCTTCAATCCGTCCAATTATTCGGAAGAAGGCTGGACATGAATCTTCGATATGCTGGAGAATCGAAAGCCATTCCTCCATCGTGAAAATTGGGTGATTGTTGACAACATCCATCCCTTTGGCGGTGAGAACTTCCGATAACTCGGAGTCCATAGTCTTGGAGTCGAGCCCTTTGGAATGTCGATACAGCGTCATTAGAATTTTTTCTCGAGCGAACATTGGGTCGATTTCTTGCTTGAAATATGCTTCGACTTCCTTTGAATACACTTCGTATTCTGAACGAAGAAGGGGGTCCATGTGAGTTTTTACTAAATCACTGAACACCATTTCTAATGTCGAGGGGTGAATCGGTGGAGTATATGCTTTCAAAAGACCAGTACGCTCATCCATATTGAATGGGCGAGAGCGTGTGGGAATGTGCTGGCCGAGAGAGAGTAAGAGTGTCGAGAAAGAAAGAAGAAGAAGAATCCGCCCGTTGATTGAAACGATATCGAACACAAAAATTCCACTCAGTAACAAACTCGACATTATACCAAAGGAAAGTGCCCATGAGTGTTTTTCTCTCGCATTGTTGAGAAGGTCGGCTAGGCCCTCATATCCATGCAATGATTGAACAGAAAGATGCTCTTTTTTCAATCGAGCTACTTCTTTTTCAAAATTTCCAATCGAGAGTTCCACTCGATGACGATGAAAGATTTGAACCAAAATATACCCGAGGAGGATGATGAATGTGAGTGCAGTCAATGCCATAGCAAAACTCATTCCGAGTGTCGGCTCGATTTTAGCCCACCATTCAGGTGAATTCGAGGAAAAGGCGAGAGACCCAAATGATGTAAGAATAGAAAAAGCCGGAAGAATGAGAATTAAGCGAAGGCCAGAACCGAGTAATTGACGGTCGAGAGCATACCAAAATCGTTCAGAAGCAAAGATGCTTTCATTCAAACTGGCCCCGTCTCCAGCAATTGATGGAGCGTCATTTTCTACTTCGACCACAGTTTGCCCAAGAATCACTCACACTAAAGCCTTCCATCAATCATCAGTGAGAGAGATACGAACGAGGATTTTTGATGCGAGGTCAGAGGAAAAGATGGCATCACCACTTCCTGCAATTGAGTAACCATTAGCAGCACGAGTGATTTTGGAACCAATCTGTACTCCGGATTGGGCCATAGTGTCTGTTTCCAAAGCATTGGTGAACATCGCTTCAAGTGTGCCAGTTATTCCGTCCTCTAAACATTCAAGTGAGATGAGTTGAGTTCGAGATGAATGTATTCGCAGTGAAATGTCAGTCGATGCTTCCGGTATGTCTCGTCCACTCGGATCGAGTTGAGGCTGGCCAAGAAGAAGTGACAAAGCAACTTCCAAATCATCGTCAATTGCGTGTTCGAGGCGACACGCAGTGGCATGTGTGTTTCCTTGAAAAGAAATGGTTTCGAGAAAAACTTCTGCGAGACGATGACGGCGTTTCATTTTCTGACCATGTATCATTCCCTTTTCAGTTAACAAGGCACCTTTGTAGGGTACATAGTCGACCAGGTCTTTCCCTGCCAACCGTTGAATCATTTCCGTAGCAGACGCAGGAGATACGTCCAAGGACTTCGCTAAGTCCCCATTACGGACACGTATGGAAGGTTGTTTTTCAAAAAATTCATACATTGTTTCAAGATACTCATCTTCAAACTCTCTGAAATGACCGTTCATAAATCCCCCTCCGCTTCAACTCACTGTCTACGACTCCGCAGAAAAGACTTCCTCACAGGCTGGACAACGAACAGAGCCAGTATATGTATCGGGAATTCGAAGTGACTGGTCACATTCTGGGCAATGAAGTTCTACTTTTCCATCACTCACTACCTCTGGAGTTTCATCTTCATCCTCTGAGTGTTCTGGAGAAGTTTCGGTGCGGGGAGTGACATCAAAACGGTGAGAGCAGTCAGGGCAACGTACTTGACCGCCATAATCCGATGGTACTCGTAATTGTCGAGCACATTCCGGACAACCGACTTGAATCTTTTCAACATCCACTGGACGGCTCGTCACCTTCGACTTTGAAGTGGAATCCTTCTTTACGGGCTTGATGTTTGAAGTTCCGAGTTGCCGATTTTGGGAAATACGAATGACTGCACCAATAGCAACTGCAAGCATCAGCCCTCCGAAAAGTCCGACCCATGGTATCGAAAATGAGGCTTCCTCAACGATGACCTCTCCTGACTGGAAGGTGTTTGTAGCTGTAAAACTGTCATCACCAACAATCCAAGTGGCTTTGAACGAAACCGATTGGTAATCAGGCCACACAAATGAAAATTTGTAATCATCTTGGGAATTCGATGAGAGGGCAGGTGTTTGCTCCTCACCTAAGAAAGCCCCACCTAATGTCGATAATACTACGTATCCTGCCCTTCCATCAACATCACCTGAATTGGTAAGACGAACGGTAATCGTACTGGAATCACCTGGAATCGGACGGTTCGGTATTGAAATTTGGTCGAATTCAACAGAATAGGATGGGCGGTCATCAGGGACACTAAGGCTATGACTCGAAAAACTGAACCCAATTGTCCAGTTCACCGCAGTTGCAAGGATTGAAACACGCTCTGCATTAACAAAACCAAGCGTATGAGTTCCAGTAGAGTATCCTGGTGAAAGCGTCACTGTATAATCAAGTGGATAGAATCCCAAACCTGAATCAGTATATCCAAGACGCATTCGGACAGGGCGGTCAACACCTTCACTCATTTCAAGCGACCAAGTGAACTGAATTCCAAGTTCGGAATCCCAGGTAACCGATGTGATTTTTGGAGTAAGTGTTTGTTGAATTGCTACAGGAACAATGATTGTGCCATTCAAACCGGAATCTATTGAACCGTCGGAAGAACTGAGCGACCAGTTCACTGCCTGTTGGCCTTCAATCCCAAGTGGTACTTCGACCGTGACTTCTCCGGCAGCATCTACCTCGAGCATCAGTCCATTACTCGAATAGAATATCCCGTTTGTTTCACACTCAAGAACAACAGTACCGGATAATTCGCCATGGTTTCGAATCAGCATCGAAAAGATGGCGGTGTCACCTTTGTGCCAAGGCCCATTGAGAAGAGCAGGTGTGATCGAGCCTGCAGATTCAAAGGCAGCAGATTCCACATCATGTGCTAAGGAAAGACTTGAGATCGAATTGGTGTCGATTCTCATTCCACTCAATGAACATGTGAGCAAATCAGGTCGAGAAGTTGAGACAAGTGATTCCACTATTGAAGATTCAAGAGAGACTTGAATTTGAGCATTAAACAGAGATTGGCTACCAAAAGTGCAGATGAGAAGTCCATCAAAGTCAACTACACCAGTATTCGAGATATTGAGATCCCAGGTGAGGGGGTCTCCTGCAAGTGCATCTTGAGTGAGAAGTTCGATAGAAAGGGAGAGGAAGGGCAAAGGTGGTGGGGATACTTCAAATGAGATTTGACGTGATTCATCGGTTGGATTACCATCCCCGGAGTTGTTTAACTCCAGTACAAGGGTTGCAGTGCCTTCGTAAAGAGCGACGGTGCTGTTCACTAGAACGATCGTGCTTGAAAGAGGGGCAACGGTGACCAGGGCTGAAGTTTGATTGTCATAGACACCGTTGGAAAGCAGAGATGATGAGAGATGTCCAGCCCATGAAAAGTCACCGTCATTGATGACTGCGATTTCGGTTTGTAAATAATCACCATCATGAATTGAAACATTCCCGGTGAGGGCACCCTCGGGTGTAAGACCATTCAGGAGGATTTGTCCTTCAGCAGCCAGAGAAATCTCAATCGGTTGCAGATGGTGAATGGTCCTGTTCAACGAAAGTGATTGGGTTGCGTTTGGAGAACCGAGTTCTCCTATCAATTCCACATTGACAACTGAATATCCAAACGGAAGTGAAACCAAACTGAATTGCAACAGTTGGCTTGAATCAGCAACAAGGGTGAAGTTTTGACTCATGGTATCGAACATTGTTCCGTCAAGGGTTGAGAGTTGAACTCTCGCTTCGACTTCTGCATCGCTCGAGAGTACTTCCTCAACCGTGAATTCCAAGTCATACGATGATTGTTCAATTGTGGCAAAATCTTGAAGTGAGAATGTACTCACATCAATGACTGCTCCTCCGCCAGCAGCACTTACGAGCGGTAAAAGGAAGGTCAGGAATAAGGCCGAAATGCAGAAGGCGGCGACCTTGGAATTGCCTGTTCGACCCCTGCCCATACGAACCCCTCTACATGGGGGTTCTTCACTTTCACGCCAAAAGAAGTCACTACGCCATGTTTATTCAAGGTTGGAGGTTGGCGCACCTTGTATGCGTCCGGAAGAGTTGCTCGAGATGACGCCGGCTCTGCTGGCAAAGTCCATTTTGCACCGTCGCGAACGCCTTGCTGAAACGATTCCAGAGCAATTAGATGCTCGCCAAGACGAACTGAGGGCAGCCGAACCACTTGCTCGAAGTGCCAAAGAACAACGAGATGGACTCAATGCTAAGGTAGCGAACTTGAAAAAAGAACGAAATTCAGCCCGAACGACTGCTCAAAAGCTGTTCCAAGAAGGTGGAGAACTTCGAGATAAGATCTCTTCCACTGGTGGCGTTCAAAAGGCAAATCCCGAATGGGCTCAAAATAAACTCAATGATAAGTTGAAAGCAATCGAAAATGAACTCGAAACAAATTGGGGCGACCATAAAACCGAGCAAAAGTTCCTCGCAGAGATGAAGGCACAAATCCGCCTACACGAAGAATGGGTTGAGAAACGAAGCAATAACCAAGAAGAACACTCTCTTATGAAAGCAAAATATACCGAGGCACGAAAATATCTCGAAATTGCTGAGAAGGCACATAAAGCACTTCTCGACCATGCATCTGAAAATGAATACTTCCACAACACCTATCTCGAACAAGAAGCACATCGCCGTCGTGCAGATGCACGAACCAAACGTCTCGCTCAAGCTCTTGACAGCAGCCAACGAGGCATTGAACACTGGCAAAGACACATCGATGAAGGATTCGACGTACTACTCACTAACTCAAAGCGAGTTGAAAATGGCGAGCCGTCAAGTCATGCACGAAGACGCCAATTGAAATCACCTGATGCAAAGAAACCCTCGACTACCCGTCACAAGAAGAAAAAGCCCCAACCGCGAGGTGAGGAAGAATGAGCGACGAATGTGAAATCACTGGATTCACTCCTCAACAGCAACATCGCTGGCCTTTGGTCCACAAGCATCTCTGCAAACAACTGGAATTACCAAATGGCGATGCAATTCCAACAGATGCATTACAACAATTATCACAAGATATAGAGGATGTACTCAAGGCTCAAAGTCCAAATAAATCAGCACTCAAAAAGCGAAATGGACTCTACGAACACCTCAAGCGAAGCATCGAAAAGCGATACAAAGGCAGTTCTCTTCGTCGATTTGGTTCATCAGAATCCGGACTTTCTCTCGCCCAAGGTGATTTGGACCTTTGTCTGTTATTTGATGGCCAAAAACCAAAGAAAGTACTTCGCTCAATTTCAAGCACACTCCGATTCCAAGAAATGGAGGATATCCAGGTAATTACCTCCGCCAAAGTACCAATCATCAAATTCGTCGACGAACGTACGAAGATTCCTGTTGATATTTCTATTAACAACACCTTAGCACTCCATAACACAACATTGCTCAAGCGCTATGCGGAAACCGATGAACGAATTCGTCAATGCATTCTAGCGATCAAATATTGGGCACATCAACGAGATGTCTGCGATGCGGCAAAAGGTACCTTCTCTTCGTACGCTTGGAGCCTTATCATGCTTCAAGCACTCCAAACAACAACGCCGAGTGTTGCACCAAATATTCAATCTGGTAAGGACAGAACCAATCTCAAGGTTGATGGAATAGAATACGACCTCACAATGGCCGACGAACCGAAGAAACTCCTTACCGAGACCAACACACAATCACTCGGCGAATTAATGACACACTTCTTCCGTCAACTCGTTCTTGAACGTCCGTGGGAGAAACATGTTCTTTCTATCCGCAATGGAAAACCAATGACTCGTAAAGAGAAGAAATGGAAGTACGCAAATCCGCGTGCAGAAAAAGCAGTTACCTTGGAAGGGAAAACCCGTTTGGGATTGCATTCACTCCCTGTTGAAGACCCGTTCAATCACGACCATGACCTCAGCCGGGTCGTACGCCCCGAAGGTGCAATGGATATCCAAGAGGAATTGTTCAGGTTTTGGATTGGACTCAATGAAGGAAAATCTTTGAAACAGTTATGTGAACTGAAAAATCCTGAGCGGATTCAAGTTGTCGAAGAAAAAGACTTGTTTGAAGATTTAAGAAAACTTCCGAAGGCTACCATTGAGACGATGCTCAAAGAAAATGATGTCCAACACCAGGACCTCGAGGAACGTATTGAAGCACTTCACGCAGAACGGCAAAATAATATCAAGATCTCACAAGCCCTTCGTGGTTTATTCGAAGAAACAAGTGACCTCCGTAATGAACACAGAACACTTGTCCGAAGTCTACGTCCTCGAAGTCAAAAAATGGACCTCTTGCAAAAGGAGCGAGACGGTTACAACCAAAAAATCGGCATACCATTGTATCGTATTCGCGAATTATTGGTCGAAGTCTACAACAATCTTACTGGAGATATTGATTTCTTCCATGTCCCATCATTGCAAAGAGAAGATGAACAGTTCGCTTGGTTCTTTGAATTACAAGCCATGCATGCTGTTGCACTTAAGGCAGATAATGCACATAAAGAGTTCATTCTGTTAGTTCGTGAACAAAAGAAAGCAGTGAAGGAATTGAAGATCACGGAAAACAAACAAACTCAAGTCCGTGACGAATTAGTTCAATCCGAACCAATTTTAGCGAATATCACTACTGAATTCAGTGAAGCAAGGCAATTTGACCAGAATGCACACTCGTTAAACAAAGTGATTCAAGAACGACGAAAAGAACTTCGCCGTTTGCGGAGAGAAAAAGGTCGCATAGAGGCATGGGTGCGGGTTTC
>CESI01060429.1_pt1 | contig 14726 bp, 15 predicted proteins | sample 356301 | NCBI WGS metagenome assembly CESI01 (sample SAMEA2621423, study PRJEB7988) | marine metagenome | biome: marine biome (ENVO:00000447); feature: deep chlorophyll maximum layer (ENVO:xxxxxxxx); material: "saline water (ENVO:00002010), including plankton (ENVO:xxxxxxxx)" | depth 40 m | reverse complement strand
AAAAGGGTGCTTAAGAAAAACCAAACTATTTATGAAATTAATTTTATTAACATGAAGTTAAATTATTTTTATACTTTAATTTCCCAAAATTTTGTTAATCTTTGACTATGAAAAAAAAATATGGCGTTTTAGGCGGAGGAAGTTGGGGAACTGCTATTGTGAAAATATTATTAGAAAAAAATCCCTCATTAAATTGGTATTTGAGAAATGAAGAGAACGTTGAATATATTAATAAACACAAAAAAAATCCCAATTATTTAAGTTCTTTAGTCTTGAACACCAATAAAATAAAACTTAGTTCTTGCATTGAAGAAACTGTAAAAAACTCAGATGTAATAATCTTAGCTATTCCATCACCATTTTTAGATTCTGAATTAAAAAAAATAAAATCTTCTTTAAGTGAAAAAACAATTTTTTCTGCCTTAAAAGGGGTAGTCCCAGAATCTCACTTGATAGTAAGTGAACATTTAAACTTAGTTTATAATGTTCCGTTTTCAAAAATTGGAATAATTACTGGCCCATGTCACGCTGAAGAAGTAGCTCTGGACAAATTATCTTATTTAACAATTGCATGTAAAAATCAAGAGGCTGGCGAATCCATGAGGGAATCTCTTGATACTGAATTTATTAAAGCTAAATTATCTAATGATAATATGGGTGTAGAGTATGCTGCCATGTTAAAAAACATATATGCAATAGTAGTTGGGATTTCTAATGGGTTAGGTTATGGCGATAATTTTCAAAGTGTTTTAATAAGTAATTCTGTAAGGGAGATGAAGGAGTTTATTAAAACTATTTATAAGATTAAAAGAGACATAAACGATACAGAGTATTTAGGAGATTTACTTGTAACCTGCTACTCTTCTTTTAGCAGAAACAGAACTTTAGGTAATATGTTAGGAAAAGGGTATTCATTGAAATCAGCAAATTCAGAAATGTCCATGATTTCTGAGGGCTACTATGCAACCAAAAATGCATACAAAATTGGGATAGAAAACAAATTAAACTTTGATATAATAAATACTGCTTATGATATTTTATATAAAAATATAAGTCCTAAAAAATCTTTGAAAATTCTAGCTGATAAATTAAATTGAATTTTTAAACTGACTTAAAAATCTGATATCATTTTCGTATAAAATTCTAATGTCTTCAATTTGATATAACAACATTGTTATTCTTTCAATCCCCATTCCAAAAGCAAATCCAGAATATTCTTTAGAGTCAATTTTACAATTTTCCAAAACATTTGGATCTACCATTCCACATCCCATTATTTCCAGCCAGCCGGTACCCTTTGTGATCCTATGGTCTGTTTCTGAATTTAGTCCCCAATATATATCTACTTCTGCACTTGGCTCTGTAAAAGGGAAATAAGAAGGTCTTAATCTTATTTTAGATTTTCCAAAAAGCTCTTGAGTAAAATAAATTAATGTTTGTTTTAAATCAGCAAAAGAAACTTGTTTGTCAATGTACAGTCCTTCAATTTGATGAAAAAAACAATGAGATCTGGAGGATATGTCCTCATTTCTATAAACTCTTCCTGGTGATATGGTTCGAATTGGAGGTTTATTTTTTTCCATATGACGAATCTGAACAGAGGAAGTATGTGTTCTTAATAAAAGGTCTGGATCTTTATTTATAAAAAAAGTATCCTGCATATCTCTAGCAGGATGATGCGGTGGTAAATTTAAAGCTGTAAAATTATGCCAGTCGTCTTCCATTTCAGGACCCTCAGAAATATTAAACCCAATCTTATAAAAAATATCAATTATTTTATCTCGTATTATGGAAATGGGATGTCTTGAACCCAATTCTAATAAAGAAACTGGCCGGGTTAAATCCTCTTTTTTTATTTTAGACTTTTTTTCAGAATTTAATTTAGTCTTAAAGTCTTCTGTTTTTTTAAGTGCAATTTTTTTTAATTCGTTAATAGCTAATCCATATGCTTTTTTGTCAGAATTTTTTATTTTTTTAAATTCAGAGAAAAAGTATGATATATAACCTTTTTTTCCAAGAAATTTTATTCTAAAATCTTCTAGACTATTTAAATCTTTTATATTAAAAGTAGACGCCTCTATTATTTTTTTTTCAATCTCAGATATCATCAATAAAAATATTACTCAAAAATAAGGTTTTAACTATTGTATTAATTGTTTTTCTAAAAAATAATTTACTATTGCTTCTTTCATTAAAAGAGTTTGCTCTCCAGATTTTAAATTAGGAAGCTTAGTGAGTGTTTTGTAATGTGGCCAACCATCCTCATCAGTATGACTAAATTGATAATATCCAAAAGGTTCAAGTAGTCTACAAATGGCAATATGCATCAAGTCTATTTTTTGATCTTTTCTGAATTTAGAATCTAAAATCCCAAATTCTTGTAAGCCTATAAGGTAAATAACCCCTTCAATATCTAAATCCTGACCATCGTTAAATTTTTTTTTTAGAAAAACTAGTATTTTCTCCCACTTATATTTTAAATTTTTTTGTTTGTTCATTATTTAATTCACTAACAAACAATATACTTATATTTGTAAAAAAAATATTGAATTACTTAGATATTTTTATTGCTTGCTTACTAGTTTTTGGATTTGTAAGGGGGTATAGTAAAGGATTAGTGATGGAGCTATCCTCAGTTGTTGCTTTAATATTAGGAGTTTATGGGTCTATAAAGTTTTCCGATTTCACATTTATATTTTTTTCTAAAAATTTTCCTGATCTAATTAAAAATATAGATGAAAATTATTTAAAAATAGCTTCATTTATTTTTACTTTTCTATTTATTATTGTGCTTATTTCAATAATTGGAAAAGGAGTTACTAAATTTCTTAAAATGGTCTTTCTAGGTTTTATAAATAAACTCCTAGGAGGGTGTTTTGGCACGTTTAAATTTACATTATTTATATCCTTATTCTTGGTCTTCTTGGATAGTTTAAACACCTCCTTTAATCTAGTTGAATCTTCTGTTTTAGAAACTTCTTTTTTTTATGATCCTATAAAAGAAATTGGGGATAAACTAATTGATTTTTTTAATTCTAACAAGGAATCAATCAATTTTTTTAATTAACTCGGACTCAATCCAACCAGTATTTCCGTCTGAAATTTGAATTAAAGTCCAGTCGTTTAATTCTTCTTTTACAATAACCTTTGTTCCTTCGTGTAAATTAAACAATACATCACTCCTGTTGTTCGGTTCTGTCCTAAAATCTATTTTATTTTCAAAAATTATTGCGCTAATAATATTTCTTTCATTTTCAAATCGATTTATTCCAATAAATAGAAAAACATTAAAAAGTACTAAAAATAAAGCTGAAATAGTAAAATAATTTTTCTTTTCTCTAGTCTTATTGTTAAAATAATAAAGAAAAAAAGTGCCTAGAAAAACATATAAAAATGCAATCCCAAATAATAACCATTGGTTAATGCTTAAAGTGTTAGATAATGAATTAAAAAATTGTGAAACCTGATTAACTGGCAGTTTGTCTATTTTATCTATTAGCATATTTTGAGAGTACGATAAATTGTTTAAAATATCTTTTTCGTTAGGACTTAACTTTAGCGCTTTCTCATAATAATATATGCTATTTGCTATATCATTGATTTTATAAAACGAATTTCCCAAATTAAAATATAGAGCATAAGAATGTTCGCCATTTTCAATTATTAATTGAAATTGGCTAATTGCTTCTGAATATTTTCCTTGATTGTATAGGTCTAATGCACTATTAAAGTATGACTCATTGTTTGTTTGCGAAAATCCAAGTAATGAACTTAGTAAATAAATTATTATAAGTAAATTTTTCATTTTTAAATCTGTTTGTCAATTTCTGAAATCACTTTTACCGCATTTTCATAATCATTATTAATAGCGACATTCGATGCTGGAGTATATCTAGCATACTCACAATTTTCAATTAACTTAATAAATGATTCAATCGATTCATTTTCAATGTTTTTTTCTTTCATTAATTTATTTATCTTTTCCTTTGTGTAGTCAAAAGTTTCAATTGAAAGTTTAAATTTTAAAAAATTATGCAATGCTTTTTCTAATGAAATATAAAAAATATCTTTTTTTGCTAAATTAATTTTTGCTTCAGACAAATATTTTTTAGCCAACTTATTAGCTCTTCTTGATTTAAATCCTTTAACGTCGGACGACAAAGATGTTGTTGATTTAAAAAATAATAATACTATTAAAATAATGACTAATGGGATTATAAGAAGTATATAAAAAGTGGTTGAAAAAATAAAATTTTTAAATACTAATGGAATTAAATTTGGTTTAGTTTTTAAAAATTTAAACTGACTTTGAGTAACTGAAATATTATTTGAGGATATTACTGTTGTATTATTTTGATTAAAAGATGAAGGTCCTTCTAATACGTTTATAATGATTTCTTTTGTGAAAACAGATTTAAAAGATTTTGTATTGGGATTAAAATAGACAAACTCAACCGGGTTAATAGGATATTTCCCTTTAAACTGAGGAACCAAAGTATATGTATCCGAAATATTTCCATACATCCCTTTGATGCTTGTTTTAACATTTTCCTTATATTCAGGCTCGTATTTTTCTAGGGAATTAGGAGTTTCTATCACAGGAACAGAAAATAATTTTAAATTACCCTCTCCTTTTACTTTTAAAGTAAGCTGAAGAGATTCTGATGCGTTCAATTCTGTTTTAGTGCTCGTTAATTCGACATCAAATATTCCTACAGCCCCACTAAAGTTTTCAGGAGCATTTTTTGGAAGACTTAAAACGTTAATTTCTCTGTTTCCTGCAGTTACAGTTTTAGGGATTTGTGTATATATTCTATTCCCAAAAAAATCTCTTTTATTTGTAGGTACATCAACTGAAACGTCTAAGCTTAATGGTGAAATATTCAATTTTCCTTTTTTTTGTGGATATAACACTATTTTTTTCCAAATTACATAATTATAGTTTTCACCTTTATAAATTCCTCTTTCAATTTGAAGTCTTGGGATCTTTATGTTATTAGACCAAAAATCATTAAATTTTGGACTGTCAATTTCAGCAACATTAGTAACATTTATCTGAGGGCTGAAATACAATTTATAAACAACAGAAAATCCTTGATTTAAATATGGGTTTTTATTCGAAATTTCAGCAACTAAATGTAAATTTTCGTTTACAACATATGAGGCTTCGTTAGGCCTTTTATTAAGATTTACTGATTCTGAAACTTTAACTTTGACTGGGACAGTCTTATAAATTTTATTGTCAATTTCTATCTTTGCTTGCCCTATAGTTAGAGTCCCTGTTTTTATTGGGGTAACATAATATGAATAGATTTTTAAAAATGTTCTTTTACCATTAATATATGAATTACTGACTGATTGATTAGGACCTCCTACAACCCTAAAACCTTCAAAGTTTGGAGCTTCAAAATTATCTCCATCTTTATTCATTTTAAAATCAATTCTTAAATTTTCGTTCACACCAAGTGTCTTTTTACTCACTTCAGCAACAAAACTAACATCTTGATTTTGTCCATAAATATTAGTGTAACAAGTAAAAAATAATATAAAAAAAATCTTGATTCTCATTGTTTTAATTTACCAGTCCTTTTTATTTTTTTTTGGAGTTCCTTTTACTTTGTTTTTATTAATCTTGTCTTGTACCTTTTTCTCTTCATTATTCATGGCTTTTAAAAGATTTTTTAATTGTTGCGGTGAAATTTGGTTTGGCCTTGGTTTATTTTCTTTTTTCTTATCATTTTTATTATCGTCTTTCTCATCATTCTTATTGTCATCTTTGTTATCATTCTTATTGTCACCTTTCTTATCGTCTTTCTTATCGTCTTTCTTGTCGTCTTTCTTGTCGTCTTTTTTGTCGTTCTTTTTATTTTTTTGTTCGTTTTTCAACAACTCCTTGGCTAAAGCGTAATTATACCTTGTTTCATCATCTTCAGAATTATTGAGCAAAGCTTTTTTAAATGAATTAACAGCGTTCTGGTAATCTTTATTTTGCATATAAACATCTCCTAAATTGTGAAATGATTTATACAAATCCTGTTTATTTTTAGCTTTTTTTATAGATGATTTATACTGATTTAACGCTTCTTTGTTAAATCCGCTTCTATAAAATGAGTTACCCATATTATATGAAGCTATATTGTTCATTGAATCTTTAGAAATAGCCTGCCTATACAGGAATTCTGCATCAATTAAATTTTTATCAGAGAACTCTATATTCCCGTCAAAAGTTAAATTATTTGATGTTTTGTTTATAGAATCCTCTTGAGATAAAATATTTGAGGAAATAAATAAAAACAAAAAAACTTTATATATTTTTTTCATTAAATAAATTTAATTTTTTAACCCAATATGTTTTCTTTTCAAAAACAAATAATTCCAAACATAAAAAAAATAGCCCAAAACCTAGAAACCATTGAAATTGGTCTTTATATGCAACAAATTGTTTGGATTCAAATTCTTTTTTATCCATTTCTTTTAATTTTTCAATTATTTCATCTACAACAGTTTTAGTGTTTTCTCCACTTATATAAATCCCATTACTTGAATTTGCTATGTCTTTAAGTAATTTAGGCATAAGCTTTGTTATAACTACGTCGCCTTCTAAATTTTTTTTGTAAGATTCTATTATGCCATTGGATTTTATAGGAATAGGAGCCCCTTTGATTGAACCCAATCCTACAGTAAAAATACTTATTCCCATTTCTTGAACAATACTAGGAATGTTTTGGTTCTCAAACTCGTGGTCTTCACCATCTGAAAGAATACACAAAACTCGATTTGTTTGATTATCGTCATCATAATAGTCTTTAGCCAACTTTACAGCCTCTAGTATAGCTGTTCCTTGAGAGGAAAGCATATCTGTGTTAAGTCCTTGTAAAAACATTCGTGCTGTTGAGTAATCTGTGGTAATTGGTAAGACAGGTAAAGCAGAAGCGGCATATGCTATAATGCCTACTCTATCAGAATTTAATTCATTAATTGTTTGTGAAACTATTCTTTTTGCTTTCTCAAGTCTGTTTGGAGCAATATCTTCAGCCAACATGCTCTTAGATACGTCTACCGCAAAAACTATATCAACACCCTCTCTTTTAACCGTTTTTAGTTGAGTTCCTATTTTTGGATTAACTAAACCAATTGATAAGAAAATAAAAACAAGTGATAATAAAAACAGTTTGAATTTTGGTTTAAATTGTGAGTTTTCCGGACTCAGTTTTTTAAATAAATTATCCGAAATATATTTTTTTTGAATAGCTTTTTTCCATTTAACAAGAATAAAAAAGCCAATGAATAATATTGGAACAGCCAATAAAAAATAAAAATAAAAAGGTTCTTCAATCTGATACATTACAAAAGGCTTTTAAAAATAGTTGATCTCAAAAACCACTCCAAAAAGATAAAAAGAAAGGAAATCAAAACAAATCTTCTGTACATTTCTTGGGCATTTGAATACTTAAATTCTTCTACTTCTGTTTTTTCAAGCTTATTAATTTCTTGGTAAATATCTTTTAATCTTTCGTTATTAGTAGCTCTAAAATAAAGACCTCCTGTTTGTTTAGCTATAGACTCTAATAATTTTTCGTCAATTTCAACTTTGGTTAATCCATACCTAAAAGTCCCGTTTGGATTTATGGCAATAGGTGCTAATGCATTTCCATTACTTCCTAGACCAATAGTATAGGTTTTGATACCAAAAGATAATGCTAAATCAGCTGCAGTATTTGGATCGATAAACCCAGAATTGTTTACTCCATCAGTTAAAAGAATAATAACTTTACTTTTTGCCTTACTATCTTTTAATCTATTAACAGATGTTGCTAGGCCCATTCCTATAGCTGTACCATCTTCAATAACTCCATCAAAATTTATTTCATCTAATGATTTAATTATAACTGACTTATCAGACGTTACCGGTGTTTTAGTATAACTTTCCCCGGCGTAAACAACCAAACCTATTCTGTCGCTTACTCTATCGTTTATAAATTCTTTGGCTACCGATTTTAATGCATCAAGTCTGTTTGGCTTTAGATCTTGAGCTAACATACTTGATGAGACGTCTACAGCGATTACAATGTCTATTCCTTTACTTGTTTTAGTTTTGGTAGAAATATCTACAATTTGTGGTCTAGATAACGCAATTATTAGAAAAGTTATGGCTAAATATCTCAAAATATCTAGAATTGGCAAAAACTTTATTTTTAAAGTTTTATCACCAAATCCTTTAACAGATGAAATTTTTAATGAAGAAGTTTTTTTGCCTTTGTAAATGTAATTCCATAATAAAAATAATGGCAATAAAGTCAAAAGCCATAAAAATTCAGGACTATAAAATGTCAAATTATTAAGCATATTATTCAATCTTAAATATTATGGATTCTTCAATCTTTTGGGCTATTTCTTCAGCGTATGAATTCTCTCTTTCAAATAAAATCAAAACTGTTTGTTTCCCGCTATTTTCTTGAAAATTAAGAAAAATATATTCTTTTCTTTTTACTAACTCGTCTTGATCGAGATGATCAAAAGATCCAAAAAATTTAAATGTAGGTGCTCCATTTTCTAAAAAAATCTCTTCTTCCTTAGTTAAGATATTTTTACCTCCTATTTTCTCTAATTCTAATATTAATTCATCAACAACAGATTCTGCTTCCTCTGATTTAATCTTTTTTGAATTAGACTCAATTTTAAGAAAGACTGATATGTTACTACCCTTAGATGTCCATTCAAAACTTTGGTTATTTTGTTCAGAATCTTCCCTTTTTAAAACATTGGGCGTTTGTATGGTAATTGGATGTGCTCCATAAGTACTTTTCACCCAAGTTTTATTTAAAAGAGCTTTTGTTGAATTTCCTACCAAAGTGTCTGAAACGTTTTTCCAACCATATATTGCTATAGAAGTTGCTAAAATTAAAGCTGAAAAAGAAAAAATAAAGATAAAAAGCTTTTTTATTATTTTATTCCTTCTTTCTTTTTTAAACTTTTCTAAATATTCTTTATTTTTCAACAACTCTTTCTCTGTTGGTTCAGGTATGGCTTTCTTAGTGTCTAAAAGAACCGTTTCAAGTAATTTCTTGTCAGAAGAAGCTAATTCAACACCAGGACTTGATTTAGCAAACTTCACTAAATCTGCTGTTTTTAAAACACTTTTAAAATTTTGAATTGTCTCTATATTTAATGAAAGTTTACCTGAATCTTTCAATAATTCTAATTTGTCAATTAGTTCGTCTGTTGTGCTCTCAAGTGCATCCATACTAATATCTTCTTCAAAATAATTTTTTACAATTTCAGTAAGCTTTGAATAATACTGCTTATAATCTAACTGTTCTTTTAGATCTTTAGATTCTAGGAGCTTCAATGCTATAATAGCTTTTTCAATTGGCGGTTGAGCTTTATCTTTTTCTAATTTTGATTTTACTATGTTTTCATAAAGTTTATAACCAATAAATATTAGTGTTAAAATAAAAACTCCTAAAAAATATTTTTTCCACCAGCCCTTATCATTTTTTTTCAACTCTGTAATGTTTTTAATATCAAAGAATTTTTTACTCACAGTGTCTACCTTAACATTCAAAACATCAATTAATATTGAATCGGAATAATACAATACATCATCTACTAAAATCTTAGGAGATTTTAAGTAAAAGGATCCTGGCTCAAAACATGTAATGGAAAATTTTTTAATAAAATTAATTTCTCCTTCTTTTTTAAAAGTATCTATTTTAAACTCTTCAATTATTTCAAAAGAATTTAAAGGCTGGTTTTCTTCAAACTGAAAAATAGAATTTGTATTTATCTTTATTTTTATTTCATAATTTATCTTTTCTCCTATTTTAATTGATGTAGTGTCAACCGAAGAATTTAATACAGGGTCTTGTTGCGAAAATATTGGAATACTTAAGCAAATAAAAAAAGCAGTAATTAACCTTAATTTATACACGTGTTTTAAAATAACTAAGTAATTTTTTTACATAACTCTCATCTGTTCTACAATTTAATGTTCCAGCTCCATTTTTCGAAAACAATTCATTAAATCTTCTTGAATTTATCATATTAAAAGATTGGTATTTTTTTCTTAGAGCTGAAGAAGATGTGTCTACTAATTTCACTTCATCCGTTTCTTGATCAAGCATTGGAACTATTCCCATGTTAGGGATTATCTCTTCCATTTTATCGTAAATTCTTATTCCCGTTACGTCATGTTTATTAGCACAAATTTTTAGTGTTTTTTCATATTCATCAGATAAAAAATCAGATAAAATAAAAGCTATAGATTTCTTTTTAATTACACCTATCAAAAACTGTAAAGCTTCTGCAATATCTGTTTTCTTACTCATGGGCTTGAATTCAATTAATTCTCTAATTATTCTTAAAACATGTGTTTTCCCTTTACTCGGAGGAATATATAGTTCTACTTTATCTGAAAATAAAATTAAACCCACTTTATCATTATTCTGAAGTGCTGAAAAAGCTAATGTTGCAGATATTTCAGTAACAATATTTTTCTTTAAAACATTATCTGTACCAAAAAGTTCGGACCCACTTACATCTACTAACAGTATCAAAGTTAATTCTCTTTCTTCCTCAAAAACTTTAACAAATGGTTCGTTATACCTAGCTGTCACATTCCAATCAATTGACCTTACATCGTCTCCAAATTGATAACTTCTTACCTCACTAAAGGTCATACCCCTACCTTTAAATGCACTATGGTATTCTCCTCCAAAAATATTATTACTTAATCTTCTTGTTTTTATCTCAATTTTTCTAACTTTTTTTAAAAGATCTTTTGTTTCCACCAATAAAAATTTAATATTGTTTAAAAATTCTGATTAATTTCAAAAATTATGGTACCTCAACCTGATTGACTATTTTGTTTATAATATCTTCAGACGAAATATTTTCAGCCTCTGCTTCATAAGTCAACCCTATTCTGTGCCTTAATACATCATGTATTACTGCTCTAACATCTTCTGGTATTACATATCCTCTTCTTTTTATAAAAGCATAACACCTAGAAGCATTTGCAAGATTTATACTTCCCCTTGGAGAAGCACCAAAATTAATTAAAGGCTTCAATTCTTCTAATCCGTATTTTTCAGGATATCTTGTAGCAAAAATTAAATCAAGAATATATTGTTCAATTTTTTCGTCCATATATACCATTCTAACAGAATTTTGAGCTTGTAAAATTTCTTTTACTGTAACTACAGGCTTAATTTCTCCAAAACTATTATTAATATTGGCCCTTACAATTTGCTGTTCATCTTTAATATTTGGATAATCAATAACTGTTTTCAGCATAAATCTATCTACTTGAGCCTCAGGTAAAGGATAAGTACCCTCCTGCTCGACAGGGTTCTGTGTTGCCATCACTAAAAAAGGCAGAGATAACTTAAAAGTCTTGTCTCCGATAGTAACTTGTTTTTCTTGCATAGCTTCTAGTAATGCTGACTGTACTTTTGCTGGGGCTCTATTAATTTCATCTGCCAAAACAAAATTTGCAAACACAGGACCTTTCTTTATGGAAAAATCATTTTCTTTCATATTATAAATCATAGTACCAACAACATCAGCAGGAAGTAAATCAGGTGTAAATTGAATTCTGCTAAAACTTCCTTTAACAGCTTTACTAAGTGAGTTGATTGCTAAAGTTTTTGCTAACCCAGGAACTCCTTCTAGAAGTATATGACCCTGACCTAAAAGACCTATTAAAAGTCTTTCAATCATATGTTTTTGACCAATAATCACCTTATTAATCTCTAGGGTTAATAAATCTATAAAAGCACTTTCTTTTTGAATTTTCTCGTTGATCTCTTTAATATCAACCTTTTTATTGTTTTCCATTTTATAAAATTATTTATTAAACTAAGGGGTGCAATTTGAATAAAAAAAACCATTCAAATTGTTAACAATTGGTTAAAAATTACTTAAACATCTAAATTACGAACTATGCTTATTGTATTTTCACATATACTTCTGGTGGAACAAGATGTTTTACAGATTGTTTTTTGAGTGCCATTTCTCTTATTAATGTAGAAGATATCTCCATAATTGGTGCATCGTAAATTTTTACCATTTTATGATTTAGCAAATTATTATTAGTTTTTTTTAAGTTTTTTCTGGGATAAACACAAATCTGATGTTGTAATATCTTATGTGAGTTTTCCCACAAATGCAAGCTGTTTAAGTTATCTTCTCCTAATATTATATAAAATTTAGTTTCTGGATTGTTATCTACAATAAAATCTATCGTATTTGCTGTATAATTTGGTTTAGACAATTCAAATTCTACCTTGGAGCAAATGATTTTTTCTTCGTTTTCACAAAAATTTTCTACAATTTCTAATCTTTTCATTTCATCTGAAATTTTTTCAAACTTTTTAAAAGGATTTAATGGAGTTACTACTAACCATAATTTATCTAAAGATAATTTATCAATAAAATATTTTGCAATTGAGACATGTCCATTGTGAAGAGGGTCAAATGTGCCAAAAAATAAACCAATTTGTTTCATTTTTTTTCTAAAAATTGACTTGCTAATTTATATGCTTCATTTTTAGCAAACTCCAATTCATCATTAATTAGCGTTTGATCAAAATAACTTTCTTTCGACAACTCATAATTAACTTTTGATAGTCTTATATCAATAGATTTTAAAGAATCTTTGTTTCTGTTCTTTAATCTAATTTGTAATTCTTCGATGCTGGGAGGCTTCACAAAAACTGACAGAGCATTTTCTTTAAATTGATTTTTTAATTTAATCCCACCCTCAACATCAATATCAAATATTACATTATGATTTTTTAATAAATCATTTACTGATTTTTTAAGGGTCCCATAAAAAACTCCTTTATAAACCTCCTCGTGTTCTAAAAACTCTCCCCTTTTAATTTTTTTATCAAAGTTATTTATACTTAAATAGATATAATCCACATCTTTTGTCTCGTTATCTCTTTTCTTTCTAGTTGTAGCAGAAATAGAAAAGATTAAGTTTAAATCATTTTGATCTAATAAGTAATTAACTAAAGTAGTTTTTCCACTTCCAGATGGTGCAGAAAAAATAATACATTTTCCTTTAGACATTATAAAACATTCAAAAGTTGTTCTTTAATTTTTTCTAATTCATTTTTCATTTCAACTACAACTTGCTGCATCAAAAGATAGTTAGATTTTGATCCAATAGTATTTATTTCTCTCCCCATTTCCTGACTAATAAAAGATAATTTTTTTCCTTTTTCAATTTGCTTGTCGTTAATCGTTTTTTTAAAAAAAATCAAATGATTTTTTAACCTTACCACTTCTTCATTAATATCTAGTTTTTCTAAATGGTATATTAATTCTTGCTCGAACCGATTGAGATCTAAATCTATCTTTAAATCATTAAGAGATTTTTTTATTCTTTCTTTAACTAACTCTATTCTTTCTGGAGCTAATTTTTCTATTTTCTCTAGTTTTTCTTGAATTAATCCAACATTATTTAAAAGATCTTTTTGTAATGAATTTCCCTCTTGTGTTCTAAAATCTATTAATTCTTTAACTGCATCTTTAACTAATTGTATTATACTTACAGAAAGTTTTTGGTCTAGATTTGGACGATTGTTTTCAATGGAATTTGGTAGTGAGACAGCTATCTTTAAAAATTCTGAGTCACTTGCTGTTGCTAATTTTTTTAATTCAATAATATAAGTTTTAATCACATCGTGATTTAAATTAGAATTAAAATTATTTCCTGAAATCTTAAGGTTAATTTTAAGATCCACCTTTCCTCTTCTCAACAAATTAGTTAAAATTGATCTTATTTCAATCTCAAGGTTTCTGAATATTGGATTTAAATTATAATGAAGATCTAAGTTTTTACTATTTAAGGATTTGACATCTAATGAAATTTTTCCAAGTTCAGATTCTATAGATGCATTCCCAAAGCCAGTCATCGATTGTAACATGCCATCAAAGTTACAAAAAAACTGGTCCTTTAGTTGGTAATTTTTCTAATCCAAATATTTCTAAAACTTAAGGGTAAAGAGGGATGATCTTGAAGAACTAATGGTAAATCTCCATGTGCATTATATTTTGGCAATCCAACATTTGTGGTAGCTCCTTGAACTTCAACATGATTTTGTATCAATACTCCATTTTGAAATACCGTAAAAAAGGCAGGTTTAATTAATTGTTTATTTTTAAATTTTGGTGCATTAAAAATTATATCATATGATTGCCACTCTCCTGGCTTTTTACTTGAATTTACTAATGGAGCATATTGTTTGTATATGGATCCTGCTTGTCCGTTAACAAATGTTGGATTTTCATAACTATCTAAAACTTGAAGTTCGTATTTACTTTGAAAAAACACACCGCCATTTGAATTATATTGAGGTTTTTTATTTCGACTTCCTTGACTGGTTTTCCATTCAATATGTAGCTGAACAGAACCATATAATTCTTTTGTTTTAATTCCTCCCGTCCCATTTACAACTGTCATAGAACCATCACTATTTATTTTCCATTTAGGAGTGTCATTTGAATATTGCGTAATCCAATTTGAAAAATCTTTTCCATCAAATAGAATCACAGCGTCGCTGGGAGCCTTAGAAAAATCATGTGCTTCTATTTTTTTTGGAACGGGCTTCCAAACTTCAGTTAGTTTGGATTCATCCTGAGAAAAAGTCAAGTTTAGTAATATTAAAAAGAAAAAGTTAATTATTATTTTAAGCATAATATTTAATTTATAAGAT
>CESI01155150.1_pt1 | contig 14764 bp, 14 predicted proteins | sample 356301 | NCBI WGS metagenome assembly CESI01 (sample SAMEA2621423, study PRJEB7988) | marine metagenome | biome: marine biome (ENVO:00000447); feature: deep chlorophyll maximum layer (ENVO:xxxxxxxx); material: "saline water (ENVO:00002010), including plankton (ENVO:xxxxxxxx)" | depth 40 m | reverse complement strand
GTGGTTTCAACTTTGAGATTCACAATCCCATCAGCAACGTCTTCAACAGTTGCCGTGGCATTCAATGAATCCCCAGGCCAAACCTGGCTTGTGAAGCGCACACCAAACTTAGTCAGTCGACCATCGCCTACGTAATTAGTAAGCATACTTCCGGTCATACCCATTGTGAGCATGCCATGTGCAAAAACTGACGGGTATCCTGCCAATTCTTTGGTGAACTTCTCATCAGTATGGACCGGATTATAGTCGCCTGATGCCCCTGCATACATAACGATCTGAGTACGCTTTAAATCCTCTACCAAGGACTCCGTATAGGTGTCGCCGGCGTTCAAGTTGCTTGCTGAAAGTGCCATATAATTGCTCCCTATTGGTCCACTGGTCGTTCGGTTCTAACACCCACGCCACGCGCAGTAATCACTAACTCGCCATTTTGGTCATGGTATTCGGTAATGGTTTCAGAAAAAATCAGCTTACCTGAGCGCTTACCTTCTTTTTCCCAACCGTCGCCTTGCTTAACCGTTGCGGTGAGGACATCTCCTGGACCAATGTGTCGGTGATATTCGAAGTGCTGTTCAGCGTGTAAGCCGCCACCGCCACCGCCACCACTGGATTTCTTTTTAATACCGGTGGCGTCCTTCCCTGAACCAAACCAATCTTCACCTGGCTTGGGCCGCAAGAAATAATCTGGATCGAATTGTGCACTGGACTGAGCAAATGTTGGTGGCGCAATAACGCCACCTGGCTCGGTGCCTTTTGCATATGCTGAATCATAGTAAATCTGGTTGTCGTCACCGACAGATCGGGCAAACATCATGATATGACTGCCTTCTACTGGGAACTTATCTACGGCCATTTTTCTCCCCTACTGGACTTTGAATGTAGACACGAGTATCCACTAGGAAGCACTTACGGTACAAGCCCTGGAAAATACCTGTGTGAAATAGGAGTGGATAAAACTCCGTCTTACATTCTCTCGTTGGAATTTTATTTACCTTTGAATTCCGGCTTTCTTTTCTCTAAAAACGCACTAATACCTTCGGCTTTATCCTCAGTTTGTACCAATGCACCTTGTGCATATTTTTCAAACATCAGGGCTCCGGCAAGACTGGCTTCCATACCAAAATGCACCATAGCTTTCATGGTACGAGGGACAAATGGCGCAAAGCTTGCCAGGTGTTCTGCCATACGAGTCGCTTCTGTAATTAACTCTTCTGACTCCACTACGCGCGTAACCAGGCCAATTTGTAAGGCTCTTTCAGCACCCATTGGCTCGCCCATAAGCAACATTTCCATGCCCCAACCGCGACCAACAATGCGTGGCAAGCGGGCAGTAGCACCACCACCGGGAATAATCCCCAGTTTGCCCTCTGGTGTAGCAAACTTGGACTTTGGCGTAGCTATACGCAGGTCGCAGCCAAGAGCTATTTCTAAGCCTCCACCCATACAGATGCCGTCAATAGCTGCAATGGTTGGTTTCGGTGTACGTTCTAGTTTTTCTGCCAGTCCTTGAACAATAGGTTCCAGCGCTTTTTTAAAATCTCGATGTACCACTTCAGACAAATCCGAACCCGCAGCAAAAGCCTTGCCACCAGCCCCAGTTATGGTGATGACACGAACATCATCGTCCCAGGCTGCTGCGTCCACTGCTGCGTGAAGGTCATCTAGAGTCGCGAGCGAGATAGCGTTGTGCTTTTCAGCGCGATTAATAGTAATTAATGCCATCGGCCCACGAACTTCGTATAAAACATTGTCTAGCTGCATAATTTCCATCACTTCCCTTATCTAAAGGCAGCTATCCTTGATGAAAGATGTAAAAGACGCAAGCGTCAGCTATTGCCGACACGGCGAAATGATTGTGAAAAAAAAGTTTCTTCGAGGGGGAAAAAGAAAACCGCCGGCCTGGAGAGAAAGCCGGCGGTTTAAGAGTCGATCTTGGTGCTTGTTTGCGACATTCTAGTCCTCTCTTTATCAGAATTGGCCTGCTTTAAAACCAGCTCAAAAAGAATCTTTCCAACGTCACCCGAGATCTTAAGAAAAAATACGTTGTCTAAGACAACCGCTTTACGATCACTTAAGAAGGTTTCTGAACAATTTCTCGAGACAAAATTTTTGTGACATTTTGTATCAATGCGTGAAGGCTCAAAATCGAGGGAACGCTAAAATGATGGCCAGCAAATAGGCTAATAATCGTTTGTGTAAGTATCTTCGCAAAGCACAAGTCAATGGCGCCGATTTTGGCTAAAACCTATTAATAACGTCCATTTGGCGGAAATATGAACTCACTTAGACTATTGTAGCCGTGTAAATTAGCGTGAATTTTGCGCCCCCAGTCAGTGCATCGTTTACTTTTATCTCCCAGCCATGGGCTTGGCACAGTTGTTGAACAATAGCCAAGCCAAGGCCGCTGCCTCCAGTTGTAACGCTGCGAGATGTTTCTAAACGAAAGAAAGGTTGAAAAATTTCTGTCCTATATTCCTTGGCTATACCAGGACCATTGTCTGAAACAGAAATTTCCCCAGAAGAAATATGCACGATCGCCTCGCCACCGTGCTTGATGCCATTCGAAACCAAATTTGTCAGCACACGAGCAAAGGCATTAGGTGCCAACAAGGCGCTTGCATTAGTTGAGATATCAGCTGAAACGACAATGCTCTGATCAAAAGTGGCGACAACGCCCCTTACAAACTCAACCACAGCAATTTCTTGCGCAAGTTCACCCGTACCCTTGGCAAAATGCAGCGCATCACGAATTAACTCATCCATATTCTCTAGGTTGCTCTCAAACCGCGCGACGAGTTGTGGATCAACAGTATTCGGTAACAGAGCTAAGGCCAGATGCATCCTTGTCAAAGGTGTGCGTAAATCATGGGATATACCTGCCATTAAGGTCGTTCTGTTGGCAAGTAACAACGAGATTTCGCTGGCCATAGTGTTGAAGTTACGTGCCAATGAGACCAACTCTCGAGGGCCAGTTTCTGGCAGCGGTTCAATGTCTTCAATGCCACGAAACTGTTCGGCCTGGTTAGCCACTTTAACCAAGGGTCGGGCAATACGCCGGACAATTAATAACGAGGTTAAAAATACGATCGCGGCACCCATACCAACAATAACTATAGCTACATAAAGCAGTTGAATGTCCCGACGGTCTGGAGACAGGCCAACCTGCAGATCATAATCTGCCATGGGCACCACAACCCAAACAAGATCATCGCCGTCTAACATCCGCACGTCCATGTCTAATCGATCGCGTAACTTATCCTGAAGCAGTGCGGTATAGGGCAAAAATCGATCTAGGTCAGGCAGATCCATAATCGCTTCACTAATAATCAAATCGTGGTTTTGCGCCAACTCTAGCTCAAAGTAAGGTCTTGCTTCTGGGGGCAGCTCCACCCAAGTTTGGCAGGATAAAACCAACAACGCTGCTTCATCGTCCGCGGAGCGTTCGGCGATAGGGTCAATAACAAAAACGTAAAGCGCGATGGTTGAGACCACAACCATGAGCATGCTACTGAAACCCAAAGTTAAGTTGGTGCGCACTAAAAGCGACGACGGGCCATTCAAAACAGACAGGTTAGAACGTTGAGGAATCATTTTTTATGCGGTCTTCCGATAGCCACTGACGTTGGCACGAAGTTAAGCGTTCAGCTTAAGCTAGTTCAGGCTCTGCGCCGGCGTTATTGTTGGTGCTTAAGCCAGGATTGGGACAGAACATATAACCTTTACCCCAAATAGTTTTGATATAAGCGGGCTTAGCAGGGTCGTCCTCTAGCTTGGAGCGCAGCCTTGTCACTCGTACATCAATAGATCTATCGAAAGGAGAACGCTCTGCCCCGGTCAAGAGGTCTAAAATACGATCTCGATGCAATACTTTGTTTGGATTTGATACAAGAATTGCCAGAAGATCAAATTCTCCAGAGGTCAGCGGGATCAATGTACCCTCACTGCTGAGGCTATGAGAGGAAATATCTAGGCAAAAAGACCCAAAGGCTATTTCTTTGTTTAGATCATCTTCGACTATTGAAGTCTTGCTTGCACGTCGTAACACGGCTCTAACTCTGGCTAACAACTCACGAGGGTTAAATGGTTTTGGCAGATAATCGTCTGCACCTACTTCAAGTCCAACAATTCTGTCTACCTCATCGCCTTGAGCTGAGACAATAATAATGGGCAAGTCATGACGCTTTTTCAGTCGTTGGGCAATGGACAACCCGTGCTCACCGGGCAGCATCAAATCTAGAATTAAAAGATCAACCTTATGATCACTGAGATAGGTATTCATCTCCTCGCCAGAAGCCGCAGTAGCAACGTGAAAGCCTTGCTGCTGCAAGTATTCTTGGGTTAATTCACGAATTTCTGGATCGTCATCAACCACCAATAAGTGTTCTAGCTCAGACTGCTCTTCGGTTGGCATTGCTATTGAGCGCCTTGTTTTAGGATTTTGCGAGCAGGCTTTTCATTTGCCTGATCAGCCGTTGGATTAGCATGTTCCTCGTTCTCCTGCGCAAATGGAGCGCTGACTTGCTGAACATTTTGTTGCCGTGATGCAGAAGTGAATTGCCCCTGAGCAGAGGCTTCGTCACGGCGACCAAATCCTGCACCAAATCTAACCGTGGCTCTAAATACTTGGCGTCGAGGTTGTTCCGCTGCTTGATTTCCACTCTGAGGTTGTGGTGATCCAACAGCAAGGGAATAATCTAGGTTTTCACCGGACGTGACAGTTGGTGGCCGGTTGCCAGGGAACAGAATAGTTGCTGCCAAGCCACTTGCCGCTCTTTTCCTAAATCCTTCAAGGGGAACTGGCGTAGCGGTGCTTTGAGTCACCCGAGTACCGTCAGGCAATATACGCGTTACCTTAGCCGTGATAACTACAGTACCATTTTGATTACGAGGCATAGATTGGCCGTATTTGAACTGTCGTTGGGCACGACTAAGGCCTACTTCGATATCGGATTGGCCAGTTCGTTGTTGGCCTTTATTGGCCGCCCCTCCTTGAACTCGGGCCTTGTTCATCCGAACACGCACTTCAGCCAATAGATCTCGACGCTGGGTCGGATTCAACTGGGGCCAACTGCGCACTAATTTGTTAATTTCACGGTCAGTCTTAACGGTAAGATTCGCTGAGGAGCCGGTGTTTGTGATAACCGCACTAGCGTCAGCGCTTAGGCTTGCGCCACTATTTGTTTGGGGATTAGTACTTGCGTCCTCAGGCGCATTAGCGCCTGCAAATTTCAGTTGGGACTTTATCGGGGTGGGCCCAAAGGTATTGGCAATTGCCAGGGTTGGCCAGAAAAAACTTAAAGAGATACACAACACTCGACACACGGTGCTTGAAACAGGCCTTTGTTTTTCGCAAGGCAGCTTTTCGTAAGACAAAATCATTTAAAGACGATACACCTAAGGCATTTCTACTAATAACGACTTCTATTATGAAAACGCCCTGTTACTGCGTAATTTCCAGGGCGTTTCAATATGTTTCAAATACGATTTTTTACCATCAATTTTGAAAGCCTCTGGCATTTTCCACCACCCCCAGTGCGAGAAGAATGCCGGAGCATAGCCAACAAGAGCTTATGCTACTTCGAACAATCCAGCAGCACCCTGACCACCACCAATACACATGGTCACGACACCATACTTTTGTTTGCGACGCTTAAGCTCACGCAAAACAACTCCGGTGGTACGTGAACCGGTCATTCCGAATGGGTGTCCGATTGAAATACTGCCGCCAAGTACGTTGTACTTGTCGTTGTCAATTTCTAGCGCATCACGGCAATAGAGGCACTGAGAAGCAAATGCTTCGTTCAATTCCCACAGGTCGATGTCGTTGATTGATAGACCAGCGTTCTTCAATAAACGTGGAATAGCAAATACTGGGCCAATACCCATTTCATCAGGCTCACAACCAGCAACGGTGAAACCACGGTAAATACCGATTGGCTCAATGCCTAACTGAGCGGCGCGCTCTGCACTCATTAACATGGTCATTGAAGCGCCATCAGACAACTGCGAAGAGTTACCTGCTGTTACAGACCCATCTTCTTCAAACGCGGGTGCTAGAGAGGCCAATCCTTCAAGAGTGGTGTTAGGGCGATTACATTCGTCCTGATCAACCCAAACAGTTTCGTGAGTTTCTTCACCAGTTTCTTTGTTCACTTTCAGCATTGTTGCATTCATACCAACAATTTCTTCAGCAATCTTGCCAGAATCTACAGCTGCTGCGTAACGAATTTGGCTTTGTAATGCGTACTCGTCCTGCATTTCACGCGTTACGTTGTAACGACGTGCAACCACCTCAGCGGTGTTGCCCATAGCCATGAAAATCTCTGGCTTTTCTTCCATCAAACGCTTGTTTTGCTTGGATTTGCCAGCTTCTTGGCGTGTGCGCATTGAAATTGAATCAACACCACCTGCAATCATTACTTCAGATTGACCTGAGGCGATCTGGTTCGCAGCCATAGCAATTGATTGCAGGCCTGAAGAACAAAAACGGTTGATTGAAACACCAGCAGCACTTACTGGTAGTTTTGACAGTATAACTGCTAGACGCGCTAGGTTGCCGTCTTGCTCGCCAGTGTGAGTCGCAGCACCAACAATGACATCTTCGACTTCGTCAGCGCCGATCTTTGGATTCCGCTCTAAAAGTGAATCGATACAATGCGCCAAAAGATCATCTGATCGCGTTAGGTTAAAGCTTCCGCGAAAGGCTTTGGTTAAGCCTGTGCGAACACTATCGACAATTACTACGTCTCTCATAGTTTCTTCCCTTAATGGATTAATTTATCTCGTTGCGTAGCTATCGCTACTTCCTGAACCACAGCCCTAGCATTTACGTAACTCCTTACGGCACGACCACATCAAGTGACCGAAAAGCCTGCTTTACCGACTAGGTTTAGAGGAAGAGGTGCACACCATCAAAATGGCACGGTCTCCAACTCAAACAGTGTCAAGTTCCCCGATCCTAGATGGTAACCAGATCACAGCAGCAAAGCCAATCCCCGTTTGCGCTGCCGCCAACCTCAGTTAGTATTCGCAATGGAAACGCAATCACAGGAAATTAATATGACAGACTTCCACAACATCCAAATGTCCGACATCCAAGGCAATGAAGTGAACTTCGCGGACTACGAAGGAAAAGCGTGCCTGATAGTAAACGTCGCAAGTCGCTGAGGATTGACTTCACAGTACGCCGGGTTGCGTACTCTGCAAGAGCAATTTGCCGATCATCCTTTTGAGGTTTTGGCCTTTCCGTGCAACCAATTTGGCGCGCAGGAACCGGGCAGCAACGAAGAAGTACTTGATTTTGCGTTAACGAAATACAACGTCAACTTTCAAATGTTCAGCAAAATCGAAGTAAACGGTACCAATGCATGCGATCTTTATCAGTTTCTCAAAAGTGAGAAAGAGGACGAAGACGGCAACGCAGACATAACCTGGAACTTTGCAAAGTTTCTAGTCGACAAAAACGGTAACGTTGTTGGGCGCTTTAGTCCGAAAACAGCACCGGAAGAACTGACTGAGACTATTTTAGGCGCGTTGTAGTATTTCTATTCAGTAACCTTTACCGGCTGAGCGTAGTTCCTGGTTCTCTTGGGACTACGCTTAAACTCGACTAGGCGGAACTAAAAAGAACTATTAATTCTTCAAAAAGCCAATCGCTCCCCGACTGCTTTTTAGCTCTTAAGTCTCCGAGAACTATTTTTGTGTCGAGATCCCAACCAATAACTGAATATCCCGGTTAACATCCCCACATCCATTTAAAATTTGAGCGCGGTTGCCAATGTTCCACATAGCCCTACACTTTGCGGTCCCCGCTATTATCGTTTTGCAATTTTTTCGCCAGCGCTGGCAGATGGCTTATCTGTTGATGATGACCACTATATTAGTGGATATTGACCATCTAATAGCCGACCCCATTTATGACGCTGGCCGTTGCAGTATTGGTTTTCATCCGCTGCACCAACCGTGGTTTATAGCACTTTACCTCGTTATGTGTTTTGTACCTAAAACTCGCCTCCTCGGATTGGGTCTGATGATCCATATGATCCTCGATTCTATCGACTGCCAAATCACCAACGGCCTATGGATTAACTAACACCGTTAAAACTTTCTCATCCGCCGCACGAAAAGCCACTAATCAATGTATCAATTCTGCCATCGCACGTTGCCTCGCTAACGGCCAACGCGATATCACCGCTGAAGCGGCGCCGCGTTAGACTTATAAATTTGAACAGAACGCCAGGCCCAATCACTGCATTAATGGACAAACATGTAAAACCCTTGAGAAGAATTTTCGGGAAAAAACTTTTACACTCAACGTCTTGCTTATTGCGGAAAACAACGATGACAATTTTGATCGATAAACTATTTTTCGCTGAAGGTCCACGCTGGCGCGAGGGCAAGTTATGGTTCTCAGATATGCACGCGCAGAAAGTGCTCAAAGTAGACCCTAACGGCAGTGTAGAAACGGTTGTCGAATTAGGAGACGACCAACCTTCAGGTCTTGGCTGGCTGCCCAATGGCGACCTGCTAATCGTTGCCATGACCAAAAAACAGGTGCTGCGCTTCGACGGCCATGTATTAACGGTGCACGCTGATCTATCGTTTCTAGCTAGTCACTACTGCAACGATATGGTGGTAGATCACGTTGGGCGCGCCTATGTCGGCAACTTCGGTTTCGATCTTCACAATGGGGCAGAGCAAACAGCCGCCGAACTTATCTGCGTGGAAATTGATGGCAGCGCCCGCTGTGTAAACAATGATCTGATATTCCCAAATGGCGCAGTGATTACCCCTGATAATAAAACGCTCATAGTTGCTGAAACGTTTGCCGGCAGGCTCACTGCCTTTGATATTTTGGACACTGGTGACTTAACCAACAAAAGAACCTGGGCAGAATTACCACAAGGCGCTGCACCAGACGGTATTTGTCTTGACGCCGGTGGTGGCATATGGGCCGCCTCCCCCACTTCAAATAATTGCATCAGACTGGTTAAAGGTGGCGAAGTGACCCACAACATACAACTTGAACGAGGGGCATTTGCCTGCATGATTGGCGGCGACAACCTCTATATAATGACTTCTACAGTTTCTACGCCAACCGAGTGCAGAGCCACCCAAGATGCGCGAATAGAAGTTTATCCTGCGCCCTTCCCTGCTGCTGGATTACCTTAAAACTAATCGCTTTTGGCGCGATAAACCACCGAGACATAAAATTATAAATCGAGAAAAACATGACTGATATTTTTGAAAATTATTCCTCTCCTTGGTTAGACGAAGAGCTATTGGTGTTGCGCGATGCAGCGAGAAAATTCTTTACTTCTGAGCTTGGGCCCCACCAAGCACGCTGGGAAGAACAAGGAATGGTCGACCGAGATGCTTGGACTAAAACTGGCGCAGCCGGCTTTTTGCTCGCAGAAATGCCAGTGGAATATGGCGGCGGCGGCGGCGACTATCGCCACGAAACCGTAATTATGGAAGAGCAACTCCGCGCTGGGGCATCCGGTTTAGGGAACCAAGTCCATAGCCAAATTGTAGCCCCTTACTTTTTGAACTACGGCACCGAGGAGCAAAAGCAAAAATGGCTGCCCAAAATGGCAACAGGTGAGTGCGTAGGCGCCATTGCCATGACTGAACCTAATACTGGCTCAGACTTACAAGGCGTGCGCACCACTGCCATCCGCGACGGGGACAATTACGTTATCAATGGCTCAAAAACCTACATTAGCAACGGCCAGCATTGCGACTTGGTTATTGTGGTGGCAAAAACCGATCCCACACAGGGTGCAAAGGGCATTAGCCTCATTGTTGTTGAGGCGAACACTCCCGGCTTCCAGCGCGGCAGAAACCTCAAGAAAATGGGCCAAGCTGCGGCAGATACATCAGAACTGTTTTTTGCAGACTGCCGTGTGCCAGTAGGTAATTGTCTCGGCGACGAAGGCAAAGGCTTTGTGCAACTTATGCAGCAATTACCCCAAGAGCGCCTCAACATTGCTCAAGCGGCTGTGGTTGAAATGGAACGCGCAATTGCTATGACTATAGACTTTGTGAAAGAGCGTAAAGCATTTGGTCAGCGAGTACTCGACTTCCAGAACACTAAATTTAAATTGGCTGAGTGCAAGACCGAAGCCTTCATCGCTAGAACCTTTGTTGACCAATGCCTGGTTAGACACATGGCCGGCGAGCTAGATGCTTCCACCGCATCAATGGCTAAGTACTGGTGTACTGATAAGCAAAATCAAATTATCGACACCTGCCTACAATTACACGGTGGCGCTGGGTATATGGAAGAGTATCCTATCTCCGGGATGTATAAAGATGCTCGAGTGCAGTCAATTTACGGCGGCACCAACGAGATCATGAAAGAACTGATCAGTCGGACGCTAGATGCTTAGATAAACTGACCAATAAAAGATCTAACCAACAGACAAGGTGCCCTGCCATTAGGGCACCCACAGCCCCGTCGTCACCAATTAACCAACAATACATAAGCGGAAAAGCCAATGACCCTTCTTAACAGACTCAACAGATTCAATCAGCTTCATTTACTCGCTATGACCGGTTTGCTGATCAGTACCATAGGCTTTACGGCTAACGCTCAAGCCCAATGGCACCTAGTCAACGAGGCCTCACAATTCAACTTCATTTCCACCAAGGCCACGCATATTGCGGAATCACACACGTTCACTAAACTCCAAGGCAGTGTGAACGAGGCAGGGCAAGCAAACCTGACTATAGATCTAGCCAGCGTTGAAACAATGATCCCTATTCGCAATGAGCGCATGGGGACAATGTTCTTTGAAATCGCTTCGTACCCTACGGCAGAGTTTGCCGCCCAAGTTGATATTCAAGAGGTAAATCAACTTGATGTTGGAGGCGTTACAGATATGGCGCTAAGCGGCGTACTCGATTTGCGCGCCACCACCTTACCACTAACGGCTAGTGTTAGAGTCGTTAAACTAGCCAACAACCGGGTGCAAATCCAGACGCTTAAGCCCATCATAATCGACGCGAATCTGAGCGCCAGTGAGGGTATAGAGAGGCTTCGTGTCATAGCCGGCCTGCCCTCTATCAGCTACAGCGTGCCAGTAACCTTTAGCCTGGTATTCCAGCAATAACCAACAGCTCCTCTTTCTGCCCTAGTCTAAAAGTAGCCTGTTCAATCGAACAGGCCAAGCAAAAGCATTCAGTGCACCTAATGCCGCACGCCGGCCTAATCGGCATATAATGCTGGTCCTTTTCAATGGCTTTTATATGCACACCTACTGGAAGTTCTATTGGCCGCTGGCGTTAACCGGCGTGGGCATGGTGCTCTCGCTACAATTCCAAAATGCAACGTTAGCTCGGTATCCGGAAGCGGTAACCGAACTAGCGGTACTTGCATTAGCCTATGGAGTGTTTGGCACATTCAATGCCGGCATGCAATTCATTGCCCAGCTCTCTAATGTCTATGCCCGCAGCGTGGTGGCAACCCAGCGTTCATGGCTGTTTGTACTCATTATCAGCTTCTGCATAATGCTGCCACTTGCGTTTATTGCATCCACAGAGGTCGGCGCGCAGCTCATCGCTCATATATTCAGTATCGAGGCCACCATTGTAGCGCGGGTAACCCATTACCTTGCGCTGATGTGTCCGCTGATAGTACTTAACGGCCAACGCCACTATTACTCGGGGTTATTAGTGCAGTCGCGCCTGACTGGGTGGATGACTATGTTTAATTTCATCTATTTAGGCGCTGTGGTCATTACGCTGTTACTGGGTTTTGCTGCAGGCGCCGAACCGGTCTATGTGGTCGTTGGCGCAGAAACCGTCGGCGTAATTTTATTTATTGGTCTTTTGTTGTATGCGCGCTACCACTTGTATGTACCGCCAGAAAAACCTGAACATGAACATGTCACTTATATAGAGTTGCTCTACTTCTTTGTTCCCGTATCTACAACCGGCGTCATGTTTGCCCTAAGCCGCCCTATCCTCTTTGCTTTTGTCGCGCGGGCGCCCGACGGTATATTGGCTATTGCGGCCTTGCGCGTCGCTTTTGATTTCAGCATGATCTTCCAACAAGCAGCTAATCAATTCCGTCATTTTTTCATCACTTTTGGTTTTGACGATATTGAACAAAAGAAAAAATTCCTTACCCTAGTGACACTTGGTATAACCGCCATGATGCTTATATTTGCTCTTACGCCGTTGTCAACTATCCTCTGGGCAGACCTGATGGGTCTCCCTAGCGATTTGGTCAACATTGCCAGAGACGTATCGCTAATTATGTGCCTCATGCCAGCAATTATTATCTATCGCAACTTCTTTCATAGCCGCCTAATGATGAGCCGAAAAACCGGCGGCATGGCCTACGGCAGCATTATTCGCGTGATTGGCATCTACTTATCTGCACAAATTTTCTTTAGCTTGGGTTTGCTCAATCACATCATCGCAACCTTTATTCTGATCTTAGGATTTATAATTGAAGCGGTCATAGCGCGCCAATCCAGCATAAGAGTACTTGCCAAAGAACATGCACTAAATCAATAGAAACGATCAAGTTAGTTAAAGCGTGAGGCAGATCATGCCAACGTGTTTTATACTAAATCCATGAATAGCTAGGAAAACGGAATTCAAATGACCTCCACGCTTGGGCCAACCTCACATACTTACTTCTCACAAAGGCTGCGCCTGCATTATGTCGATTGGGGTAATCCCGACGCACCGCCGATGATTTTAATTCACGGTGGCCGAGACCATTGCCGTAATTGGGATTGGGTGGCCGAGCACTTTAGGCACGATTACCACATTATTGCGCCGGACCTGCGCGGTCACGGTGACAGCCAATGGATGGAAGGCGGTTCTTATAGCCAAATTGACTACGTTTATGACATCGCCCAATTGCTGCAACAAAAGCAAATGTCGCCGGTGACCGTTATTGGCCATTCATTGGGTGGATCTATTTCTACGCTGTATACCGCCCTGCACCCAGAAAAAGTCAACAAATTAGTGGCCATTGAAGGTATGGGACCACCACCCAAAATGATCGAAGAGCGCTTCAACCAACCCATCAGCAAACGCTTACACAACTGGATGAATGACCTGCGTAAATCTTCAGGACGTCTGCCTCGTCGCTATAAGACTCTAGAAGAAGCATTCCAGCGAATGCAGACAGAAAACCCTCACTTGTCTGAGGATCAAGCAAGGCACCTGACCATTCACGGCAGCAATCAAAACGAAGACGGCACATTCAGTTGGAAGTTCGACAACTATGTAAGGAACTTCGCGCCCATAGGCGTACCATTCGACGAGATGGCCACACTGTATGGCGACATCACATGCCCCACGCTGTTGGTGCGTGGCTTAGAGTCATGGGCGTCTGATCCAATTGCAGATGGCCGCACCAAGAGCTTCAACTGTGAGCTTGAGGTGGAAGCCTTCACAGATGCTGGCCACTGGGTGCATCACGATCAGTTAGACGACTTTGTGAAACGCGTAAAAACTTTTTTAGCCTAATAGCCAAAGCAGATGTCTATGACCGCCTTAGCTCTCAAACTACACGCCTCGTCCTGGCAAGGGGTGTTTTACATTACGGGTGGCGGCGCGTCTTTAATCAGTCAGTTGCTAGACGTGCCCGGCGCGTCGAATACTGTATTGGAAGCCACCGTTCCCTACGCAGAAAAATCGTTAGCTCAATTGCTAGGCAAGGCCCCAGAGCAGGCTGTCGCTACGGCTACGGCTCGCGCACTGGCCATGGCGGGCTACAAGAAGGCCAACGCGCTCGCAGATGGCAAAATTTTCGGTTTTGGTGCCAGCGCAAGTCTGGTGACCAATAGAGAGAAGAGAGGTCAAACCCGGGCCCACTGGGCCATTCAAGCAGCCGAATTCACCCACTCATTTAGTCTGTTGCTAAACACCCTAAATTCTAGGCAAGAACAAGAAGCACAGCTCACTCTGGCATTTTGGGAGAGTATTGACCGAGCCCTACTGAACTCATCTAAGGCTGCTATCAGTACCAATGTTTTAGCCGAATTGGGTATAGAAACTAAAAGTCAAATTGCAAAAACAAAATGGCAACCGCTGCTTCAGACCTCGCCACATACTTGGTGCACTGGAGATCATGATGGCAAATTATTGCTTCCCGGCTCCTTTAACCCGATACACCAAGGCCACGAGGAGATGCTTAACGTCGCCGAGTCTATTACCGGACTGACTGGCGCATTTGAGTTAACCCTGCGTAATGCCGACAAACCGGACATAGACTTTTTAAGCGCTGGTGAGCGCCTTGAAAAAATCAAAAATCACGACGTTTGGCTCACGAATTTAAGCAATTTTTCGGCAAAAGCGGCTGCATTTCCTGGCACAACATTCGCCTTAGGTACCGATACGCTTGCGCGCATTGGCGAAGTGAGATTTTATGCAAATGATGAGAGGTTGCGCGAAAAGGCGCTGCAAGCACTGGCTAACCTCGAAACTCAATTTTTAGTTTTTGGGCGCCTTTCAGGTGGGGCTTTTATCACCTTAGAAGACCTGGATCTACCGCCAACGCTTGCGCAGCTTTGCCAAGGAGTCCCGGTAAGCCAATACCGCAATGACATCACGTCCTCGGTCATTCGCGCCGCTGCTCGAAACAACAGCTAAGCTTTGTCCACCGTCAACCGCTGTTATACGAATTTGGCACAATGGTTTTCCAACGGCCCTGGCGAAAGCGCCAGATCAACATAATACTTTTTAACACGTAGTCACCAATCAGCGCCGCGTAAACCCAAATCACCGGCGCGCCCAGATA
>CESI01099138.1_pt1 | contig 14803 bp, 15 predicted proteins | sample 356301 | NCBI WGS metagenome assembly CESI01 (sample SAMEA2621423, study PRJEB7988) | marine metagenome | biome: marine biome (ENVO:00000447); feature: deep chlorophyll maximum layer (ENVO:xxxxxxxx); material: "saline water (ENVO:00002010), including plankton (ENVO:xxxxxxxx)" | depth 40 m | reverse complement strand
GCATGTTTACTCTTGCAATAAAGGGGGAGACCATATACAGGCCCTAGTGTTAATTGCAGCTTAATACGTCGCCAAGTATCTGTTTTTTCGAAGTCTTATTCTATCTATTACAGCTACCCACAGTAGCCTCGACCATTAAACAAGGTTTTATATGAAGATTTTATATATTTGTACGCACAACCGTTGCCGCAGCATTCTTTGCGAGGCCATCACTAACGCCTCGAACGGCAATGTTGAAGCACGTAGTGCTGGCAGCCAGCCTGTAGGGGAAGTACACCCTCTTTCTCTTAAGTACCTTGCAGAGCGCGGGTTTAGTACAGACGGCCTTCAAAGCCAGTCGTGGGATGAATTTGAAGATTACGATGCAGATCTTGTTGTCACGGTTTGTGATTCAGCGGCGGGCGAGTCATGCCCTGTTTATTTCGGTAAATCTCTTAAGGTGCACTGGGGCTTAGAAGACCCGTCTAAGTTAGAAGGTAGCGAACAAGAGAAAGCAGAGGCCTTCAACAACACCATCGATATTATTGAAAAGCGTGTAGCGGCATTAGCAGAACTTGCTGAGAAAAACTTAGATAAAGCAGCGCTTAAAGAGGCACTATCAAAATTAGGAGCCCAGTAATGGGTAACAGTAAATCAATGAGCCAAGATATATCAAGCAACCAAGAAAGCTCAAAGGCACAAAGCCCATCTGATAACGCGGTAATGGCGCAAATGCACAAGCCAATTATGGCTAACTTTGCATCAAGGTTCTCAGACCACAAGCCGCGTATTTTGCTACTTTACGGCTCGCTCAGAGAACGCTCATACAGCCGCCTAGTAATTGAAGAGTCGGCGCGGTTGCTCGAATACTTTGGCGCTGAAGCCAAAATCTTTGACCCTCGTGGATTGCCGCAGCCAGATACTGAAGATGACTCACATCCAAAAGTGAAAGAACTGCGTGAGCTTATGATGTGGTCTGAAGGGCAAATTTGGTGTTCACCAGAGCGCCACGGCAGCATGACTGGCATTATGAAAAGCATGATTGACTGGGTACCGCTTAGCCTTGGCGGCGTTCGACCGACCCAAGGTAAAACGTTGGCGATTATGCAGGTTTCCGGCGGTTCACAATCGTTCAATGCGGTAAACCAAATGCGCATTTTAGGTCGCTGGATGCGCATGCTAACCATCCCTAATCAGTCTTCTGTGGCAAAAGCCTTTCTAGAATTTGAAGACGATGGTCGCATGAAGCCGTCACCTTACTACAACCGCATTGTGGACGTAGTTGAAGAGTTGGTGAAATTTACTTTGCTCACCCGCGACAACAAAGACTTTCTCGTTGACCGCTATTCTGAGCGCGTTGAAAGCGCAGAAGAAGTGAGTAAGCGTGTTAATCAAAAATCGTTGTAAAGTAAGACAAAGGTGAATCAGAATGGGTTTCTTTGAACGTTATTTATCAGTGTGGGTTGCCCTTTGCATTGTTGCAGGGGTGGGCCTAGGCTATGCCATGCCGGGTGTCTTTGCGTCTATTGCGGCGCTTGAATATGCGCACGTAAACCTGATAGTGGCAGTACTTATTTGGCTAATGATTTACCCAATGATGGTACAAATAGACTTTGGCTCAATTAAAGACGTGGGTAAAAAGCCGAAAGGCCTTGTACTGACCTTGGTGATTAACTGGCTGATAAAGCCCTTCACTATGGCACTATTGGGTTGGCTATTTTTTAAGGGCATTTTTGCCGACTGGGTAGATCCGCAAACTGCCACTGAGTACATTGCAGGCATGATCCTACTGGGCGTCGCTCCATGTACAGCGATGGTATTTGTGTGGAGTCACCTTACCAAAGGGGATGCTAACTACACGTTAGTCCAGGTATCAATTAATGACTTGATTATGGTCGTTGCCTTTGCACCGCTTACCGCCATGCTGCTGGGCGTAACAGATATAACCGTACCATGGGATACCCTGCTGCTTTCTGTTGCACTGTATGTTGTATTGCCATTGGTCGCGGGTTATATCACGCGCCGTCACTTGGAAAACAAAAAAAACAGCGCGCAGAAAACAGGCTCAGGAAATGACGCTGTTAACGCGCTAGTAAGTAAATTTAAGCCGTTCTCAGTAATTGGGTTACTACTTACTATTGTTATTTTGTTTGGCCTTCAAGCAGAAACTATATTGTCGCAGCCCCAAGATATCGTACTCATTGCCATACCACTGCTTATACAAACTTACGGTATTTTTGCTATTGCCTACTTTGCCGCAAAACGCATGAAACTGCCGCACAATGTTGCAGCGCCGGCATGTATGATTGGTACGTCAAACTTTTTTGAATTGGCGGTCGCCGTAGCCATTTCACTATTTGGCTTACACAGCGGCGCGGCACTTGCCACAGTGGTGGGCGTACTGGTTGAGGTACCAGTTATGCTTTCGCTAGTGTGGTTTGCAAACAAAACGCGCCACTGGTTTGACTAAGCGCATATGAAAAAGGGCGAACCACAGTTCGCCCCTTTTTCATCAATTTTTCTCATCAACCTTTATCAACGCTTTTTACAACGCTCTTTATAAGTCGTTAAAATCTTAAACCGCAATCGCTGGTTTGTAAGTATCGGGAAGAATAAAGCCAAAGCGCTGCAAAACTGACGTTAGCACGTCCCGTTTTATCGGCTTTTCTATAAAGCCCAGTGCACCTAAAGACATCACTTTTTCTTGCATCATTGGCTGAATATCGCCAGACACGACGATAACAAACGTTTCTAGCTGACGGCGTTTTATTTCACTCAACACACTGATACCACCAAGAACAGGCATGGTCAGGTCCAGTAAAACCAAATCTATTGTGTGATGAGCCAATACTTCCAACGCGTCCATACCATTTGACACTTCGTAAATAGTTTCAGCAAAGCCATCTGGCAAATTGCTTCTCGCCATTTTTCGCGCCAGCGCCGAGTCATCACAAATAAGAATATTAAAACCCATTAAATACAAACTTATAATTGGTTATTAATCCGCCAACAGAATACATTAAACGAAAGTATAATAAAACAAAAAAGTGTCTGATAATTGGTAACTTAATCGCTATCTGCGCCAAACTTCACTCTTCAAGCTATCTATTTTGTGGTAGATATAGCGAGTAACAAAATAAGGAACACACGACCATGCAAGAGTTAGCTACTAGCCAAGATAAGAGTTTGGTAAGAAAAGTTGCCTATCAAATTTTGTCTCATTTCGATAAGAGTTATCGATGGTTCACCCGCATCACTCGTGGCGCTCAAGAAAGGTTCGAAAAGGGAAATTGGAAAGAAACTCAGCTTGCCTCTAAAGAGCGAATAACCATTTACGAGCAAAGCCTGTCAGACGCTGTCGCCGAAATTTATCAGCTAACTCAAGTACATCAAAAAGACGACGCTTTCTGGCAAGAGCTTAAGAAAGTATTTGCATTACAGCTAGAAGGCCACCCGCAGTTTGAGCTAGCCGAAACCTTTTACAACTCTGTAATTGGCCGCTTGTTTAAACATAGAAAAATCGATAACGATATGATGTTTGTCTTGCCCAGCCGCTGTTTCTTACCCGGGCAAGACAGAGACAAAGTGATTAACAGCTTCGACACCACCACCACGGTGCGTGAAATGTACGAGTCAATTTTTAAGATATATCGATACAACATTCCATTTGAAAACTTCGAGCGAGACCTACAGAACCTTGAAAGCGCGCTTCGCGCTCGGTTGAATAAGGAGCAGCTAGCCAGCGTTCAAGCTGTAGAAATCCTTAAGCCTACGTTTTTTAGAGGAAAAGCCGCTTACCTGATTGGGCGAATTTGCATGCCCGACGAAACGCTGCCGTTTGTTATCGCCATGCGACGCTATAACGAACCCCATATGTTTGTGGATGCGCTGTTAACTGATCGCAAAGACTTAAGCGTTATTTTCGGTTTTGCTCGCAGCTACTTTATGGCTGACACTCAAAATCCTGCGGAAGTTGCCGCCTTTCTTCAAGAGCTTCTCCCCAATAAAAAGCACTTTGAGCTGTATATGGCAATGGGACACTATAAGCACGGTAAAACAGTGTTCTATCGCAACTTCTTGCAGCACATGGACGAGTCGGACGACAAATTTGAGGCTGCACCCGGTATCCGCGGCTTGGTAATGATGGTTTTCCATCTGCCCTCTTATGGCGTGGTATTTAAGATCATTAAAGACGAGTTTGCAGAGAGTAAAAAAATCACGCGTGAGCACGTTAAAGAATGCTATAAGTTAGTGAAAATGTCTGACCGTGTGGGCCGAATGGCAGATACCCACGAGTACGTAAACTTCAGGTTTCCGCTTGACAGAATTGAGCCTGAGTTAATTGATGAACTCAAAGAGACGTGTGCATCGAGTCTAGAATTCACTGAATCTGAACTCATCATTAAACACATGTACATTGAACGGAAAATGACGCCGCTTAATCTGTATCTACAAGAAGAAACAGATGAAGAGAAAATTACCCGTGCACTAGATGAGCTTGGACTGTGCATTAAGCAAATTGCCATGGCCAACATATTTCCTGGCGACATGCTACATAAAAACTTCGGTATTACCCGTCATGGCCGTGTTATTTTCTACGACTATGATGAAATTTGTTTAATGAATGAGCGCAATTTTAGATCCCTGCCGAAATCTGACGATCCTTATGCTATTGATACGCTCTCGGTAGCGCCTAACGACGTATTCCCCGAGCAGTTTGAGCACTTCATTGTAGGTAAACGCAAGTTCAAAGATATACTTAAATCGTTGCACGGTGATTTGATGACCCCTGAATATTGGCACGAAGTTCAGGAAAAATGTGCACGAGGCGATGTTCAACACTTCACGCCTTACAACGCCAGCATGCGTTTTGACAGAGGCTAACTAAGTTAAGTGTTTGATCAAGATGCACGTTGACCGGGGCCCCAATGTAGTTCAATAGTGTAGAGCAAGCCAAAGCACTGTGCATGCGCCCTCTAGGGCACTAGACACCTGAACAAATTGTCGCTACATGCGAAAAAGCTTAAAAGTGATCGTTTCGTTACTTAACACTCGTAAAAGCATGTGAAAGCGATACTGCTTTGCGACTGCTTGATTTTGCTTGCTGACGATTAATCGCCACATAATGGCGACAGCAACGCCAAACAAGTGTGTGAATGTTGATAAACAAAAGAAGCGTAATAATGAAAGTGCTACTTGTAGAAGATGATCCAAAGGTTGCCTCGCACATTGCAAATGGACTATTGGGTGAAGGGCATGAATGTATTACTGTAGGTGATGGAACATCAGGCTACCAACAGGCGTCAAGTAACGAATTAGACGCCGTAATTCTGGATGTGATGCTGCCCGAACTCGACGGTTTTTCTGTTTTAGAAAAACTTCGCGAAGAAGGCAACACAACGCCCGTTTTATTACTGAGTGCAAAAAGTCAGGTTGAAGACAAGGTCAAAGGCCTTCGCACAGGCGCTAATGATTATTTAACTAAGCCTTTTGCCTTTGAAGAGTTACTTGCTCGCGTTGAGGGCCTTGCAGGTCGTAACAAAGAAGGTGAAGACAAGACGCTGATAAAAGTAGGCGACCTCACTCTAGACCTGGTTAACCGCAAAGTATTGCGCGGCGATCAAGAGATCGACCTGCAGTCTAAAGAATTTCAATTGCTTGAATGCCTGCTCCGTCACAAGGGTAAAGTCGTGACGCGAAGCATGCTGCTTGAGCAGGTTTGGAACTATCATTTTGACCCGCAAACGAATGTGATAGATGTTCACATTAGCCGCTTGCGTCAAAAAGTGGATAAGGCGTTTAATGTCCCGCTTATAGAGACTGTGCGAGGCACAGGATATCGAATAGCGGATGGGCTTGCATGATAGCAATACGCGACTTTACGCGTAGTTCAAGTTTTCGCGTAGGCGTATTGCTCACTACTCTAGCTTGTATTGCCATTGTTTTAATTGTTTATTTTTGGCGATTAACGAGCAGCGACTTGTTTATTTCGGAATCGAATGCTGCCGTTAATGCCAAAACAAACGCGCTTATTACTCTCTATGAAAACCTCGGTATTGAGGCGGTTAAGTTAGCGATAGCCAAAGACAATGGCCAACATTCGCCAAATGGCTCAACAATCACCTCAGCGTCCGACCACCTACGTTCATTTGTTGCACTGAGTAAAGATGAACAAGTAGTGGCTGGCAATTTGTCGTCAATTCCCCTTGTTCTTGAGCGCCACAAAAGCGCCAGTTTTGCTACCGCAGAAATAGTTATCACCCGCCCCAATAGCACAACGAGAAAAACGCTGCGCCAAGCACTTATGAGAGAAGTAACCCTTGGCGATCACGTGCTTTACGTTGGTCGTGGCATTGACGATTTATACAGCGCACAGTGGTTTGGTAAAACGTTCAGCTGGATCATTGTGGTGTTGCTTTGTACCTTGAGTGTGCTGAGCTTCGCTATTGCTGTTTACGTGGTTAATCGAATTAACCGCATGTCGCAAACGGCGGATAAAATTATCAAAACGGGAAACTTGCAAGAGCGTTTAGAAATTGACAGTAATTGGGACGACCTGAGCAGTTTGTCATTTGTGTTTAATCAGATGCTCGATACTATCGAGAGTTCAGTCAACAATATAAAGTCAGTGACCGATAGCATCGCCCATGACCTTCGCACTCCGTTATCTCGACTTCGCAACACGCTAGAAAAAATCGAAGACACTCAACTAAGGGAAGATACAACCCAAGAAGCCGACAACCTGTTAAACATGTTTAACAGCTTGTTACGCATAAGTGGGCTTGAAACCACCAATAAGAAAGAAGGCTTTTGTTCCACTGACGTACGCGCCATCGTAGAGGACGTGGTTGACCTTTATCACCCCCTTGCAGAAGAGCGCGACATTACCCTTTCGAGCGAGCTCGTTGCAGTTACAATGCTTGCCGATCCTAACCTGCTATTTCAAGCTGTAGCTAACGTGTTAGACAACGCCATAAAGTACTCTAATGAAAAAAGTGTGGTCACCGTACAGCTCTCTACCACAGCAAGTCATATCGTGATTGCCGTGAACGATGCGGGAATTGGCGTGGGTGAACATGAAATTGTGAATCTGGAGCGCCGATTTTATCGGGCAGACGGCAGTAGAACCAGTAAGGGAAATGGGTTGGGCTTATCGCTTGTGTCTGCCATTGTGAAGTTACACGACGGCCACATTTGGTTTATTCACGACCCGCTAGTTAAAGGGCACGGGTTAGGTGTGGTATTTACGTTTAAGCGTTAAACTTTGGACTATTGCTTTTGTCGACAAAAAATAAAAAAACGCTGACGCTTTTTTCTTAGCATCAGCGTTTTTATCCTACATTTTCAACGTTGTGATTTGTGCCAGTCGCTTACGCTAACAGCGACTTCACGTACGCTTTAATCTCTTCATCTTGACCGTGGTCAAATAGACACTGCTGGAAACGCTCGCCAGATACGGCTGTTTTAACCAGTTCAACGTCCATTTTTTTCAGTGAATCGACGTAGCTCTCTGGAGCCAACGCACGTTTCAAATCTGCGAGAATACCAGCGTTTCGTACTTGAGGTTCTTTGCGTTCAACGGGATAGCCCGCGCCACGCTCGCCTGTTAACGCTTTCTCAAAGATATAACGCGCATTAAGTTCAGCGCCCCATCCAAAGCCTTTTGCAAAAGGTAACGCTAACGCATTTCCATTGTTAACTTGGTTAAACAAAAATGCATCTGAAGGGTCGATACAATAACCGCAAAATACGCCTGGATGAGCATTCAATGACATCATAGCCCCTTGACCCGTACCACAGCCTGAAATCACAAAATCGACAGCTTTCGAGTTGAGTAGAATAGCTCCCATTATGCCTAAGTGCACATAGGTAAGATGGTGATCAGTTTCGCTGTTCATACCCACATTGAATACAGCGTGTCCCAGTGAGTCCGCCACGCTTGTGAGCTCATTTAATATTACCGGATTCTTAGCCGCCTGACTGTTTTCCATCATCAATGCAACTTTCATGAACGCTCCTAAGCAAAGAAAAATAAAGAATTAAACGCTTACATTAGCATGGAACGAAATGCCACCTCACGGGTAATGCCAAAGTAAATGTCGATTAGTTTCAAATGTGAAACGAAAACGGAAATATATAAAGATGGAGGGCCGACGAGTAACAAGTCACTGACCAGTAAATCTACTGGCCAGCATTTTTCAAAAAACGAGGTTAATGGCGTATTAGTCTGTTTGTTTTTGCATAAATATGGTGACTTCTGCCATCACAATACCAAACTTACGAATATACGAACGGTTCATCATAGTACTGTCGTCAAATGCCCAAAACCAATCGTCAAACGTCACTGAATAGCTAGTGTCATCCACCGGCAAATCCATCTCGTAATGAAAGTTAAATGCGTTGCCAAAGCTTGTGCCTTTGGCTGGACCATCAATGTCACTCGCGCGACCCACATAGCTATTATCACTCTGCTTTACGATGGTCCAAGTACGGGACGTTGGACCGTCGCCCACACCGTAATTAAAGGATTCATCAAGGGTTAACGTATCGCCATCTACTGAACCATCGATGTCTACTACGAACCTTTGCACCACCTCGCCCGAGCGGTTCTGAACAATGCCCCAAGCTTTAACGTTCCCATCAAAAAATTGCTCAATATCGAAAACAGGCGATACAGACCTGTAGTCTTCACCATCCACTGAAACAGAGCATCCGGATAGCCCTGCCACCGTTAAAGCGGCAATTCCGATTCCTAAAACAAACTTCACCGTATTCTTTATCACTTTCGCAACCTTAATCAATTGACGAGATAGACTTGGCGTAATGCTATTAAAGCGTTGCCCTTATCCGTTTCCCAATAACTTCTTTCTAAATTTTGGCTCAGACGTTTTATCGCTTAGCCAGATATCAAAAAAACGCTGTGTAAATACTTTGTCTTCAATTTCATCAGCCTTTTCACCGTTCACGTAAAACACACTCGTGCCATCTTTCGTAGCGATACCGGTAATGACGTCGCCCTCGCTGACGTCAGGAAAGATACTATTCATTAGGGAAAGCCACTTGTCTGAGTCGTCAGCCGATAGGTCTCCTTGCTTTTTCATTTCATCGATAGAACGCTGGGCAATTTTCTTGCCTTCCAAGTCTCGCTGGTACGTTAACTTTAGTGCAAAGGGGGGCTGGTTTTGGTAAGCGCCATCAGGCGCATAAAGCTCACCGGTATACACATCCCAGAAGTAGTAAGAGAACATTCCTTTTCCAACGAGCTTTGCATTGGGAACATAATTACTGATGTGCTTAACATCTGGCTCTCGCGCAACCGCATTCTTTGACATGATTAGCCCGCTTGTTGATATCGAAACAAAAAGCATGATGGAAAACATCTTCGCAGCCATGCTAGCGCTATACATCGAATATCCCCACACACCACTGGCACTTTCTGGGCGCATTGGTAAGGATTTAGCTCTCAACTGGCGAAATAGGCCATACATTTTGATAACCATAACTATGCTCTTATTAGCGTAATAAACATTACAGGTCTTTTATTGAATTTCTATCTGGTTATACTCTTGCCTTCACACATTTGATCAACTGACACTAGGCTCTCGTTGTGCTTCCCCTTGATGCATTTAAATCGTCATTAACCCTGCCATCACCGCTAATCCCATTTAAGCCAAATTGGGAAGGTGCCAGCAAGGTATCGCTATTTGTTAAGCGTGATGATGCTATTCACCCTGTAATGTCAGGTAATAAATGGCGAAAGCTAAGTCATGCGCTCACCAGCCCGTTGCCAAAAACGATAGTGAGTTTCGGCGGCGGTTTTTCTAACCACCTGCATGCACTAGGCTTTGTTTGTTATAAATTGGGCATTCCTTTTAACGCCGTTATTCGCGGTGACTACAGCGCTGCACCTACACCCATGATTGAGGATTTGAAAAGTTGGGGCACCCGTATCGACTATGTAGACCGAGTCACTTACAAAAAGCGAAACGATAGCGCATATCTACTTCATCTTAAGCAGCAGCAACCTGACGCGATGATCATTCCTGAGGGCGGAAGCCAAGCACAAGCGCTTCAAGGGATAAAGGACATGGTTGATGAAATCGACACAGACTTTGATTTTATTGTCGCTCCTGTCGCTAGTGGAGCCACTTTGGCGGGAATAGTCAGTGCATTAAAAAAACGTAATGAAAATAATGCGAAAGACACTCTCCATCACACTGGTTGCAACGCTGTCGGTGTTGGCGTGCTGAAGGGTGAAGACTACTTAGAAGGATTAGTCGAACAATTTCTTCCAGCCTCGCTTGGGCGATCAAATTGGCATATTGAACACAACTACCACTTCGGTGGTTACGCCAAAGCGCCAAATGAGCTTCAAACCTTCTGCAACGATTTTAATAATACTTTCGATTTTGATATCGAGCCTGTTTATTCCGGCAAAGCCTTTTGGGCAGTTAAAGATATGCTGGCCAAAGGTATGTTTGAAGACGGGTCACGCATTGTTGTACTGCACACAGGCGGCTTGCAAGGCGCAAGATAAAACCCTTTTATAACAGAGTGTTGCGCCCACTACCTTTCGGTGTTACAACTATCCCTGTGAGCTTGCTCACAATTCTTTTAAACACTAAACAACGATAACAACAAGAAGTTTGTCGCAGGATGCGGCATAAACATTAGCGCTTGCTACCTGCAAACTTCATCAAGGAATGATTATGAAAGATATTTTCTTCTTCGACTCAATGTTAACCCCTAAGATTATCACTTTCGTGTACTGGCTATTGCTTTTAGGATCTGTGGTAAGTGGCGTAACAACGATGTTTGTAGGGTACGACGCGAGTTTTGTATACGGCCTATTTATTATCGTGTCTGGCTGTATTGGCGCAAGAATATGGTGCGAACTGCTTATCGTACTTTTCAAAATTCACAGCAACCTTCAGAAAATTGCTAGTAAAGAATAACGTTACTCCTTGTTAAAGGTGCCGCTCTGCGCAGCACCTTTAATTAAAACGAAATAGTTAAAGCAAAATTACGCTACTGCAACAGTGTCCGTGTAACGTTTCAACGTATCTAAATAATCCATTTTACGCTTTTCAGAAAGCCAACTGGTTTTAAAGCTATTTTCAACAAGCGTGATTAAATCCTCTTTGCTGAATTGCCCTTCTTCTTGTAGGGCAATTAAATTCTCATTCAAGTAGGCTCTGAAATAAGACGGATCGTCTGAATTGATACTCGGCAGCAACCCTTTTTCCAACATTTTTTTCAATTCACAAGAAGTGAGTGATTGAACAACAAATTTGTTTGAAACAGGACAGACCGTTAATCCCAAATTTTTTGATTTTGCAAGCTCGCATAAAGCATCAGATTCGAGAATATTTACACCATGATCAATCCTGTCGACCTTAATATCCTCAATTACTTGACGTATGTGCTCTTGCGTATTGTCTTGGTTAACATCACAGTGCATTGTAAGTTTAAGTCCCCATGAACGCGCTTTTGAGAATACTTCTGCAAACTTTGATGGCGGGTTATTTTTCTCGTCGGAATCGAGCCCGACGCCGACTAACTTGTTGAGGTGGGGCTTAGCTAGCTTCAGATGTTCCATTGCTGATTCAGCCGACATATCTCGCAAGAAGCACAGGATAAGCTGACTTTCTACACCCAATTCAGTGCGCGCATCTTTTTGCGCTGCATGTATTCCGTTAATAACGCTATCGAAACTCACACCTCGAATTGTATGAGCTTGGGGGTCAAAGAAAAGCTCAACATAAACGATGTTCTGTGCTGCGGCTCTCTTAAGGTATGCCATGGTAAGCTGGTAGAAGTCATCCTCTTCTATGAGCACGCTCATACCCGCATAGTAAATATCGAGGAAAGAAGGTAAATCATAAAAATCATACGCCTTTATCATTTCTTCAGGTGTTTTGGCTTTCAGTGAAACGTTATTTTTCTGCGCTAAGGCAAAACTTAGCTCAGGCTCTAATGTGCCTTCAATATGAACGTGAAGTTCGGCTTTTGGCATATTTTCAATAAACTCTTTCATTTAACTTCCCTATTTCCTTGGCGCTTTTAGCTACTGTAAAAGCTTGGCTAGTATGTTGTTACCAACTGATAAGGTGTTAATCTGCAAAAAGTGCGCCTAAGGAAAGCGAATTCAGTCAGACGCTGTTGGTTGTAATGCAACTCTAGAGGTTGCGGATCCTTGAGTGTGGAAAGTCTATTTAAATGGCATTCCCACTTTGCTTCATCTCGGTCAACAATATGCTTTACTTTGGTGCGTTTCTGCCAATGAATGTGTGCAAATTGAATGAGTTGTAAAAACATAGTTCAGGCGCGCGAGCACCATTACTATCAATCTGCGACAGGATAGCCAAACAACCTCTTTAACTTTGCTTTTATCCCTTTTGCGTGCTGAAGCTGTTCACGAAGCACACCTATTTGACTGAAGTTAGCGCTAAGAGGATTGTCCTCAGGCATTTTTCCTACAATGCCGTACTTTATCGTTATCGTTTTGTCTTCTTTAGCGAAAGTGCCGAATAATTTATCCCATATAATAAGTACGCCACCGTAATTCTTATCGATGTATGGTTTATTCGTTGCGTGATGAATACGGTGATGCGTAGGCGTGTTGAAGATACGCTCTACCCAGCCTAGGTTTCCAATTGTCTGAGTGTGTACGAAAAACTGATAAGCCAGATTGATAGCGACAATTGCAAAAACCAGACTTGGTGAAAAACCAATAAGAATCATTGGTACCCAGAACAGCCACATGCCAACAAAAGGGTACAAAACGCTTTGCCTGAAAGCCGTTGTGAAATTCATTTTTGTCGAGCTGTGATGTACCACATGCGCTAGCCAAAACCAGTGTATGTTGTGTGAAGCACGATGAAACCAGTAGTACAAAAAGTCTTGAAGAATAAAACCTGCAAAAAGTGACAGTGCACTAAGCTCTACTTTAAATAGTGAAAACTGGTGCAACCAAATAAAAAAAGGCATTAGTAGAAGCAATACCAAGGCATCAGAGCCCTGATGAAGTAGTGCAAGTAAGGCATTATTCACACTGTCTTTTACATTGTAAAACTGTCGCGCTCTTTTAAATTCAATAAAGACACAAAGTAGAAAAACAGGGCTTAACCCTAGCAAAATAAGTTCAACGGGGATCAAAGCGTGCTCCTAACTTATCTAGACATTGCTCAATATCGTTTTGCAACAGGCGCGTCAGTAACCAGTTTGGTATATACCAGGGCGCCCGACAGGTAATGCGATAAGAAACGTTTGTTGAATTTTCCTGCTGCGTGAACGCAATAGCGCCCCTGTGCGCCTTCACTGGAAAGTCATCAACCACTCTATACTCGATGCCGTTGGCATCTGCACGAACAATCTCTTCTTTAAAGCGTACTCCCAGAATAGTGACTTCTCTTACGCAGCCCTTTCCACCGCTAATCTCATTATCATTTTCTGCTTTCAATACCTTAAACGACGCGTTAAAAAAATCACTTAAATTCTGGTGATCAAGCAGCGTATCGCGCAGTTCTTTGGGCGTTGCAGCAATATTTTTTTGGTAGTAAACATCAACCATCTACGATATTTCCTTTTCTGACGGCTCCTAGCATAAATTGACATTTTTATTTTATCTTGCGTTAATGCGACAGTGTTTTTGTTATTTTGCGACAAGCATATGCCATCAGTTTCCTCAGCCTATATCCAAAGTACGGTGAGCTATTTAGTTAGCTTAGGCGTTAGCGCCGACAATGTTTCGTTAACTACCCAGAAGCATGACTCACTGTCTGGCTCTTCACGTGTTGATATGAATGCATACGTTGAGCTGTTAAACCAAGGGGTCGCATTAACCAACAATTCGCTATTTGGTTTTGAGTTGGGTAAACATATTCAGGCGAAAGATTACGGGGTGCTGGGTTACCTTGTTGAAAGTTGCGAAAACTTGGCTCAAGCCATAAATGCGCTAACCCGCTTTGACGCTTTAGTCGCTGACATTGGCACCACTAGCGTATTTTTTGAACCTGACAATACCCGCGTTGAGTGGGTACCCAAAAGCGCCGATTGCAAGCAGATGGTATTGCGCAACACCACAGCCTGGGTAGCAACCGTCTACAAGATATTAGGTTCTGCCTGTAAACTGAATGCCGTCACCTTTACGTTTCCTTTGAGCGATTCGGAAAAAGCCATGCTAGCGATGTGGTTCAATTGTGAGGTGGTTGATAACGCCAACACCAACGCCATTATTTTTCCTCAGCACCTTTTACATATTCCATTTACCAGCGAGAATACGGCGATGTTTAGTGCGCTCGTAAAAGTATCCGAAGAAGAACTAATGGCGAGCAAAGGCGGCGACCGTGTTCAATTTGCCAATAGCCAGTTCTACGCCAATCAGCATGAAGACATAAGTCATAGAGTCGTTGCGCTTTTAAAAGCCAATCCAACCTTAAAAGGCTGCGATCAGCAACGCGTAGCCAATGCACTTTTTATCAGTCCGCGCACCTTACAGCGAAAATTGAAGCAAAGTGGCACTAGTTTTCAACAAATTCTCAATAGCGAACGCAAAGCACGCTTAGATGATTTGCTGAAACATCACTCCATCGCTGATACCGCAGATTTATTGGGGTTTCAGGAACAATCATCATTTACCCACGCCTTTAAAAAGTGGTACTCAACAACACCACTGAAATACCAAAAACAACTTTTAGCGCCTTAAAGCTAATGTCCACTTCCTCATCGCCGAACTATTAAGTCGCGTTGAAAAACAACCGATAAAAAGCAATCGCCCTAGGGCCTGTTGACCTTTGGTGTACGAATTTTGGTCTAAATGGAA
>CESI01054094.1_pt1 | contig 14803 bp, 6 predicted proteins | sample 356301 | NCBI WGS metagenome assembly CESI01 (sample SAMEA2621423, study PRJEB7988) | marine metagenome | biome: marine biome (ENVO:00000447); feature: deep chlorophyll maximum layer (ENVO:xxxxxxxx); material: "saline water (ENVO:00002010), including plankton (ENVO:xxxxxxxx)" | depth 40 m | reverse complement strand
AATCCATCTTTATCGTCTCCAACAGAAACATCGTCGCATTTTACTATGGAATTTACAGAATTGGCGATTGGTAGTTTTTCAAAAACAGTTAATGAAACTGGATCGCTATTTGTTGGACATAGATACTGGTCTGAATTCACTAGAACTCTGTATTTATTTTCATTCATTGCAAATGTTATATTGTTAACATTTAAGGAAGAGGTGCTAGTTCCAGAATAAGATTCTGAATCAATAAGGTTATCCCATGGCTCAAAATTGGAAGAATTAGGATTATTAATTTGCCATTGAAAAAATGGATTGTCTAAGGTTTCTACTCCTACACTAAACACAGCGCTCTCGCCTGGTTGACATGCAGTAGTTGCTACTGGTATAGAATTAATTGTAACGGGAAGACTTATCTTTTGAAAAAAATAGGTTCCATTGGAGTCTTTTGATGGTTCAACAGTATAATCATGCCCCGCAACCCCTCCGCTATCATCCACTCCATTATTTTTTGTATTTAGAGTTCCTATACCAATTTTTCCATCCCCATCTGGATCAATATATCCTCCCTCAATTACATCGTTACATCCATCACCATCACTATCAATATCTAAATAATCGACGATGTTATCAGAATCTGTATCGATATTATAGTCTTGAACAGATATTATTCCGCTAAACACCCCATCGGAAGAAGTGTTATTTCTTTTTTGAGTAATTGAAATTCCTGTTATTTCACTAGCACGAAATTCATAATTAATTGTGCTATTTTCGTCGGTATTTTGTTTAAAAATAATTTCATTTGCTGTATAATTAGAAATATTTGTTTCAAATTTTTCATCAAAATTAGTATCAACTAAAATATTATCACTTGGATCTATTAGAGTGATATTTTTATTTGATGGAAAAACTTTTATAGAAAAAACATCTTCATTGTTATTTTCATTATCGTTGGGGTTATCAATTAATTTAATATTGAGTTTTTCATTAAAAGAAAGCTTATAATTCAGCTCCAAATCTGTTCCTGCAAGAACAGTTAGTTTAAAAATTCCATTTTCGCCACCCTCAAATGTGTTGATGTTTTCAGGAATACTTGTAATTACCCCACCATTTTCAAGGATGACATTATTTACAGATTGGTCTTTTTCAAATTTAATTGATGGACTCAATTCATTAGTTAAATTAATAGAAGCATTTCCAAAAGATTCTATAGAATTACTTATTCCATCATTATCCTTGTCTATATCTATATTATCTATTATACCATCCAGGTCTGAATCACTTGGACATATGCTTACCACAATTTTATTAGAAAGAAAGTTAAGATTGGAACATTCTAAAACACCTTCTAATTTATATGCTCCCGCAAGTGTTGGTTTAAAAGTAGTATTGATATTTCCAGTGGGAACAAAGGTGCCAAATTCATTTTCAATTAACCATCTAATACTATCAAAATTTTCGATATTTTCTGCAGTTAAAATAATATTAGAATCACCGTTTTGTTTAATACACGAACCAAGAACCTCTAGTTCAACATCATAAACTATTTCAGGTGGAGTTGCAAATCCAGAGTAAAATCCGCCGGTGGTTGCAGCCCCACTGTAATTAAAGTAAGCAACATATAATTCATCATTTCCACTCACGGATACATTTCCATTCAACTTCTTTACTATATAGGTAACATAATTTTCATTTCCTTGAACTTCAAGGGGACCGGTCACTTCAGCAAAGGATTCAATTGCATTTCCATTTATCAAAATACTTGCATTTTTTTTAGTAATAAAAGTAACGGCTCCCTCAAAAGTTTTATTACCAACCTTATCTATAAAAGCAATATTATCTACATCTCCTTTTGAGGAGCAATTTAAGGGTGGGACAAAAAACATTCCCTGGTTTGCCGCCGCCGCCATAGCAGACTCATAAACACTTCCTGTACCTTGAAAAGCAAATAATTTGTGGTCTTTGTTTTTTGTATTTACATACATGTTTGCTCCTGCTTCATTTGAGCTATACTTATCTCCTTCAATTATAAGATACTCTCCTGCTTTTGCAATAGTTTGATAAGATTGTCCGTTAACTAATATTTCTGTGTTGTCTTGATCTGCAATTATTAAAATATTTTCCCATCCATCTCTTCCATTTCCTCTTATAAATATATATTCTGAACCAACTAGATCTGAACCAACTAATTGATCAAAACCATAATCTTGTCCACCTGTAAAATCAGCAAAACTTCCACTTGCAGATCCAGTATTTACAACAACGGGTTTGTTAGAGGTAACAAGAGTTCCAATTAACTCATTTCCGTTATCAAATGAACCATCAAATACAGCTTGACTAGCTAAAATATAGCTCTCCCCTTTATTTAAAGTAATATTAAGGGGGGTTTCTGCCAGTTTTGAACCATTAATTGTTTCTCTATCGTTAGTAAAATTAAAAGATACTTGTGTAAGATCTTCACTTGCCATAACAGAGATAAAACCAACATGTGCAAATGTTTTATTTTCAAACATTCCAGCTCTAAACCTTGTTCCCAACCCAGATTTTCCTTTGCTAACTAACGCTCCTGCTTGATATTGTTCACCATCAGAATTTGCCCTAACCGAAACATAAACTTCAGAATCTGATTCTATGATATAGCCTTTCTTTAAAACTTGTTCTGTCTCCGAGGATTCAATAATAAAATTACTCCACCATCCATTACTATCTCCCGGATCTTGAGCTAATTCAATTGCAATAGGATTGGTATTATCCACTGTTCCACTTGAAAAAATTGTTCCTAAGTTTCCGTCTTCTCCCCATACTTTCACTACATAATTCACTTTGCTAGAACTAGGTGTAGAAATATACATCCACTGGTCTCCTGGATCATCAGTTGCAGTTATTGGAGGGATGTAGTGAATTTTACTTAGCTGAGCTTTGGTTTCACTCACAAATAAAAAAAAGACTGTAAATAGAAATATATTTTTCAAGTAAATAAAATTCATTGTAAACTTAATAGATATATTCCTATAAATATAATAGTTTGGTTTTTCTATGTTATTGATTATGCTTTTTATAAATTTATCTACTTAATTAAAAGGGAAAATCTTTTGTAAATGAAAAATAAAAGAAATAGAAGAGAAGCTCTAGTTTACCATGCCAAACCTAAGCCTGGAAAAATTGAAGTTGTACCAACTACAAAATATAATAGTCAAAGAGATTTGTCCTTAGCATATTCACCAGGTGTTGCTCATCCATGTTTAGAAATAGAAAAAGAAAAAAATAACGTCTATAAATATACCTCAAAAGGAAATCTAGTTGCAGTTATAACAAATGGAACAGCTGTTTTGGGATTAGGAGACATAGGACCAGAGGCTTCAAAACCTGTGATGGAAGGGAAAGCTTTACTTTTTAAAATTTTTGCTGGAATTGATGTTTTTGATATAGAAATTGACACAAAAGATACAGATAAGTTTATTGAAACTGTAAAAAATATATCTCCAACTTTTGGAGGGATAAATTTAGAAGACATTAAGGCTCCTGAAGCATTTGAAATTGAAAAAAGACTTTCAAATGAGTTAGATATTCCCGTTATGCACGACGATCAGCATGGAACAGCAATAATTTCGTCCGCCGCATTATTAAATGCACTTGAATTGGTTGAAAAAAATATTGAAGAGGTTCAAATGGTAGTTTGTGGAGCAGGTGCAGCTGCAATTTCTTGTACAAGAATGTATAAAGCTTTTGGTCTAGATCCCAAGAATATTATTATGACCGATAGTAAAGGAGTAATTAGAAAAGACAGGAAAGAATTGACAACTCAAAAAAAAGAGTTTGCTACCAACAGAAAAATCGACACATTAGAGGAGGCAATGAAAAATGCAGATGTTTTTATAGGTCTTTCTAAGGCTAATATGATTACTCCAAAAATGTTGTTGTCTATGAATAGAGATCCTATTGTTTTTGCAATGGCAAATCCTGACCCTGAAATAGACTATAAATTAGCTATGAAGAGTAGAGATGATATTATTATGGCTACAGGAAGATCGGACCATCCAAACCAAGTTAACAACGTTTTAGGGTTTCCTTTTATTTTTAGAGGAGCTCTTGATGTAAGAGCATCTAAAATTAATAACCAAATGAAAATGGCAGCTGTAAAAGCTTTGGCATCTTTAGCTAAGGAATCTGTTCCAGAATTTGTGAATATTGCTTATGATAAAACTAAACTTACATTTGGAAAAAACTATATTATTCCCAAACCATTTGACCCTAGATTAATTACTAAAATTCCCCCAGAAGTTGCTAAAGCGGCAATGGAATCAGGAGTCGCTAAAGAGCCAATTGAAAATTGGGAGAAATATGAAGATGAGCTTCATTCGAGATTAGGAAATGACAATAAAATTGTAAGACTTTTAACAAATAGAGCAAAAGCAAATCCTAAAAAAATAATTTTTGCAGAAGCAGATCATTTAGATGTTCTTAAAGCAGCTCAAATAGTTTATGAAGAGGGAATCGGTTTTCCGATTCTTTTAGGAGATAAAGAAGTAATACTAGAACTTAAATCCGAATTAGAATTTGAAGAGGACATTCCTATAATTGATCCAAAATCCAATGAAGAACTTCCAAATAGAGAAAAATATGGAAAGAAGTATTGGGAATTGAGAAGAAGAAAAGGTGTTACTTTATTTGAAGCGGTGAATAAAATGAAGCAAAGAAACTTGTATTCTGCAATGATGTTACTTGACGGAGAGGCAGAAGCTTTAATTTCTGGTTATTCAAGAAGTTATCCAGTCACTGTTAAGCCAATGTTAGAGGTAATTGGAAAAGCCCCAGGAATTAATAAAGTAGCGACCACTAACTTGATGATTACAAGTAAGGGACCATTGTTTTTATCTGACACTTCAATTAATATTGATCCTAGCTCTAAAGATTTAGCACTGATAGCTAAAATGACAGCCGAAACAGTTAAAATGTTTGGAATGGAACCTAATATAGCCATGTTATCTTATTCAAATTTTGGTTCCTCCTCTCACCCTATGGCTTTAAAAGTGAATCAAGCTGTTAAGTTTTTACATAGAAATTTTCCTGATCTAAATGTTGATGGCGAAGTTCAGTCAGATTTTGCCTTAAATAAAGAAATGTTTAAAGATAAATTTTCTTATTCTAAGCTTGCAGGCAAAAATGTAAACACACTAATATTTCCAAATTTAGATGCAGCCAACACTAATTACAAAGTAATTAAAGAATTAGACAATGCTTTATCTATTGGTCCAATTATGATGGGTATGTCTAAGGCAGTTCATGTTTTACAATTAGGAGCAAGTGTTGAAGAAATGGTTAATATGTCAGCAGTAGCTGTAGTTGACGCTCAAAAAAAATCTAAACTAAAGAAATGATAACACAATTAAAAGGGAGAATGGTTGAAAAATCGCCAACAGAACTGGTGATTGATTGTAACGGCGTAGGCTATCTAGTTAATATTTCACTAAATACTTTTTCTAAACTTAAGGATTCGGAAAATATTACTTTATATACTCACCTTCAAGTCAAGGAAGATTCCCATACTTTATTTGGTTTTTTTGAAAAAACTGAGAGAAACTTATTTAGAAAGCTAATATCAGTTTCGGGAATTGGTGCAAGTACAGCCAGGACCATGCTTTCTTCGTTAAGTCCCAGTGAAATTCAAAGTGCCATAATTTCTGGAAACGTGACTACAATTCAGTCCGTTAAGGGGATTGGCTTGAAGACAGCCCAAAGAGTTATTATAGATTTAAAAGATAAAGTAAGTTTAAGCACAGACAATAACCAATTTATTGGAAATATTAACAATACAAATCAAGATGAAGCGTTATCAGCATTAGAAGTACTAGGATACAATAAAAAACAAACTAGTAGAGTAATTGAAACGCTTATTAATAATTCACCCGAAATGTCAGTTGAAGAATTGATTAAAGGGGCATTAAATAAATTGTAAAGTATTGAATAAAGGTTTTTTTAAAAGAAAAATATTTTTATTATCCTTTTTCTTAATAACAATATGTAGCTATAATCTGTCAGGTCAAAAAATTATAAATTTAGACACGATAGGCAATACAGTTTATTTAGGAAAATTTAAATTAAAGCCTCCGTCTTTTTTCATTTCAAAATATACATACGATCCATTAATAGATAAATATATTTATACTACTAAAGCAGGGGAAATTGATGTTGGGATTCCTTTGTTATTAACTCCAAAGGAGTATAGAGAATTAATAAAAAAAGAAAATATAAAAAAATATTTTCAAGAAAAAATAAAATTATTAGAAGACGAAGATTCAAAAGATTCTGACAAGCTCAAGAATTTACTCCCTGAAATGTACGTTAACTCCAGCTTTTTCGAATCAATTTTTGGAGGAGATGAAATTGAACTTACCCCTCAAGGGTCGATATCAATGGATATTGGAGCGAGGTATCAAAAAAGAGATAATCCTTCTTTGTCTGCCAGAAATCAAAGCAGTCTAAATTTAGATTTTGATCAAGCAATAAGCTTAAGTATGAAAGGAAAAGTCGGAGAGAGATTGAGTATAGAATCCAACTATGACACTCAGTCAACATTTGATTTTCAAAATCTATTAAAACTTGAATATACACCAACAGAAGATGATATTATTCAAAAAATTGAGCTTGGTAATGTAAGTATGCCGTTAAGTGGAACTTTAATTTCTGGAGCACAAAGCTTATTTGGATTTAAAACTGAATTGAAATTTGGGAATACTAAAATCACAACTATTTTATCCGAGCAAAGATCTCAATCACAAACTGTTATGGCTAAAGGAGACGGTAGTTTTCAAGAGTTTTCAAAGTTTCCTTTGGATTATGACGAAAACAGACATTTCTTTTTGGGTCAATATTTCAGAGACAAGTATGATAAAACTCTAAAAACTTATCCCTATTTAAATACTCAAGTTAATATAACTAGAATAGAGATCTGGGTTACAAACAGAGTAAATCAAACTCAAGGTGTACGTAATGTATTAGCTCTACAAGATTTGGGAGAATCCGATCCAAACAAAACAAAAATTGATGAAATTTATCCAAGTTTTATTTTAAAGCCCGGAAGTAATATTTATCCTGATAACTCTGTAAATAAATATGACCCACTAACAATTGGAACAGGTTTTTTAAATTCTTCTATTAGGGAAATTTCAACTGTTAAAAATGGATTTGGACCAATTTCTAATTTGATTAGCGAAGGAAATGATTATTCAGTACTGGAAAATGCAAGAAAACTAGAACAAAACGAGTATAAACTCCATTCAAAACTTGGATATATTTCACTAAATCAGCCCTTAAATAATGATGAAATTTTAGCTGTAGCTTTTCAGTACACTGTTGGGGGTCAAGTTTTTCAAGTAGGAGAATTTGCAAATGACGGAATTGATGCAACTGACTTATCTGATAATAATGGGAAATTACAAATATCGAATAACAGTTTAATTGTTAAAATGCTTAAAAGTAGTTTAACAAATATAAATCAGCCAGTTTGGAATTTAATGATGAAAAATATTTACTCAATTGATGCAAATCAAATAAATAAAGATGATTTTAAATTAAATATTTTTTACTCTAACCCATCCCCTTTAAATTATATTGAACCCATAGACTCTTCTATTTGGCCCGTATCCTTAGATGGAAAAACATTATTGTCTGTTTTTAATTTAGATAAATTAAATATGAATAATGATATTCAAATTGGAGGAGACGGCTTTTTTGATTTTATCCCTGATTTAACCATAGATTCAAATAATGGTTTAATAATATTTACTTCTGTAGAACCTTTTGGGGAATATCTATTTAATAAATTAAAAAGTACAAGTTCGACATCTGAAAATTATAAGAATTTGAGTTCTTATAATGAAAATCAAAAAAAATATGTATATCATGAAATTTATAGTTCTTCAAAAACTAGCGCTGAAGAAAAAATAGAAAAAAATAAATTTCAAATAAAAGGGTCATATAAAACATCTGGTGATTCAGGGGGGATTCCGATAGGTCAATTTAATGTTCCAAGAGGATCAGTGAAAGTTACTGCAGGTGGAAGGTTATTACAAGAAGGGTTGGATTATACCGTTAATTATCGCGCAGGTTTAGTACAAGTTTTAGATCCTACATTAAAAGATTCAAATATTCCAATTGAAATATCAACAGAGAGCAATTCGTTTTTTGCTCAGCAGAAAAAAAGATTTTCAGGTATAAATGTAGAGCATAAATTCAATGAGAATTTTATTTTAGGAGCTACTTTGATGAATTTAAGTGAAAGATCAATCAGTCAAAAAGCTAATTATGGTGTTGAACCGGTAAACAATACTATGATTGGTATTAATGGTATTTTTTCAACCGAAGTGCCCTTTTTAACAAGAATTGCCAATAAATTACCTAATATCAAAACTGATGCTCCTTCCTTTATTTCATTTAAAGGGGAGGTAGCATACTTACACTCAGGAAAACCAAAAAGTTCTGGGTATGAAGACAGTGCAACTGTCTATGTAGATGATTTTGAGGGAGCAGAAACCAATATAGACTTAAAAGATAATATGTCTTGGAAACTATCGAGTGTTCCTTTAAATGTTAGTGGTTCAGAGTTTGGAATTGATGATCTAAGATTAGGCTACCATAGAGCAAAACTGTCTTGGTATAATATTGATCCAGTTTTCTATTCTAGACAAAGACCCTCTGACATAGATGATGATGAATTATCTAAAAACGAAACTAGAAGAATATTTATTGAAGAAATTTTTCCACAGCAAGATTTGACAGAAGGCCAATCTAGAGTTCAAAATACTTTTGACTTGCATTATATTCCTAGCGAAAAAGGGCCTTACAATAATAATGAAAACAGTTCATTTAATAATAATATTACTAAAAATTGGGGAGGAATTACAAGAAAAATAAATGGAACAAATTTTGAACAATCTAATGTTGAATTTATTCAATTTTGGCTTTTAGATACTTTTGAGGAAAACACATCAAACGATAACAATCTCGGTAATTTAATTTTTAATCTTGGTAGCATTTCTGAAGATATTTTAAAAGATGGTAAAAAGCTTTACGAAAATGGATTACCTTCTACTAACTCTCAACAGATTGTTAACAATTCAAACTGGGGAATATCTCCGGCCACTCAGTCGTTAGTATACTCTTTTGATTCAGATGCCAATAATAGAGAATTACAAGATTTAGGATACGATGGCTTGAACGACAAAGACGAAATAGCTAAATATTTTAATGGACTAAATACAGATCCAGCAGGAGATAATTATGAATATTATTTAAACGCAAGAGGAGGTATTTTAAATAGATATAAGAATTATAATGGAACTCAAGGCAATTCTCCAGTTTCAACTAGTGAAAATAGTAGAGGTTCAACTACGATTCCAGATACAGAGGATGTAAATCAAGATAATACAATGAATACTATTGACAGTTATTTTGAGTACAGGATTCCAATTAGAAAAAATATGAACGTTGGAAACCATCCTTTTATAAGCGATGTAAGAAATAATGTAAAGGTTGAATTACCAAACGGACAAACTAAAATTACTAGATGGATTCAGTTTAAAGTCCCAGTTTTTAAACAATTTTACAACAGTAGTAATTACACTTCCTATTTTAATGCTGTAAATGGAATTGATAATTTAAGATCAATTCAATTTATGAGGATATTACTAAAAGATTTTTCTTTTCCTGTTACCATAAGGTTTGGAACTCTAGATTTAGTGAGAACTGATTGGAAAAGGTATTCTAAAAATCTAAATAGTGATAATATTAATCACCCAAATACAACTTTTGATATTGGCTCAGTAAATATTTTAGAAAATGAAAACAGAGTTCCCGTTAATTATATATTACCACCTGGTGTGCGAAGAGAAGAAATAAGTTCAAATAATTCTATTATTAGACAAAATGAACAATCCATGTCAATTAAAGTGGTAGATCTTCAGCCTAAAGATTCAAGAGCTGTTTATAAAAATTTAGATTTTGACATGAGACAATATAAAAAATTAAAGATGTTTATTCATGCAGAATCTATAGAGGGAGAACCAAAGCTTCCTGGTGAAGGTTCCTCAGAAAACTTTGATAAAAGGTTAGTTGGATTTATTCGTTTGGGTTCAGATTTTACTGACAATTATTATCAAATAGAGGTTCCATTAAAACCTACTACTTATTCTCAAGCTTCATCAAATAGATTTTCCTCTGAACAAGTTTGGATTCCGGAGTCTAATTCAATTGATTTCCCTTTAGAAATATTAACAAAATTAAAAGCTCTATCAATTACTGGAAAATCTAATTTATCTGAAGCTTTATATTTTAATGAAAATCTTGAACTTATAGATGAATTTTCTTTGATTTCTGGTTTACCTGGTGATAAAAAATATAAATTTTCGGTCAAAGGAAACCCATCTACTGGTTCAATAAAAACATTAATGATTGGTGTGAAAAATCCTTCAATTCAAAATGGAGATGTAATTTCAGGAGAGGTGTGGTTCAATGAGCTGAGACTTTCAGAAATTGACGGTAAAGGTGGTTGGGCAGCTTTAGGTTCTTTGGAAGCTAATTTAGCTGATGTAGCTAATTTTTCAGTTTCAGGGAAAATTTCAACTGTGGGATTTGGATCAATTGACAAAACACCTAATCAAAGAAGTCGAGAAGATTACAAACAATTTGGATTTATTGGAAGTGCTGATTTTGGAAAATTTCTTCCTCAAAAATGGGGAATTCAAATCCCATTATCTTATAGTATTAACCAACAAATAACAACTCCAGAGTATGACCCTTTTTATCAAGATATTAAGTTAAAGGATAGACTGAGTTCTGCTCAAAGAAAAAGTCAAAGAGATTCAATTCGAGAACAAGCAATTTCATTTAAGCAAGCTAAGAGCATAAGCTTAATTGGCTTGAAAAAGAACAGATCAGAGGATCAAAAAGAAAGAATATATGATATTGAAAATTTTGATTTTTCGTATAGTTATAATCAGGAAATTGAGCATGATTATGAGATTGAAAATCTAACTAAAAAGACTGCTAGAGCTGGAGTTCAATATACTTTTAGCATGGAACCGCTGGTAATATCTCCGTTTAAATCAATTACTTTTATTAATGAAAAAAAGTATTTAGATTGGTTAACGGAGTTCAACATTAACCCTCTATTGTCTAGTATTTCTTTTAATACTAATATTAATAGAACTTTTAACAGCCAACGTTTTAGAGAGGTATATTTAGAGGGTGCTGATGCTTCAAAACAAATTTCGTTGCCAGAAATTCAACAAAGAAATTTTCTCTTTGATTGGGATTTAAGTTTAAGTCAAAATTTGACTAATTCCCTTCGTTTAGATTTTTCGGCATCAAACAATAGAATCGTAAAAAATTATTATAAAAATGACTCTCAAGGAAATGAAGTAGTAGATAATGAATTTGAAATATGGGACGGTTTTTGGAATACAGGTGAAAGTATTTCACATAATCAGTCATTTCAATTAAGCTATGAACTTCCTTTTCAATTATTCCCTTTCGTTAATTTCATTTCAAGTAATTATAATTATTCTGGAGACTTTAATTGGGAAAGAGGCTCGGATGCTATGGCTCAGGTTGAGGATGATTTAGGAAATACACTTGGTAGGGTAAATACGATTCAAAATGCCAACACTCAAGCAATTAACACTTCATTTAATATGCCTAAATTTTATAGAAATATTGGATTGGAAAAAAAGAAAAAACCAAAAAAAACCACTGAAAAAATTATAAATTCACTAATTGATTTAGCCACTAGTCTTTCTAGACTTAAGTTAAACTATTCCGAGAATAATGGTCAAGTTTTACCTGGTTACACACAATCAATAGGGTTTTTTGGAACTTCTAAACCTTCACTGGCTTTTGTTTTTGGCGGTCAGTCAGATATAAGATACGAATCTGCTAAAAGAGGTTGGTTGACAAACTTTCCAAGTTTTAACGAACAGTATACTCAAGTTCATAATACAAAATTTGATTTAGTAGCCGAAATAAGTTTAGTAAAAGATTTGAAAATAGATATAAGTGCTAATAGAACTTATTCAGAAAACTTTTCAGAAAATTTTAAAATAGTTAATAGTGAGTATAACGCTCTAAATCCAAATATTTCGGGAAATTTTGCTATTTCTTCTATTTTAATTAATACATCATTTAAAAGTAGTGATCAATATAAGTCCCAAACTTTTAAAGATTTCCAAAATAATAGACTCATAGTTGCTAAAAGATTGGCAGCTATAAACGGGAACTCTAACGGAGGAATTGATGAAGATGGTTTCCCTGTTGGATATGGAAAAAGTAATCAATCTGTTTTAATTCCTGCATTTATTTCTGCTTATTCTGGAAAAGATCCAAACGATATCTCACTAGATGCGGTTAGAAAAATACCTTTACCAAATTGGTCTGTTCAATATACTGGTTTAATATCTTTAGATTTTTTTAAGCAAAGATTTAAAAGGTTTAGTTTAGGACATTCCTATAGATCTAGCTATACTTTAAATAATTTTAAATCAAATTTAGATTTTGATTCATCTAATAATCAATTAAAAGATTTGTCAGGAAATTTTTTAAATGAAATACTATATTCTAATATAAATCTTGTAGAACAATTTAATCCTTTGTTGAAATTGGATATGGAATTTAAAAATTCATTGAGAGTAGTTATGGAATTAAAAAAAGACAGGGCTCTGTCTTTGAGTCTTGATAATAATTTGTTAACAGAGGTTTCTGGAATGGATTATTCTATAGGCTTAGGATATAGAATTAAAGATCTTAGAATTGGTCAAGGCAGGAGTTCTTCTAAAGGAGATTTAAATATGAAAGCAGATTTAAGCATGCGAGATAATATTACAATAATTAGAAATTTAGAAATTATTGACAATAAAGTAACGGCAGGTCAATCAATTTGGTCTTTGAAATTTTCTGCAGATTATTCTTTAAGTAAAAGTTTTACAGCAGTATTTTTTTATGATCATTTATTTTCAGAATTTGCAATTTCAACAGCATTTCCACAGACTACTATTAGATCGGGGATCACACTTAGGTATAATTTTGGAGAATAAAATTGTTATGAAAAAATATTTTTAAAACTTACATTTGCTAAATAAAAATTAAGAAATGGAAATTAAACCTGAATTAAAATATACCAAAGACCATGAATGGGTTAAAGTTGAGGGAAATCAAGCTATTGTTGGGATTACTGATTATGCTCAAGGTGAACTGGGGGACATAGTTTATGTAGAGATAGAAGCTTTAGGTGAAGACCTGCAAAAGGAGGAGATTTTTGGATCTGTTGAAGCAGTAAAAACGGTTTCAGACTTATTTCTTCCAGTTTCTGGAACGGTTACTGAAATGAATGAAGGTTTGGAAGACAATCCGGAATTAATTAATGAAGATCCTTATAATAAAGGATGGATTATTAAAATGAAAATTCAAAATCCAGATGAGTTAGAGGAACTCCTAGACTCAGAATCATACAAAGATCTTATTGGTGCGTAAAAATGTAATAAAAAAAATTACAATACTTTATACCTTATTAATTGTAATAATATCCTTAATTCCAATCCCTCAAATTCCTTTTCCTGAAACGAGTCTTTTTCAATGGGATAAATTTTTTCATCTACTCGTATACTTAGTAATGTCAATAATTTGGATTACAAATGGATTTTTAAACACTAAAAAATTTAAATGGTTTTATTTGCTTTATATCTTTTTTATAGGACTTTTAATTGAATTTTTTCAATACATACTTCCAACTGGAAGATATTTTGAAATTGCAGATATTATTGCAAATGGATTAGGAATTCTATTAGGATTTTCAATAAGTTACCTTTATATTCTTAAAAATTAACATTTATAGCTTTCATTTTAAAAAAAAAAAATTATTTTAGCTTTAAGTATATACATAAATTATGCAAAGAAAAAAAAATCCACAGGCTGATTTAAGGAAATATAGCGGTTTAATGTTCGTTCTTGGCTTGTGTGTAGTTCTTTTCATATCCTGGCAGGCTATTGAATATAAATCGTATGAGAAACAATACGATCTAGAATCTTTAAATATTGATGACGATGACGATGAGGAAATTCCAATAACTGAACAGATTAAAACACCACCACCACCGCCACCACCACCAGCTCCAGAAATAATTGAAATTGTTGAGGATGAGGAAGAAATCGAAGAAACTATTATTGAATCTACAGAAACTGATCAAGAAGAAGTTGTTGAAGAAGTTGAGGTTATGGAGGAAGAATTGGATATTGATGTGCCTTTTGCCATTATTGAAGATGTCCCATTATACCCTGGCTGTGAGAATGTCCCCAAATCTCAAAGACGAAAGTGTTTTCAAGAAAAAATACAAAAACATATCTACAACGAATTTAGATATCCAGAAATTGCACAAGAAATGGGTATTCAAGGTAGAGTATTTGTTCAATTTATGATTGGTAAGGACGGAAGGATTAGTGGTATTAGAACTAGAGGTCCCGACAAAAATCTAGAAAAAGAAGCTAATAGAATTATTTCAAAACTACCTAGAATGACACCTGGAAAACAAAGAGGTAGACCCGTAAGAGTTCCTTTTAGCATTCCTGTAACTTTCAAGCTAAATTAGATAAGTCTGTAAGATCTTAAATATCAATCAAATAATTGCTTACTCTATTATTCTGTATTAACTTTGCATCCTGTTAAAAATTTGGACATCAGTTCCAACAAAGTAGATTTTCGGATCGTTAATTAATCCACTATGTATTTTATTAATTTTAAAGATTTTTTTGAATTAACTAAAGCTAGGTTAGCAAT
>CESI01023960.1_pt1 | contig 14804 bp, 14 predicted proteins | sample 356301 | NCBI WGS metagenome assembly CESI01 (sample SAMEA2621423, study PRJEB7988) | marine metagenome | biome: marine biome (ENVO:00000447); feature: deep chlorophyll maximum layer (ENVO:xxxxxxxx); material: "saline water (ENVO:00002010), including plankton (ENVO:xxxxxxxx)" | depth 40 m | reverse complement strand
CGGGTTATGAGCCCGACGGGATATCCAGACTACCCCACCTCGTTATACAAAGCGCCCGCATTCCCCATTTTCAAACCACCGCTTGCTGAAACAAACCAATTTGGTGTTAAATCTGCCCTAATTTACTAATGATTGGCATTGACTTATCTACTCAGACCGCCCACATGGAATACATGGGGAATGTGGTTAAACGAGCGGTTTTACTTAGTTTGCTCATCGCTTCGGCCTGTTTGGCCGGGTGTACCAGTGATGATGATTCGTCTGACAATGACTCAGTAATTGACTTGGTTGTTTACTACGATGCTACATCGGGGATGATTCAAGAAAATATTCAAAATGGGCAACAAGCTTCGTTTAATGGTGTTGAGCTAACCTTTGATTACGCCTACACTAAATCTGCCGATGGCAATATAGCAAGTTATTATTTTGAAGCAGGAGACGGTAGTTCAAGAATTACGGTTCAGGCCAATGATACCGGTGAAATCACCTATAATTATGCCACTCACGGCTTATTCACTGCAGTTCTGGGAGCGATTGACGAGGCGGGAAATGAAGCTAATGAAAGCATAACAATTCGAATCGACAAGCGGACTTTATGGGGTCAATCCAATACTGATGATCCAGACGTTATGATAATCGATACAATGCCTGATTGTGAATGCGATGCACCTGGTAAGATTGCCATTGATTCTACCGTCGAAAACCCTCCTAACCCTTTTGGTTTCGGTGGAGGCCCTGTTTCCGTTAACTGGTTACTCAGCGGAGAAGGTGTTGAGAGGGATTCAGGTCAAGAACAAATTGCCGATGGACAAAATGCCCAATGGTTACATGATGAATTTAATCCCGGCGCACAAAGTTGGTCATTAGATGTTGAACTTAATTCAAATGATGAACAAGTTAACATTGACCATGATGTAACAATAACATATATGGATGAGGAAAGCAAACCCAATCCCCTTCCTACTAAAGAACAATAACGGCTTTAATTTCAGTTTCAGCATCGGTGAAACTGAAAGTTAAACTGAAATATTGACTTTAATCACGCGATTATGAGTCTGAAAAGGGCGGTTTTGTGAAAACATGCGTGTTTAATCTATTCATATACTCCAGCCCGATGGTATAGGTTGGAAGTGAAAGGATGGCGACTAAAGCGAAGAAAAAAACGAAGATTGAAATTGAAAAGAATGAAGACCCTCAAGAGGACACGGTGTTAATGATGGCGCTAGACGATGATACACCTGAAGTCAAAATTGATGAATTACCAGGCGTAGGCCCAGCAACCGCAGAGAAACTGCGCGAGGCTGGATTTGATGATCTACTATCATTAGCAGTAATGTCACCTGCTGACTTAGCAGAACAAGCAGAAATTGGTGAGTCGGTAGCTGGGAAAATTATCGCAGCGGCTAAAAAGATGGCCAATATTGGCGGTTTCGTATCAGGTGGAGCACTATTAGAACGTCGAAAAGAAGTTCAAAAGTTATCTGCAAAAGTGCAATCAATTGATGATCTACTAGGTGGAGGATTTGAAACTCAAGCCTTGGTTGAAGTTTACGGAGCATTTGGCAGCGGAAAAACTCAGATTGGTCACCAATTAGCAGTAAATTGCACATTACCAGTCAGCGAAGGAGGCTTTGATGGTGATGTATTCTACATCGATACAGAAGATACCTTTAGACCTGAAAGAATTACTCAAATGGCTAGAGGTCAAGGCCTAGATCCTGACCAAGTACTTGCTCGAATCCACGTTGCTAGAGCCTACAATTCGGCTCACCAAATGTTGTTGGTGGATGAAATCAAAAGAGTTGGTAAAGGCTTGAACGTCAAGATGATTATTGTTGATTCTTTAACTAGCCACTTTAGAGCTGAGTTCATTGGTCGTGGAATGTTGGCCAACAGACAACAAAAGTTGAACAAGCATTTGAAGGAGCTTAAACAACTTGCAGATATTAACAACGCGTTGGTATTGGTGACAAACCAAGTTCACTCAAAGCCTGATGCTATGTGGGGAGATCCAACAAAGCCAGTTGGTGGCCACGTTCTTGCGCACGCAAGTACATTTAGACTGTACTTGAGGAAAGCTAAAGGTGGCAGAAGAATCGCTAGACTAGTGGATTCACCGAACCTACCAGACGGCGAGTGCGTCTATCAAGTAACTGAAGAAGGACTCAAAGATTGATTTGGCAATATCTCTAAGGTAGACAAATCGGCTATTTTAGTCGAAAATCAGTCGGCACCTTCAAAGATGCTTGGACAATCTTACTATCATGCGCCATTTAATTGACCGCGTTTTAGAGTTAAGCGAAGAAGAGCAAGTTAGGGTTTCTCCAAGTGAGGTCCCTCCTGGCCAAGGCAATGAAGATGAACTGAAAGAATTGCTAGAATCGTTGCAACCACGTATCCGAGTTTATGGTGCCGGCGGTGCAGGGTGTAACGCAGTTAGTAGATTAGCAGAAGAAGGGCTATTTGAGAGCAGTTACGTCACCGGATATGCGATAAATACTGATGCGCAAGCCCTTTTAATGTCACCGTTGGAAGAAAAAGTGTTGATTGGCAGAACAGCTCGAGGCAGAGGTGCAGGGGGCGATCCAAGCAAAGGTGAAGCTGCTGCACTAGAATCAGAAATGGTCCTTAGAAGAATTACCAATGACACACAACTTGCGATAATTACTGCTGGCATGGGTGGTGGTTCGGGTACCGGTGCTGCTGGCCATATTGCTAGATTAGCCAAGCAACAGGGCGCAATGACAATTGCGGTAGTAACTTATCCGTTCAAGTCTGAAGGGTCGCTAAGAAAGCAAAACGCTGAGTGGGGTTTAGAGAGACTTAGGGAACACTGTGATACAATATTAGTAATTCCAAATGAACGTTTGTTAGAAATTGAGGGTGTTAAGGATTTGCCGATTGCCAGCGCGTTTAGAGTTGGTGATGAGTTACTTGTACGCTCAATTACTGGAGTAACTGAACTACTAACAACTGATGGCATGGTTAATCTTGACTTTGAAGATTTGAAGGCAGTTATCAAATCTGGTAGCGGAGTTGCCATGATTGGTCTTGGTGCTTCTTCAGCAACAAATAGAGCGGAAGATGCGACTCTAGAAGCATTGCATTCGCCATTACTGGAACTCGATACTACTGATGCTCGTGGTGCCCTGATTAACGTAGTCGGCGGGCCTAACCTGACTCTTGGAGAAGCCGAAAAGTGTGCGCAGATTATTCAGGAACGAATCTCGCCCCATGCTAAGATAATTTGGGGTGCTGCTGTTGACCAAAACCTAGGCGATGAAATTAGAGTAATGCTGGTTCTAACTGGAGTGAAGAGTGAACAAATACATGGATCTAGTGAAAACCGCCAACTAAGGGCCCTTAGAAACAAAAGTATTGAGTTTGTTAATTAGTCCTTAACTACCTTGGCCAATATGTAGAGCAAGACTAGCAATCCTAGTCCAAGCATCGCTTTGTCAAATAAGTTAAGTTCAATATTATTTTTGGGCTGATCAAATGTATTGTAGTTCTCTACCCCAAGAACGTATATTTTTATTTTATTCCATCCGTCCCCGGTAAATTCACCATTACCATTAACAGCATTGCCAAAAAGAGTCAGGGCGCTTAATGATGTATTATCACTAGGAGATTGCCAAGTAAGGTTCCAAATCCGTTGTTGATTTCCTAGCTCCGTATGTGTCCATCCATCACCGATTATTTGGCTGGTGTTGGTGTCATTGAAAGATATGGTTCCAGATGATACAACTAACCTAAAGCCGCCTTGAGCAGAACTTGCATTAACATCAATTTGTGGATTATCAACAATCAATTGCAGAAAGTATGTGGTGTTAGATTCAAATTTTTCAGGCAAGCCTGCTATCTGCACGGATGTTAAGTCATTTTCTGCCCCATGACACAGGCATCCTTGTTCGCCAATATCTCCCACACCGTTAGGAAACCCGTTCACCTCGTGAATGGGCATAAGAATTAGGACAGCAAACAATAAAGTTACCGTAATTACCCTCGGCATTCTAGTAGCCACACTTTGTCCAAAATGTCACCACCTTTGACACTTATCATGCCCTCACCACATCAAAGTATCGTGATGCATACCGCGACAGTGGGGAACATTATGTTAAGTATAATGAAATGTGAGTTTATGATATGTTTCAAGAAGAAGCCTTTGTTTTACCCAACTCATTTGAGGAAGACGACATAGATATCTTTGCTGAATTAGGCGTGGTAAACAACCGCCCTGCTGCAGTAAAACCAAATCAAGAATTCCAAAATGAAAATCTAGCCATCCTGTTATCAAATGATGACGATGCAGAACCTCTAACAGAAACACAGGTATCTATTGCCACACAACAACCGGTCGTGACTGAAGCATCGACAGCCACCATTTCGGACGAAACAATTACTGAACTGTTGGAAGTATTAGTCAAGAAAGAACTTCATTCTTTAGACCAAGAATCTATTATTAGCAAAATCCCCACCAAGGCAAAGTTCAATCTAGAAACTGCCAAAGTAAGCAAAAGCGATGAAGAATATGAGCTCTCTGTAATAATCGAAGTCGATGGTTCAGGTCCACTAAGGCCGTTTGCTAAGGTTCGCAGCGAAAATAATTCACTACTAATTGAGCCAGCGCCTAAAACAATTCCAAGTAGTTGGATTCCACTTTATGAGGCATTGAGAGATATGCTAGCCAAGGCCATGCAAGCACTATCCTCAACAAATTTCACCATTAACAAAAACGTTTGAAGAAATATCTACAGTAGATTTGAACATATTTGACACTGTGCAGTATTTCTCGTGACTTTTTTCCACCAGCCTTTTGGCGAGCCTCTTGGGTGCATCACCCTCAATAAAATAGTTCATTTCTATCGCTGTGAAAACTTTTGGAGCCTCGGTTTTTCTTTCCCCTGATAGTTCGATATAAATTCTTGATATTTCACGATCTTTCAATCCGGTTTGAACATCGGCCAATGAACACGCACCAATCATCTGTAATACTATTTGTACGGGGGTTGGTCCATTATCCCAGTCGATTTCTATACAATCTCCAGCTTCATTAAAACAATCCACTTTACTCTCACCTTTCCACTCAACGCGGCCGAACATGACGTGCCTACGGGCGGTTCATTCTTGAAGGAAATGCCTCTCGGATGTATTGATTGGAATGGCTGGAAAGACAATTACCCTTAACAATGGCTTGCTAAATGTGCCTAATAACCCTACCATACACTTCATTGAAGGTGATGGAATTGGTGTTGATATCAGCCCAGTAATGATAAAAGTCGTAGATGCTGCGGTAAGTAAAGCATATTCTGGAGAAAAACAAATTCACTGGAATGAAGTACTCGCTGGAGAAAAGGCATTCAATCAAACTGGTGAGTGGCTGCCTGAAGAAACACTAGAAGCCATGAGGTCAGGATTAGTCTCAATCAAGGGACCATTGACAACTCCAGTTGGTGGCGGAATCCGTTCACTTAACGTTGCGTTGCGACAAAAGCTCGATTTATTCGCTTGTGTAAGGCCTGTAAGATGGTATGATGGTACTCCTTCTCCAGTAAAAGCCCCTCAAGATGTTGACATGATTATTTTCCGTGAAAACAGTGAAGATGTTTATGCAGGAATCGAATGGGAAGCAGGTACTGAAGGGGTTGCGAAGGTTATTGATTTCTTACAAAATGAGATGGGGGTCGATAAGATTAGATTTCCAAATACCTCAGGCATAGGAATTAAGCCAATCTCACAAGAAGGCACTGCAAGAATCGTCCGTGCAGCGCTAAAATACGCTGTTGAAAATGATAAAGACACTGTAACTTTGGTTCACAAAGGAAATATCATGAAATTCACAGAAGGCGGATTTAGAGATTGGGGCTATGAATTAGCCAAACAAGAGTTTGGAGCTACTGAACTTGATGGCGGTCCATGGTGCACAATGAAAAATCCAGTTACTGGTAATGAAATCCTCATCAAGGACGTAATTGCTGATGCAATGTTACAACAAATTATCCTAAGGCCCGCAGAATATTCTGTGCTAGCTACAATGAATCTTAACGGTGATTACATTTCTGACGCACTAGCTGCTCAAGTTGGCGGTATAGGAATAGCACCTGGTGCGAATATCAACTATGATACTGGAATTGCCATTTTCGAAGCAACTCACGGAACTGCACCAAAATATGCTGGCCAAGATAAAGTAAATCCTGGAAGCGTAATATTGAGCGCTGAAATGATGCTAAGACATATCGGTTGGACTGCTGCTGCAGACCTTATTGTCAAGGGCATGGAAGGAGCTATTTTGGCAAAGACCGTCACCTATGATTTTGAAAGATTAATGGACGATGCAACATTGCTAAAATGTAGTGAATTTGGCGATGCAATTATCTCATACATGTGATAATTATGAGTGACATGACAGAAATTGAACGTGAAGAATTAATTTCTACCGCAAAAGCGGCGATAAATCATGATCCGATTGGTTGGTTTGATGAACTATACGATTTAGCTAACAGAAATTCGTCAATGATTCCTTGGGCAAGGATGTCACCTAATCCAATAATGATAAATTGGGTAAAGGAAAATATCGCTGGTGGTAAAGCGTTAATTGTTGGTTGTGGACTTGGTGATGATGCCATCGGCTTAGAAGAACTTGGCTTTCAAGTAACTGCATTTGATATTTCAGAGCAATGTATTAATTGGTGCAGGGAAAGATTTCCAGAGTCTTCGGTAGATTGGCAGGTTGCGGACATTCTTGAGCCGCCAGCCAAATGGATAGAACAGTTTGACTTGGTTGTAGAAATTCATATTTTGCAAGCAATTCCAGATGGAGGTATTAGAGAACTCGCAGCTAAAAATTTACCCAAGTTACTCAAAAAAGACGGGTTTTTATTGTGTATTGGTAGATTAGACAACGGTAGACAAATGATACAATCACCCCCTTGGCCGCTGAAAGAGGATTGGTTAAAGGCTTCATTTAGCGAGATAAACCTGCATGGCTTTACTCAATTTACCTACCAAGAATCGATAGATGTTACAAGATATTACGCAGCATGGAGAAACTAGTTCTAGTTTAACCAAGAATTTAGCATTTTGCTATTCTTAATTATTCCATAACCAAACCGTTCTTCAAAGGCCCTCGCAGCCAAGGTAAAATCGCCATCCCTAGTTGCTACTAAGATGCTGCCTAAGCCTTCCAAAGATTGCGATGCTAGGTGACGACATATTGCCATAATTTCACGATCTGCTGCTTCTGGGAAAATCGCTTGGCCATTTATCTCGGTCCGGTTTTGTTTAGGATCTCGTCTTACCTTCATATCGGTTAACTCATCATATATTTCAGAAAATTCAGCCAAGAAAAGGCTGATTTCTTTATCAGATTGTTCATCCACAGCGTCTCTCTCAGTGTGAATATCAAGGGGTTTCCAGCGGCTGTACTCTGAGATTATTTCATCAACTAGCTTCGATATTTTGCTGTCATCAAGCACTGATTCAAGTACTTCAGGCTTGACTAATGAAGTGCTAAATTTAGCCTTTAATTTCCCATGACGTTTACTTAATTCAATCAGCTCTTGTTTTACTGTTGAAGGTAGCCAAAGGTTAATTCTGCCTGCATCTGCACGGCTTTTGAGTACTTTGTGGAAATTATCATGCTCAAACAAGTCTAAACTTGTTTCACTAGCTAGCTCTAGATTATGAGCAATTTTATCCACCAATGCATCAACCAAAATATTGGTGTCTACTACGACTAAGGGTGGCAATGCCAAATTCTTAAGATAACGTCGTGAAGAATTAGGAATTTGTAACTTGTGAGTGGCAAATAATGCTCTTTCTGCATCGTATAATGTCTTCATTTCTGATTGTTTAAATTTACCGGAATTCTGCGCCCTCTCGAGATATGTTAAACCTTCAATGGGATTCTTTTCGGCAGCATCACTAGCGATATCATAAATTGCCATTATCGTTGGTGGGGTTTGTTGCATTTCATTGCGGAACCTGTTATCAAAACTATGACGGTTACGACGCTTGTTACGCTGAATCGCATTTAGCGCCGCCGTAACACGCCCCAAAAACGGATCTCCAGGCAATTCTCTGGAATGTTCAAACGGATAATTTCTCAGCGTATCTAGTTCATCTTCAGCAAAGAATGTGATGGTTTTTGTTTCCATTTCGCCCTCAACATTTTCTTCTTCAATATCTTTTGAATAACGAACAAATTCTTTCAATAAATTTGTTGCTTCATTGGTTTTCTGATTGCTTGCAGTAAATGAAACTTTGAGATAAAGTTGGAAACGTTTGGTTATTGCGGTACGTAATGCGGGTTTTGTATCCAGTAGTTCAACTGCTTCACTCCATTGTTCAGCATGGGCAAGATGAATTATTGATTTGCGGTATAGTATCATTGAATGCTCGTAATCGTATTCTTCACTTTCTGCAGCTCTGCGGTATTCTCTTGCAGCATTCAATTCCTCATTGTTTTGAGCAAATAATGCTGCTCTAGACAAAGTATGCCAAGGAGATAGGGGGTCGTTTTGTTGGTACCAAGTAACCAGTTGTTCTAAGCCAATATCATATTCGAAGACTAGTTGGCGAATCGCGCGAATAAATCTAGTTGGAATTTCAGACCCAATAACTAAACTGTTTAAAGTTGCAAATATTTCTTCATCTGCATCCCCATGTTGTAGAGAAATGGTCGCTTGATTTAGCTTCAAAGTTGAGATTAAGGCCGTCAAAAGGTTGGATTCTAATACCGAAAGATCGGCTTTTTCTACGCTAGTTATTAGATGATTTATGTGAGTTCTTGAAGTAATTCCTGTACCGCCTTGCTTCAATGCATTCCTTGCTTGTCTTAGTGCTTGATAGCCTTTCTTACCAAGTACAGTGAAGTGCCCGTCATCTATTTTGTTACCTTCCATTAACATGACCAGGCTTTGTGACATTGGAGACAAATATTCTGGCAATGCTGTACTGTGAATTGAATTTAGCGCGAGTTGCCTCATTTCAATTGACTTTTCCCACAGTTGATGCTCTTGATTAGTGGCCAGTAAATGGTATGACAACAGGGTTTCATGCGGATGCGACATTGGTGCAAGATCGTTATTTGTCAAAATTTTACTGAGTCTTCTTAACTCGAGTTTTTGAGCAAAGACTGCTATAGCAGCAACGCTTGATTCTTCCCATGCTTCACCGCCGCTGTCTTGTAGCATCTTGAAGCATTCATTCTTCAAATTCAATGATGATATTTCGTGCTGAGCAATATACACCAATGCACCTTCATCAAGATTATTTAATTGAGTCTTAAGCCAATCCTCAACTGCTGTAGAGTTTAATTGAGATACTAGTTGGTAAAGGTTATCAATATCTATCCCATTGTCAAGTGTATAAGTGACCAAGGCGTCTGCAGCCTCATCACTTTTGCCACTTGCCGCTAATGCAGATAAATGAATCCACTTCAAATTCTGCACTTGTAGTTGGGAATTGGGGATGGTCTCCAATAGTTCAATTCCCGCTAAAATTTCAGCAGGTGATAATTTTTCAACCTCGTCATTAAAATTTAGCCAAGCAAATCTTCTTCTGGCTTTTGAGAGACCATCATCGCCACCATTGATACTGCTTTTCCAATCATTTACCTTACCGTTGACTAAATCTACAAGGTCTTTGAATTGCGCAGCTAATTCTTTATTGCTCTTAGACAATTCTTTCAGTGCTTTTTCAGAGTCTAATCCACTAGCAATTGCAAGTATTACAGATATTACTGATGCGTCACCGGTAAGAGATAGCAGGCTTTCCCCCGCTTCAATACTCCTTCTAGAGGATATTTGGGATTGTATCTTTTGAATTGCGATTTGTTGTGCTGCCTCACCACAAAGAGGCGATAACTGGGATATCGCTTGACCTAGTTGTTCATTGTCAAAAATGTCAATCTTGGCTACTTCAAGAGAAACTTTCTTCTTGGTCTTGGCTTTCTTTTTGGCCACAGGGAAGCCGATAAACTGAGCGAGTAAGGCGGTTTTCTCACCTATTTGGTGCCACACCTTGTCCACTCCGGTAGTAAGGCAGGTTTCGCGTATTGCATTTTCAGCCGCAGTCAAATCGTCAGTCCACTCCCCTCGCTTAAGTTGTTTATTAATTAATAAAACTGCCAATCTATAAGCTGCTGGTTCAGAACTATCAGAAGTTATTTCCTCACTACTTGGTAGCAAGTCTAGTGAGGATTTACCTGCTGAACCACGCCCTCTGCGGCGCATCATTCTGTTTGAACGTGAGGTGTTACTATCTTCATCATCGCCAGGAATCTCTACTTCATCCAACGCAATTGTGAGAATGCTTCGCCAAGTTTTATCCATTATTTGCCAATCTGGTGATTTAGCAACTCTGGCTTTGCGTTGTAATTTGGGAATATTGTGCTTGAAAGCAATTTCTAAGCAATTTGCCATGTGCCCTTCCTGCATGCTATACACCCCCTACATATTGACGGCTAGTTAAGTCGCTATTCAATTAACCGGCAACAATTATCAGTAAATCTATCTGGAATATGTTTTTCATCACTAGTGTTCATGAATGAAGAGACTCTAGCAGAGTCTGATTGAGACCATGGATTTCGTTCGAACCATTGCATTATTGGCTCATCCAATATTGGCCTGTGCGCTGATTTTCTGGATTTGGCGACAGTACTCATGGCGCAAGACAAGTAAGGGCATGAAGGGGCAGATACGAAAAGATGCTCTAGAAAAACATGAAAAACATGGCCAGTTTATTTTATGGGCAGGAATTGCTGTTGTGTTGGTCGCCTTTATCGGCCGTATGGTTGCAGGATGGCGATCTAGTGGCGACATATTTGCAGAAATTTGGCCAACAAGTCTTCATGGATTTATTGGCCCTCTTGGCCTCGCGCTATTACTAATTATGACAAGATTAGGAAAAACAGTCAAGCGCAAACGGATAGCTGGCGAAAAGTTTGCCAACGAGAAATTAAAACATGGAAGGGCCGCTGATTTTATTATGGCATTAATATTCATTCATGCTTTTTTGGGTTTCCTCTACATCTTTGTAGTGTTGTGATTAGCAGCTAAAACGGCATCTCTGTCATCCCACATTTCAAGCCAATTTGCTAAATTATCATCAAGCCCAGGCGCCTGGATTCGGCAACCACAAGCATTCATGTGACCCCCTCCACTTGGGTCAAATTTAGTGGCGAGGCGAGAAAGGTCATACCTACCTTGACCTCCTTCGATAAACGAATTAGCGTAGAAACTTGCTGATAATGGTGGCCTTTTGGCATCGTTGATATTGCCATCCGAGTACCCGTGGATTATGCAACAAGCATCTGCCCTGTCACCAGCCCATGCGGTCACCAAGTAGCCATTAGAGAAATGACCTGTATCTTGTAAATGGCATATTGCAAGGCGGTCAATTATCACAGTGTTAGATTCAACTACCTTCTCTATTGCTGATCTTTGCTGTTGTTGTACTGACAATCGTGATTTGACTTCTGGTAATTGCAAAATTTCAGAGATGGTTTTGCCTTGAGATAGTTGGTTAACAATATGGTTCATGTAATCACTTTCGGTGACTTTCAATGTCCGACTGAAGCGCATTAACTCACCGTCTTCACGAAACTGTTCGATGGTTATGCCTCCCGAATCAAGTGCATCGACAAACGGCATTACGTCAACAAAATTACCTAAATCGCAATGAGTATTAATCAGATCATACACCAATCTTGCTGCTGATGGTGTCGCCTGCCAATCAGTAACTCCACCTTTTTTTTCAAATTCTAAGGCCTCTTGCTTAGTCGGTTTGTTGGTTTGATGGTGGTCTAAATACCACCCACAGTTTTGATGAAATGGTAAATCAACAATTACCGTAGAGGAGTCGATTTCTGTGTCCATATTGCCGTTTCTTACCAATGCTGCATGGGAAAACCTCACTTTTGCCGTGGAATTGTAGGCTTTTAGAATGGCAGCGCCAATTAACCCATCAAAATCAGAGTCTGCCACAATTTTTGTGAAATGAGGAATCTCTTTCGTACCCATATGTGGAACTCGAACAACTAGATTGAAGTATTTTCGCAGTAACTTGCGTAAATAACTTGACTAACTACGTGCTGGGCTTAGTATGGAAACCTCTTGTGGTGTTGTCCTAGTGAATTTTGGGACGGTATTATTACTGCAATATCCACAAGGGCATTGGGATTTACCAAAGGGGCACGTAGAAGACTTTGATAGTGACAGAAAGGCTACTGCCGCAAGAGAGTTGATTGAAGAAACTGGTATTTCAGCAATAGAATTTATTGACGGCTTTGAAGAAAAGACAACTTATAGTTTCAAGCAAAAGGGCAGATTAACCGAAAAACAGGTGTTTTGGTTTTTAGCCACCACTGAAAGAATAACAGTAAAATTGTCCAAAGAACACCACCGCTACATGTGGCTTGATTGGGAGTTGGCGATTGAAATGGCCACTCATGATGAGACAAAAGGCACTCTTACCAAGGCCAAGTCATTTGCTGACCGTATCGGCTTAGTCTAAATTATCATAATCAGCGTCGTTTGAACCAATCTTTCTAATCATATTGGCGACATTAGAAGACTCTCCACGTTTTCCTAAAGGCGTCCAAAGAGTCTCTTCTTCACCCATATTTTTAGTAACCCATCTAGCGAACACAAAAAACCAGTCAGACAGACGATTAACATAGACTTTAGCGACCTTTCTTACCGATTCTGTACCTTCCTCATCTTCAATCGCAATTAAGCCCCTCTCCAAGCGCCTAGTTACGGTCCTAGCCAAATGAATTATTGGTTCAGGCCCTGCCCCCGTTGGTAAAATAAAACTGGTTAATGGATCAAGTTGTTCTAACCAAGCATCCATTTCTCCTGTTAGGCTGTCGCATTGATTCGAATCAATTAACTGCATATATTCAGGTAATTTATCAGGTTCACAAGCCAATTCAGCACCCAAATCAAATAATTCGTTTTGTATCCGATCTAGTGCAGACTCAGCAACATTCTGAATTCGGCCAATAGTCGCACTCGAACCCCCGTCTGCATGGCTTGGTAAGACTTTACACTCTCTTCTGATCAAGCCAACGATTGAATTTAATTCGTCACAGGTACCAACTGCGACAAACCTTAGGTGAGATTTACGGTGCCTCGAGCCATCAACAAATGCAGAGGAGCCATCATCTCCAGTTCCAGTATAAACACGATTAATTCGAACCATAACACACCCGACCTAACCATCCGAGGTTATGCTTCTATGAGTGGTTTGCGGGACAGAAAACTTGAGTTTAATTCATGATACCACTCTATGTCTTCTTCACCACTGCACCAAGAATATTGCACCACTTTCTCGTCGACAACGCCGTACCATTCAAGTCTGCCAAGCTCTAAGCAAGCCATTCGAGCGCCAGTAGATTCCAATCGTTTAACCACGCCATGCCACGATTGTATCATTGTAGCTAGATAGTCGGCGATCTCTGTAACATGGTCATGTTTTGAATCATAGCTCTCCAAAATGATATCTAATTCTTCGGTCAAATCTCCCGATATATCGCTAATTGATTGAAGTTCTGCCAAACATCTAGCGGCTTCTTTCAATCCCTTTCTTGCTTCTTCAATGGTTACTATTTTTGCTCCACTGGGAATTTTGTCGATTGCTGTTTCATGGTTAATCAAATCCGTGACAGACATAGGCCTACCAGAATATACTGGTGCTTCAAAAGTATCAGACACATACGGCTTTTGACGAGAAGGGTCTTGAATACATCGATAATATTGAATCATTTATGTTGATTTAGTAACCATTTGTCCATTGCCAGAAATACCGGATGAGTTGGTTGATATTATGTGATTATAGGTTTTGTATGCCATGTAAAATAGCACCCAAACCCAAAGTATTGCTTCGGCAATTAAAATCGCAATATAGATTGGTCCAAGTGACATTAGCATCGCAAGGCCATCATACGGGCTACCATGAATTGATATGAAGACAAGTTGGGAGGCCAGGTTTGCCACAAACCAAATTCCTAAAATTGCCACCAGTAACGGTGAGGTTTGTTTGATACTCTTCCGCGTATTGTTGTTTCTCATGGTTATATATCGACTTTGAAATACATAAAACAATCGCTAAAATGCTACCTTTCGGCGTAATATGCATTAAAAGTTACTTAAAGCGGCATTATTCGCTTTCACCATGGGCTACTGCAAACCCCATATTATTCAAGCAATCATCTATTGCAGTCAACCATTCATCAGCCACTGAATCATTGCCACCTGATTCAAGGAATAATTCGTTCCAATGGGCTGCTATATCTGTCTCCTCTAACGCTTGGAATATTTTACTAAGAGCAGAATAAGCCATTGGGTTTAGATGTTCTTCTTCGGCGTCCCACGCCTTCTCAAAACATTCGATTGCGCCGTGAGGTCCACGCAATTGTCCCTTGTGTAAAGCGACCATCCCTGCTTGGCTCCAAGCTAGTGGTAATCTGCCAATTAGCAGGCCTCTGAACACCAACCAAGTTTGACCCCCTGCTAGTACTACAAGCGCTAAAAAGCCGGCCCAGTGTTCAAATTTATTTAGCTCGTCCCAGGTTTGAGTAATCAATCCTGTGACCCCTACACAGAACATGAAACCTGACATAGGAGCAACCAGTACTTCACGTCTAGTCCTCAGCATCAAATTTATTCCGCTTACCAGTCCAAACGCTCCAAACACAGAGAGAATTGCCAAATGTGCTTCTAGGCTAGTTGGGTTTGGTGCTGATTGACCTAACAATAGCAAACTGCAAACCATCAATATAAACAATCCAAATCTTCTAG
>CESI01156068.1_pt1 | contig 14811 bp, 12 predicted proteins | sample 356301 | NCBI WGS metagenome assembly CESI01 (sample SAMEA2621423, study PRJEB7988) | marine metagenome | biome: marine biome (ENVO:00000447); feature: deep chlorophyll maximum layer (ENVO:xxxxxxxx); material: "saline water (ENVO:00002010), including plankton (ENVO:xxxxxxxx)" | depth 40 m | reverse complement strand
GTGTGAATTCGCGCCTCGACCCAATTCAAGCCGCAGTGCTGCGCGTTAAGCTTAAATATCTTGATGAATGGACAGAACGTCGAAGAAAGATTGCAGATATTTATACTAAAGCCTTGAAAGGAACTGATTTAATTCTGCCTTATGTTCCTGACTGGGCCGATCCAGTTTGGCACCTTTATGTTGTTAGAAGTAATGATCGTAATGCACTGCAACGGCATATTGAGGCATCCGGCATCGGGACATTAATCCATTATCCCATACCTCCACATATGCAAGAGGCATATGCAGGATTAAGAATGAACAATGATTATTTTCCTCTCGCAAGCCAGATTGCGGATGAAATACTTAGCTTGCCGATTGGTCCTCAGATGGAGGTGCAACAGACCTCACATGTCTGCAATGTCATTTGTGATTCAGGATAACTAAACTATGTCCGATAACTCACGTGGCCTGATTCGCTCTATGGTTGTAATGGGCAGTACACAAACTGTCAATATATTAATTTCCATATTACGAGTAAAGGCATTTGCAATAATGCTGGGGCCTTCAGGCGTTGGCTTGTTAGGCATCTTCAGTAACTTACTTGATATGGTTAAAACGGCTGCGGGCCTTGGAATAGGAAAGAGTGGCGTTCGACAAATTGCTATTGCCAAGCGTGATGAGATAGTATTGACTCGTGTCAGACGTGTACTGTTATTAGCTCACCTAATGCAGGGTGCTGTTGCCATGTTTGTAGTATGGGTGTTTCGTGCTCAAATATCTGAATGGTTATTCGCAGATAGCTCATATGCTACCGAAGTAGCCCTAATAGGTATTGCCATATTATTGACCTTATTAGGAACGGCGCACACAGCATTGCTTCAAGGCATGCGTCGTATCGATGATTTAGGACGCGTGACAGTCTATAGTGGTTTCATTGGGAGTGTTGTAGGATTGGTCGCTATTTGGTTTCTCGGTGAGGCTGGAGTGGTTTGGTTCGTTGTTGCTCTGCCATTTGCAACCATAATAATTGCATTAAAATATACTAGACGTTTACCAATACCTAAAACAAACATCCTCAGTGCTGCGGAGATCTGGGATATATGGAAGCCAATGGCTAAACTTGGCGCAGCTTTTATGTTTGGAGGTCTTGCCACAACAGTAACCTTGCTAATAGTGCGTCAAAACATCACACAGGAACTTGGGCTAGAGGCTGCAGGGCTATTTGCCGCTGCTTGGGGTATTTCAATGATCTATGTTGGATTAATGCTCAGCGCGGTGTCAGCAGATTATTATCCACGCCTTACCGAGGTCATTAATGACCGTGTCGCTGCGACCGACCTGATGAATGATCAATTACAGATTTTGCTTTCAATTGGTGGGCCAGTTCTATTGTTGTTAATCGGTCTAGCACCTTGGATAGTGACCTTGCTGTATTCATCTGAGTTCGATTCTGCTGCCGAGTTATTGCAATGGATGACGGCTGGCAATATGTTTAAACTTGCTAGTTGGCCGCTGGCATTTTCGATTGTTGCAGCATCGCGGTCCAAGACATTTCTTATGATGGAGGTCAGCTTTAATATTGTTTTTCTTGCGATCATCTGGTTGATGCTGCCCAGTCTAGGACTTCAGGTTACCGCCATTGCCTTACTTGTCGGATATTTTGTATATTTTGTAATTACAAATATCCTTGCTTATACCCTTCAAGGTTTTCGTTGGGAATCGCTCTCAATAGGCTTGGTTGGCATACATATAACCCTCGCTTTAATTTTGCTTGGATTGGCGCTTGTATCTCCATTATCCGGGGCTATTGTTTCATTATTTATGACTGCTGCCACAGGACTCTTTGGTATACGTGTTGTATTAAAAAAAATTGGGCCAAAAGGAAGCGTTGCAAGTAGTCTTATAAAAATTTATGACTTTATTCGTTGGCCAATATGACAAAGTCTATAAATTTTTACCTTGTTTCCATATCTCCTTTAGCCAATTTTCAGCAAATCTGTTAGGGTGTTCCCTCTTGGAGACTCAAATATGACATATGACAGCCATTATCCCACAAGCAAAGGGCAACAAGATGAGGCACAAGCTAATGAGCATAAGTCAGATGCTTTAGTTTCAGTTGTTATTCCATTGTTTAACCATGAAAAATATATTACAGAAACTCTCGACAGTATCTTTGCTCAAGACCATTCGAATATTGAAATTATACTGGTAGATGATGTATCGACTGATAATAGTCTGAAATTGGCTAAGGATAAACTAGCCTCATGTGGAGTAGCGCACATAGTTCTTGAAAATACTTACAATGTTGGTGTTTGCAAAACAATTAATCGTGGTATTCGTGCTGCGCACGGAAAATATACTTGCCTTATTGCATCCGATGATATGTTGGCGATGGGGCGTATAAAAAGACATGTCAAAATTCTGGAGGAATGTATCGACCCAGATATTGTTGCCTGCCATGGTCCACTTCAGGTAATATCTGAGGATGGTACGCTGCTTGGGCTCAAAGGCGATCGCGCAAAAAACAAGCACTATGATTTAGCGTCCATAGTAACGAAAAAAACTAATCCATGCTTGCAGGGCTGTACTTTCATTACAAAAAAATTAAAAGACTTTCCTTTTGACGAGAACCTTTTCTTTGAAGATTGGGACTTTTTAATAAGATTGTTTTTAGAAGGTTATAATGTTCTTTATGATGAGGTTATTTCAGCCAAATATCGAGTTGTTCCAGACGGAGTTAGTAAGCAAATTGATAAAATGATCGAAGCCAGGCATGACATTCGAAATAAGCATTTCAAAGCTATTGCAAGCAAAGACCTAAAACTTGCTAGAGACTTTGACTTTACTATAGCGTTTTGGAATTTTATTGGTATTTCACACACTGGAAAGATGAAGGCTTGGACCATTGCTTTTGCGCGTTTGCTGGTATTAAATCCCAGAGCTGTAATTTTTAGAGCCCGAGATGTTGCTTGGTCACTCAAAAATCTTATTAGATTGAAAGTTAAGGTCATTATCAGGGATATTTGAAGCCTTACTGGAGTTTGAGTAGAGTTTTCAGTAGCTACTAAACGAGTTAAGGAAATAAACGATAGGAATGAATATGTTAGAAGCTTGTTTTATCAGAGTTGAAGTAAAAAAGCGTGAGCTAATTTCACGTACCGATCTGGCTATTGAAATGGTTCGTAAGGGTGTTCCGGTAATCTTAGGAGAAGTCATCTCACCAAATGAACTTGAAAAGATTGGTGTTAGCCAGGGCTATATGTTTGGCAAGTGTGCTCAACCCCAAACTCTTAGCCATTTTCGTTTACTTTTGGATCGAGGGTGGGCCTTTGGAGCCTTAGATGAGGAGGGATTATTACCTGTCAATTTAGAGAGGTTCGCAAACTATAGGTTCTCATCAGAAAGCGCAGAAGTCTTTGACGACGTTTTCTTCTTCGGTGAGGCTCAGAAGAATGTCTTTGAAGACACCTATGGGGTTCATGATTCTTTTGTGGTGTCCGGCAACCCTAGGACTGATATGTGGCAGGCGAACTGTTATGATATACATGACGAGACCATGCGTAAGATAAAAGAATCTTACGGAGATTTTGTTTTAATGCCACTTAACTTTAGCTTGTACACCAACAAGCAGAGAAATACAGTTTTGTCACATGATCACTTAAAATATAAACAAAGTTTAGCAAAGAATTCTGAAATTCTATTTGACAGCTTTTGCAAACTAGCCGAAAGATTAGCGACCGAAGCAGATGTCAACGTTGTTATGCGGCCGCATCCCGCTGACGATCCCGATACCGTCAAAGACTTGATGTTTAAACACGGCGTACGATCAGATCGTGTTAGCTGTATAGGCACTGATGAAGTGTTTCCTTGGATCTCAGCGGCTCGATTAGTGGTTCATAATTGTTGCACAACTTCCCTCGAGGCCGGATTCCTTGGGACTCCGGTTGTGACATACGCTCCTTCCGGAATTTTACTTTTAGAAGACGATGCTGATGGCCTCCATCAACATATGAATAAACTCTTCCCAGTCGCCGCAATCTCAGATGATATTATTAACATTCTTGCCTCGGACCAATACTTTAATGCAGAAGAATTTCGTTCCCAAATATCTGACTGGAAACGTCTTAGCCTTAATTATTCAGGTAATATTAGCGCCTTTATAGCTAATAGAATCGTGGAGAGGCATGCCTTCTCTCCAAGACTAGATAAACTACGCTTAGGCTCCACATGGGGTTTTAAACGTATCAAAAATGAAATCATTTCACGCGTTACATCTATGATGGGAAAAACCCAACGCAGTGTTTTTCTTCATAAATTCCCTCGGACCAGTGCACAAGAGATCAAAACTATTGTGAAGAATATCTGTAAATACCGTGGATATGATGATCGTCCAAAAGTAATGGCAATTAACTCCCAACTCTTCGTATTATTACCAGATGATTCTTAATCCCCTCAACTTATCGACTATAATATTGAAAGGTAGCTTAGGATATGGGCATATTACTTTTATGAGCTTAAAATGAACTCTACTCTTTACTTGACCCGTAATGGTCTATTAGAGCCACTTGGTCAAAGTCAGGTTATGGCATATTTGCGGGGACTGTCCCACAAACATACTATTACTCTAATAACTTATGAAAAACCTCAAGATTGGGCAGATGTAACGGCTATGAATCGTGCACGTGCTGATTGTAATGCTCATGGTATTCAATGGCTACCGCAACGCTTTCGATCTCACCCAAGGATCATGGCTCCATTATTTAGCATGATTCGGATGGTATGGTTAGTTAGGCGCGAAGTCATTCGAGGCGACATTAGATTGATACATGCTAGATCATACATCCCTGCAGCTGTTGCGCTCATTGTAAGCCGTATCACAAGAGTGCCGTTTATCTTTGATATGCGCGCACTTTGGCCTGAGGAATTAATCATTGCAGATCGGTTACGTCGTGGGTCATTGATCCATCGTGCAATTGTGGCAGCAGAAAGGGCCTGTTTGGCTAAGTCTTCCGGAGTGATCTCACTTACTCATGCTGCGGCGGCATATTTGAAATCAGAGTATCCAGTTGAACTTAAAAACCAACGTCTCGTTGTAATCCCTACATGCGCTGATTTAGATCGTTTCACACCGTCATTAAATAAACGTCATGGCCCCAATGTACATGGTTGCATTGGCACCGTATTGTCGGGCTGGTTTCGAACGGACTTGCTCGCCAGCTGGATGAATGTTGTAGCAGTCAGGGATCCCAGTGCACAGTTTGAAATTGTGACGCGCGACGATGCATTGCTCGTGCGTAAAGCACTTGATCCAAAGAATAATTTGTCCGAGCGACTTAATATTGGCTCGCAGCCATCAAAAGATATGCCAGATGTTTTGCGTGTTCATGACCTATCTATAATGTTCTTTTTTAGTGGTCTAAGTAAATTAGGAAGTGCGCCAACTCGATTAGCTGAAGTTTTAGGTTGCGGACTTCCGGTCGTCGCAAATGAAGGAGTTGGCGATGTTGCCGAAATTATTCGTGAAAATAATGTTGGCGTCATTATCGAGGGCGAAAGCGAAGAGGATATTCATAATGCGTTCGATACACTTCATAACCTGATGCAGGACACTGATTTATCCATACGCTGCCGTGCTGCTGCTAAAGCTATATTTTCACTTGAGAGTGGGACTGAAGTTTATGGTAATATTTATACAGAAATTCTTAAATCAAAAGATTCCTCATGTGTGGTCTGACAGGACTTCTCCGCTCCACTCCAGGCGGTGACATTATTGAGCAGATAACCAAGATGACTACTCAACTTGCACATCGGGGTCCGGATGATGAAAGAGTGTGGGCTGAAAATAATATTGGACTAGGTCATCGAAGGCTTGCAATTCTTGATTTGAGTGATTCAGGTGCGCAGCCTATGCATTCAGTATGTGGGCGTTATGTATTGGCTTACAACGGAGAGATTTACAACCATTTAGAATTGCGTCGTTCACTTGAAAAAGAAGAAGCGGCACCCCTATGGCGCGGACAGTCCGACACCGAAACTCTGTTGGCTGCTATTGTTCATTGGGGTCTAGACGAAGCACTTTGTCGAGCTCATGGCATGTTTGCAATAGCATTATGGAACCGAGATAAGAAATATCTTAGCCTGGCTCGTGACAGGATGGGTGAAAAACCGCTTTACTGGGGTTGGGCTGGGAAGGATCTGATTTTCGGATCTGAGCTAAAAGCGCTGCGAGCACATCCTAACTGTCCCAGCGAAGTGTGTCGTGAAGCACTGGCTCAGTATCTAAGGTTTAATTATGTTCCAGCACCTCGCAGTATTCATTTTGGGATATATAAACTGGAACCGGGCACTATACTTACTGTCCACCATAGGCCTCCCTTGGAGGCTCCTAAGATACCAATTCGCCCAGGTGAAAGTCATGGCAGTTTGAGTATTCGTCGATATTGGGATATTAATGCAGAGATTGATAAGGGTGCATGCAATCTTATAGAGCAAGACACCAAAGCAATTTCCTTGCTTGATCAGGTCTTAAGTAATGCTGTTCAAAAACAGATGATTTCAGATGTACCATTAGGAGCATTTCTATCAGGTGGTGTTGATAGTTCAGCAATAGTAGCTCTAATGCAGGCACAAAGTGATCGACCGGTACAGACTTTTACTATTGGGTTTGATGAAGCTAATTTTGATGAGTCACCTCATGCTGCTGCAGTGGCTAAACATTTGGGTACAGATCATACTAAACTGCGAGTGACGGAGTCTGATGCCCGTAATGTGATTCCTATTCTACCTGAGCTTTATGACGAGCCATTCGCTGATTCTTCTCAAATACCTACTTATCTTGTGTGCTCTGCTGCTCGCGAACATGTAACTGTAGCACTTTCTGGTGATGGCGGTGATGAGCTTTTTGGTGGCTATAATCGCTACATTCACGGTCCTGGCTTATGGCAGCGTATCTCGAATATGCCTGCTCCTATAAGGCGTTTTATAAGCCAAGCAGCACAAATTCTTCCGGAGCATACTTGGGATATATTTGGAGCGACTTATAACCGGATTAGAACTGGAAGTGCTGGGATATCTAATTTGGGTACCAAAGTTCATCGTTTATCCGAAAGGCTGAAGCTGATAGAAAGTCTCGATGATCTGCACCGCAATATGGTTAGTACTTGGATTAAACCTGAAGATATTATCAAAGAGGACATTATTGAGCCCTTATCACAGTTTAACGATCCACTACCAAAATTTAGTATCGAAGATCCGGCGATGCTGATGATGGTTCAAGATATGCGGAGTTATCTGCCCGACGATATACTATGCAAGGTTGATCGTGCTGCTATGGGGATTAGCTTGGAGACACGCACACCCTTCTTGGATCCGGATGTGATTGCACTGGCAGCGCGCCTCCCGACAAGTCTAAAGATACGAGACGGTCATGGGAAATGGGTCTTGCGTCAAGTCCTATATCAGCATGTACCACCCGATATAATCGACCGCCCAAAAGCAGGCTTTGCGATCCCTATTGGTCTTTGGTTGCGCGGTCCATTGCGCGACTGGGCAGAAGATTTATTGTCACATAAGCGTTTAACTGAGGATGGTTTATTTAAACCTGATATCATTCGGGATACATGGTCAGAGCATTTATCGGGACGAAAGGATTGGTCAGCAAAACTCTGGACAATTTTAATGTTTCAAGCATGGAGAGCTTTACAAGAATGAATAATAATAATAATAACGATCCAAAAACAGTTTCTTCATTTGGTGATGAATGGGCACGCTTTGATCAGAAAAAACTTATTGGTGATGAGCATGCTTATCTCTTTGATACGTATTTCCACATATTTCCTTGGGAATCTCTACCAGATGAAGCACAGGGATTTGATATGGGATGCGGGTCTGGTCGCTGGGCTTCTTTAGTTGCTCCAAAAATTGCAAAATTGACTTGTATAGATCCTTCGCCTGAAGCACTAGCTGTTGCTCAACAAAACTTATCTCATTTATCCAATACTGTCTTTTTAAATGCAGGAGTGTCTGATCAACCTCTTCCCGCAAATAGTCAGGATTTTGGATATTCTTTGGGTGTTCTGCATCATATTCCAGATACTGCTGCAGCACTTAAAGATTGTGCAGAAATGCTAAAGCCTGGAGCTCCATTTCTTGTTTACCTTTATTATCGCTTTGATAACCGCCCTGTTTGGTACGCCTTAATCTGGAAGGCTTCTGATATTATGCGACGCGGTATATCACGAATGCCCGCCAGGATGAAATCGATGATAACAGATGTTATAGCTACAGCCATCTATTATCCTTTGGCACGCCTGGCTCTTCTCGGCAAGAAACTCGGGTTTAATGTTGATCGCTGGCTTTTATCTAGTTATCGAGATACTAGCTTCTATACAATGAGAACAGATTCTCGAGATCGTTTCGGAACTCCATTAGAGCAACGTTTTACTCGTTCAGAAATCAAGGCAATGATGCTAGCAGCTGGACTCGAAGATATAAACTTTTCTGATCGCTTTCCTTTTTGGGTCGCTGTTGGTAAGAAATCGTTACCAAAATAATGAAGGTTGCGCTCCTTACAAAATATGGTAATTTAGCTGCAAGCACAAGACAGCGTTTTGAACAATACCGTCCTTATCTAAAGGGTGAGGGCTTTGAGCTGGAGCAACATACTTTACTTGATAACAACTACCTAAAACAGCTTTATGGCGATGGACCTAAAGATCGTGGCAATATTACTTTGAGCTATCTAAAGCGTCTTCGTTGGCTTCTCTCTAAACCAGATGTCGATCTGATATGGCTACATTGTGAACTTTTTCCATATCTTCCTGGACTGGCAGAGGGGCTTGCGTCATTGGCAGGAAAACCTATTGTCTATGATTTTGATGATGCTATCTTCCATAATTATGATTTAAACCCGAGATGGCATGCTCGACATTTTCTAGGTCGTAAACTTCATACTACAATAGGAGCAGCTGAAATGGCTTTCTGTGGTAACAAATACCTCGCTAAGTATGCTAGCCCATTATGTCGCAGATCAGAGATTGTACCAACAGTTTTGGATACCGAAAAATTTTGTCCAGCTGTAAGTGAGAGACTAGAGGGTTGTAGGTTGAAGATTGGATGGATCGGTTCACCAAGTACTTGGAATGAATATTTTTATAGTATGTTGCCCATGTTTAAGCATGTAGCAGCATCAGAAGGCAGCCAAATTTCCATTATGGGAGCAGGTAAAAATACTGAACCACATCCTTTACTAGAATTCGTAGAATGGAGCGAAGCGAGCGAAGTATCATTTCTTCAAGCTCTAGATATAGGAATAATGCCTCTCACTGACACGCCATGGGCACGAGGCAAATGTGGCTACAAGCTTATTCAGTATATGGCTTGCGGGGTTCCAGTTATAGCATCCCCCGTCGGGGTTAACTGTGAGATTGTTGAGCATGGCGTGAACGGCTTTCTTGCTGAAACTGATGATGAATGGCACGCGGCGATAAGGACTTTATTACATGATCCTGATTTACGACGTCAAATGGGAGCTGCAGGTCGAAAAAAAGTTGAGGAGCATTTCTCTCTAAAAGTCTGGGGACCCCGTGTGGTAAAGTTGTTACGCAGTGTTGTTACAGAGAGGGCGAACAACTGATGGTCTATTTCGGCTATATTAATGTTGTAACCCATTACTAAATGTTATGTAATTATTTTAGATCTTACTTCAATTCATTTAAATTCTTGACTTGTTTTAGAGACTATTTTTTTAATATTAAGTATCTTCTGCGTTATATAATAAAATTTAATATAATTTTTACAAAAAGAGAAATAATTCTTTGCTAACTTACTATACTACATACTTAACACTGCTTTCATCAGCTTGGGTGGGAAGAAACTCCAGAGTCGTTCGAGAATTGCTTTATTGGGTATTTCTGATTGCGTTGACCTTATTTGTAGGATTTCGTAATGAAGTGGGATGTGACTGGATTGCTTATGAGGGTCATTACTCAATTGGGGCAGACGCAGCTTTATTACAGTCATTAAATTTTAATGATCCAGGTCACTGGCTTCTAATCAGCTTATTAAATTATTTGGGCTTACCTCATCAATCTCTTAACGTTGTAACGTCAGGGTTGTTTTTTACTGGTTTACATTTTTTAGCAAAACGTCAACCAGACCCGCTCGCTTTTCTTGTTCTTTGTTTCCCAATATTGATAATTAATATGCCAATGTCTGCTATACGTCAATCAACTGCTATTGGTTTCATATGCCTTGCGTTTGTTGCGTTTATTGATAGACGCCAATTCTTATTTATTTTTTGGATTCTTTTTGGGATGTTGTTTCATTCAAGCATCATAGTTTTTTTAATGTTAATACCTTTTGTAAGGATGAGATTTAATTTACAAAACATAATCTTTGGTCTCATTCTCTTTATACCAGCATTGATTGGTATGCTTCAGACAGAGTCTGCAGAATGGGCAAGCAATGCATATATGCAAGAGGGCTCTGCAGAGGCCGCAGGCGCATTATTTAGACTTGGCATATTAGTTTTAAGTGGAGCTTATTTTTTGTTAAAACTTGCCCCCAATTGGCGTCGGCAGTTTCCTTCTGATTTTAAGTTAGCAATGGTTGGATCTTGGATGATGCTGGCTTTTATTCTTTTATTTTTAGTTTCTAGTGTTATTGGAGACCGTTTTGGGTATTATCTTATTCCAATTCAGGCTATGATTTTTGCTAGAATTCCATACTTAAATCTTGGAAAATGGCGACAAATTCATGTTGTCTCACCTTACATTCTTCTTACTTTAGTTTTTGTAGTCTGGACATCAACATCATGGCATTTTTCTCATTGTTATACGCCTTATCAGTTTGGTTTCGAATGATACTATATCTTGTCTGATCACTTTTAATCTCAATAGATATGTCTAATTTAAATAAGTCAAATGGTATAAAAAATAAAGTTAAAATACTATTTCTTGTTAATGATTTAAGTTTTTTTAATTCCCATCGTCTTCCCATCGCAGAAGCCTCAAAATCTAGAGGCTTTGATGTAGTTATAGCCTATGGTGAGCATGGAGGAGCTGATCCTAAATTACTAGAACGAAAAGGTTTTAAAGTTTTACTTGTTTCTATGGAACGTGGTGGCACAAATTTATTAAGAGATCTAAGAACCTTTTTTTTGATTTGGACTTTATTTAAATCAGAAAGACCTAATATTGTTCATTTAGTTACTATTAAGCCTTACTTATACGGTGGAATAATTGCACGCTTAACTGGAGTTTCGAGTCTGGTTTCTGCTGTTTCAGGTCTTGGAACTATATTTATTCATAAAGATTTCAAAAGTAAATTTTTACGTTTTTTACTGTATCCACTTTATCATTTTGCCTTTAATCATTCGAATCAAACAGTTATTGTTCAGAATCAGGAAGATGCAAATTTACTAGAGTCTTGGGGCGTTTTAAATTTAAATAAAGTTCAATTGTTAAGGGGTTCTGGTGTAAATTTAGATAATTTTATAGATCTTGAGGAGCATGATGCAACGCCGGTTGTATGTTTTGTAGCTCGTTTGTTAGTTGACAAAGGAGTTTATGAGTTTGTTTCCGCAGCACAAATATTAAAAAAAAGGGGTGTAAGAGCTCGATTTTGTTTAGCTGGAGGTCTTGATAACAAAAATAACACTGGGTTAAATAGTAATGATTTAAATAAACTAAAAGAAGAAGGTTTTGTTGAAGTTTTAGGCTATCAAAAAGACATCCCTAAACTATATGCAAAATCACACATTGTATGCCTACCATCTTATCGAGAAGGCTTACCTAAATCACTTATCGAAGCTGCAGCAGCTAGCAGAGCTGTGATTACAACGGACGTTCCTGGTTGTCGTGATGCAATTGAACCAAATATTTCGGGCTTACTAGTTCCTGTAATGAACGATAAGGCATTAGCAGATGCAATTCATGATTTAATTAAAAATCCAGAAAAACGTAAAAATATGGGCAAAGCAGGGCGCGTTCTTGCTGAAAAAGAATTTAGGATCGAGAAGATTGTAGACTCCCATATCCGAATTTATGAAGATTTAATTAACCAGATAAATGCCCAATAGAAAGGTTTTATTTAGCATTTTGTATATATTCTTTTTTCAATTGCAAGGTAATTAAATTTGTTGATAAGGGCTTTAGATGTTAAAGTATTTCTCGTTAAAACGGCTTAAATCACCTCTACACTTAAATAATTAAACACTAATCAAATAATCAGAGAATTGAAATGATAAATAGAAAAGGAATCATTTTAGCTGGGGGCTCTGGCTCTCGTTTGTATCCTGTAACGCAAGTGGTAAGCAAACAGCTTATGCCGGTTTATGATAAGCCCATGGTTTATTTTCCTTTGAGTACTCTCATGTTAAGTGGTATTCGCGACGTATTAGTTATTAGCACTCCTCAAGATACACCACGATATAATGATTTGCTTGGTGATGGTTCTCGCTGGGGTATGAATATTCAGTATGCTGTTCAACCAAGTCCAGATGGCTTAGCTCAGGCCTTCATCATTGGTAAGGATTTTGTTGGTAATAACCCAAGTGCATTAGTTTTAGGCGACAACATTTTTTATGGGCATAATCTGGTCAAGCAATTAACTAGTGCTAATCAGCTCGAAACAGGGGCTAGTGTATTTGCTTATCGTGTGAATGACCCAGAGCGATATGGTGTAGTAGCCTTCGATGAAAAGCAAAGAGCTATTAGCATTGAAGAAAAACCTAAGCTACCTAAAAGTAACTTTGCCGTGACTGGACTTTACTTCTATGACAACGAAGTTTGCAATATTGCTAAAGATATAAAACCCTCTGACCGCGGTGAGTTAGAAATTTCTGATATTAATCGTCGATACTTGGATCAGGACCAGTTAAATGTTGAGATTATGGGTCGAGGTTATGCTTGGTTAGATACTGGAACACATGATAGTCTACTAGAAGCTGCTAGCTTTATCGCCACATTGCAGAAGCGTCAGGGTTTGCAAGTGTCTTGCCCTGAAGAAATTGCCTTTCGACAGAAATGGATTAATGCTGAGCAGCTGATTGCATTGGCTGAACCAATGAAAAAGAATAACTATGGGCAGTATTTGCTCAGCCTTTTAAGCTAAGTTAGTCTATGCCTTATAAAATTTCGTCAACTTCTTTGTCTGAAGTCATAATCCTCGAGCCGCAAGTTTTTGGTGACGATCGTGGTTTATTTTTTGAAAGTTTTAACCAATACGATTTTAATCAAGCTACAGGTCTTGATGTAAAATTTGTTCAAGATAATCATAGTAAATCCTCTAAAGGTGTAATACGCGGATTGCATTATCAAATTCAACACCCTCAAGGCAAATTGGTGCGAGTAACACAAGGCAGTGTTTTTGATGTTGCAGTTGATTTGCGACGTTCTTCGCCAAACTTTGGAAAGTGGGTTGGCACTGAGCTGTCAGCAGAAAACAAACGTCAGCTTTGGGTGCCGCCAGGCTTTGCCCATGGCTTTTTGGTTACCAGCGAGTCAGCCGAGTTTTTATACAAAACAACTGATTATTGGTATCCTGAACACGAACGAACTTTGTTGTGGTGCGATAAAATCATGGGCATTCATTGGCCTTTAGATGGCGAGCACAATTTATCAGAGAAGGACTCTAATGGAAAAATACTAGCCGAAGCTGATTTATTCAACTAAGTGCGAAGCTTCATTGCTAAATTCAATAACCATCATCTTGTCGTTTAAAATATATTTTACTAGATATGTCTTAAAATTCATCAAAGTAATAGAAAAAAATATCAATAGGCACTATAACTTGTATTAATATAAATCATGATTAAATTTAATAACTTAAGCACAGATGCACCTTATGTAGTATTTAAAGAATTATATAATGAATCTATGAAAGCTAGCCAAAAAAACATAGAGGCCATATGTATTGCATCATACTCATCAGATAATAAGGAAGTTAATGCAAGATTTGTAAACCTTAAATTTATTAACGATAATAAGTTTATTTTTTTTTCTAATTACGAGTCACCAAAATCACAAGACTTCTACTCACATAATCAAATCACCGCCTTAATCTATTGGAGCAGTATAAATATTCAAATTAAAATGAAGGCTCATATTATGAAAACTAGCAAAGAGTTTAATCAAGTTTACTTTGCTAAAAGAGATGAGAAAAAAAATGCATTGGCAATTTCTTCAGTCCAATCTAAGACTATAGAGTCTTATGAGGCTATACAAAAAAATTATGAACTTTCTCTTAAAAAAAGTAACTTAACTGAATGCCCTGAGTATTGGGGAGGGTATTCATTTACTCCTTACTATTTTGAATTTTGGGAAGGACATGATTTAAGACTGAATAAAAGAGATGTATATGAAATGAAATCTAATGAGTGGAAGCATGGCATATTACAGCCTTAAAAAATTTGCGTAATTTGTTAATTAGTATAAAATCCACACAATCTATGGAACCAATACTATATCCTTCTTACAAAACTTGTTAATTATTGATGTTCACATCCTTTCTCCTCACTTATTTTAAATAGGCAATACTTATCGCTGCTTCAAAAAAACAATTAACTCCAATTAATGAAAAGATTAGAGCTAGTGAGGTAATGCTCATTGGTTCCAATGGAGAGAAACAAGGGCTTGTTTCTTTCTCTGTAGCTTTGGAATCAGCTAGAGTTGCCTCTCTTGATTTGGTCCAGGTTTCACCTTCAGATGCAAGTCCGGTAGTTTGCAAGCTTTTAGATTATGGTAAACATGTATTTGATAAAAAGAAAAGCTTATCCTCATCCAAAGTAAAAGTTAAAAGAAATACAACAAAAGAGATTAAATTTAGACC
>CESI01039905.1_pt1 | contig 14876 bp, 9 predicted proteins | sample 356301 | NCBI WGS metagenome assembly CESI01 (sample SAMEA2621423, study PRJEB7988) | marine metagenome | biome: marine biome (ENVO:00000447); feature: deep chlorophyll maximum layer (ENVO:xxxxxxxx); material: "saline water (ENVO:00002010), including plankton (ENVO:xxxxxxxx)" | depth 40 m | reverse complement strand
TCTGCGTGGAGGTCCATCGTCATCAAACGATCAATTCCCGCTGCAGTCAACAAGTTCGCTACCAACTTTGCTCCAATTGCGACCCGTGGTTTGTCCTTTCGGTCTTGCCGTGCAAAACCGAAATAAGGAATAACTGCAATGATTCGCTTGGCGCTTGCCCGCTTCGCGGCATCGATGAGCAGCAATAGCTCCATGAGATTATCCGTCGGGGGGAAAGTGGATTGTACAATCGCAACTTCTTTTCCTCGAATGGTTTCTTCGATACTTACCGTGAATTCTCCGTCGCTGAATTTGGTTGTTTTTACAGGCACCAATTCAGTACCAAAAGCTTCTGCGACTTGTTCACCAAAAGAGATGGATGAAGAACCGGCGAGAATTTTAAGCATATGAGACACGTTGGCAAGCATTTAGGAGCATGCAAATCTACGGCTTTGTTCGCGGAAAGCCAACGGGATTTGCAATTGTCGAACAGAATTCAACGGATGGGAAAACGCACTGGAACTGTACAGGTCACTGCCGCAGTCCGACATTGTTGTGAGCCGGCCCCTAATTGCGAATTTCAATCCAACGCAGCGAGCGTTAATTTGTCCAGATCCTTTGGGGAAATTTTGAGAATGGCAATTGGAAATAGCGCCATATTCGTTATCGCTAAACTGCAGATTACTCCGGCAGAATCATCTTGAAGCCCTTGCCGTGCACATTCAGTATTTGAATGCTATCGTCGGGTTTTAAATGACGTCGAAGTTTAGCGATGTAGACATCCATCGATCTCCCGTTAAAATAATTTGGGTCACCCCAAATGGACTTTAACGCATAGGTACGCTCCAATAAGTTATTGCGGTGTTTACAAAGCAGGAATAGCAATTCGTTTTCTTTGGTCGTGAGGCGCTGTTCCGAGCCATCGCTTTGCCTCAGAATCTGAGTGTTGTAGTTGAATTGGAAGGAAGCGATAGCGATTTCCCCAACTTTTTCTTCACCGTCAGGCAAAGCTGCACTTCGGCGCAAAATGGCTTGAATTCGCACCAATAACTCCTCCATACTGAAGGGCTTAGTCATGTAATCATCAGCACCAACTTTGAACCCCTCCAGGGTGTCTTCTTTGGAAGAGCGAGCGGTGAGAAATAGGATGGGAAGGTGCTTGTTTTCTCGGCGAATTTCTTCCGCAACTTGGTAGCCATCTTTGCGCGGCATCATCACATCAAGAATGATGAAGTCAAACGCATTGCGATGAAATTCCTTCAATCCCTCAACGCCATCTTTGGCCCATGTGGTTTCGAATCCCTTTGCTTTTAGGTAATCGGATAGCAAGCGCCCCAAATTTGGGTCGTCTTCGCAAAGCAGAATGCTAAGTTGGTTTGAATCGCTCATACGTGATGTTTCCTCTAATGTTATTTTTCTGGCTTTTCTCGTCGCAAGTTCAAAATGAACGTGCTGCCCTTCCTTGGCTCGCTTTCAACTTGAATTGTGCCTCGGTGCCGGTCTACTACTGTTTTTATGTAGCTGAGCCCGAGCCCGAAACCTTTCACGTCGTGAACATTCCCGGTAGGAACACGATAGAGTCTATCAAAGACCTTGCCTAAATGTTCTTTGGCAATACCAATGCCGTTGTCTTGGAAACGCAGTTCCACGCCTTCTGTTGTGTTTAGAGAAGTTATTTTTAGATGTAATTCTCCTTCTGCATACTTTAGAGCGTTGTCAATTAGGTTGAAAACGACATTGCTCAGGTGCGTGCGATCGGCGTAGACAAGGGCGTTATCAGCCTCCAATTCCAAGTCGACCTTGCCTCCTCGTTTTCGAACCTGGATGGCGACGTTTTTCAGAACTTCCCGAAGCAAGTCATGCAAATTTAGGGTTTGCATGTGCAGCTGCATCTTTCCGGATTCCGCCAAACTTGCCTGCAACACATTCTCGACCAACAAGCCCAGCCGCTTGTTTTCCTCATAAATCAGGCCCACATAATAATTGAAGCTCTCAGCATCTTTCTGCATATCTGGATCTTTGAGCGCTTCCGAAGCCAGACCAATCGTACTGATAGGTGTTTTCAATTCGTGGGTGAGATTGTTCATGAGATCACGACGAATGCGGTCGATGCGTTTGTTTCTAGCGGCACCGGTTACGGCGGAGAAAACACCCCACGCCAAAATTGCAATCATCAATCCCGTAAGAGCGAATTGAGCCAGCATTTCATGCAATAAGTAGCGGTTCATTTTTGGAAAATGAATGCGCAGACTGAGGGCTTCAATGGCCGCTTTGTATGATGTATTCTCGAGAGCATCACGGAACTCATCATCCTCACTGCGCAGCTTTACCGGTTGACCGTACCGGTCAAAAATGGAGACGATGACAGGGATGTCAATTCCGTGTGCGGTGAGAATAACAGGGACTAAACTGTCAATTTTCAGCGCTTCGACCCTATTGAGCATGCGCGTTTCGGAGTTATCCAAGCTGGACCCCATGCCTGACGAGGACGTGACCAAATCGCTTTCTTTCGATTCCGAAATGGCTTCCAAATCTATTTGTAGCATGTCCGCAGAAGGGCGCGTGAGCAACTCGGAAATTTGATTGAGCGAATGCTGGACATTGTCATCAAAAATCTGTTGCCTCATCTTTACGGAAGAGCGCAGCCAGACCACTTGAACGGTACTCATGGTGACCAAGGCAAAAACCATGGCTCCTGCGAACCAAGGAAAAACAAATGGCTTTCTACTTCTCATAGTGTTCCCACAAAGTTACACGGACTCGCTCCTTCACCACCGACGGCTTGAAAAATGCAACAAGCCTTAACAGTTATCGTTGCCATGCCATGAAAGCACTGGATTGCAAAGACTTGCGTGGAATAAGGATTCAGATTATTTTGCACGGTAATCGTGTCCATGTGCCATGCCGAGGGCTTACATTTGATATTCGCTGAACTCCAAACCATGATCCCTGCTCAAACCGTCGATTTGGTGATGCAGACTGCCTTGATAGAAGAGGTGGTTGGGGATTACGTGGAACTTAAAAAATCAGGGAGTTCATTTCGGGGGTTAAGCCCGTTCACGAATGAGAAGACTCCGTCTTTTTACGTGTTGCCTGAAAAGGGGATTTTCAAATGTTTTTCCAGTGGGAAAGGAGGGAGTGTCGTGACTTTTTTGATGGAATTGGAAAAGCTAAGCTTTCCAGAGGCTATCAAACAATTGGCCCAGCGCTACGGGATTGAAATCGAGGAGCAAGAAATCACTCCTGAGCAGCATCAGGCCAGGACTGAGCGAGAGAGTTTGTTGGCTTTGAACGCATGGGCGCAAAAGTGGCTAACGGATCAAATGCTTGAAACGGATGAAGGGAAGGCCATTGCATTGTCGTATTTTGAGTCCAGAGGCTTTCGAAAACCTGTTTTGGACAAATTTAAAATTGGTTATTGCCCCGATTCCTGGGATTCAATGAGTCAGGCGGCACTGGATTCAGGCTATGAAAAGGATCGATTGTTGACGCTTGGACTCGTAAAAGAGACAGACGGAAAGCCATGGGACTTTTTCAAGGGCCGTGTGATGTTCCCAATCCGAGATGTGACCGGAAGAACCATTGCTTTCGGCGGCCGAACCTTGCGCAGCGATAAGAAAATCGCGAAATATTTTAACAGCCCCGAGAGCCCACTATATCACAAAGGAAAGGTGCTCTTTGGACTGCATTTGGCAAAGCCAGCAATCACCAAAGAAGACCGCGTATTGTTGGTGGAAGGCTATACGGATGTAATGGCCATGCACCAGGCGGGAATTGAAAATGTGGTGTCGTCGAGTGGAACAGCCTTGACAGTGGACCAGATCAAGTTGATTCGGCGCTACACCAAAAACGTAACTGTTTTATTTGATGGCGACGACGCGGGGATTCGAGCTTCTCTAAGAGGAACTGATTTGCTGCTTGCTGAAGGACTCAATGTCCAAGTGGTGCTGTTTCCGGACGGTGATGACCCGGACAGTTTCAGTAAAAAGGTACCTACGGAGACTTTGGTTCGTCACATTTCGGAGGAGGCCAAAGATTTTGTAGCCTTCAAATTGGAATTGTTGGCACGCGAGGCGGGGGATGATCCCGTGCTCAAATCAGAAATGATCCATAGCATCATTGAATCCATTGCAGCCATTCCTGATGGTATTCAGCAAGGGGTTTATTTAAAGCTTGCGGCAGAAGAGTTGTCCATGTCGGAGGAATTGCTGCAGCTTGAGCTTAGCAAAGTTCAACGAAAGCGACTGCTGGATCAGCAAAAAGCAGAAAAACGCGACGCCTTCCGTCAGCGGAAAGGGTTTGACGTGCGTTCTTCATCGCCCCCATCGTCCAACCTTCAAGTGCCGGCTGATTGGAGTGATGAAAAGGGTTTCGATGCGAATCAGGCCGAGACGATTGGACAAGACCCCACTCTTGCTCATCGAGATTTATTGGAAGCGGATTTGATTCGATTGCTACTGCTCTATGGCTCAGAATCGATTCACATTGAAGCCCCAGATTCCAATGAGGACGATACAAAGAATGAACCGAAAGAATCAACAGTGGTCTCATTTGCAGAGTTCGCAGCACATCATTTTGAAGGGCTCGACATAGCATTTAAAAATGCATCATGTCAGTCTATTTGGGCGGTGTTTGAAGCGGCTTTGGATTCGGGTAAATTACCGGAACTGGATACTTTCTTAAAGCATGAGGACCCGAAGCTTCAAGCGTTTGTTGCGGATGCCGTGGTGCAGAAGGATATAGTGAGTGAGCGTTGGGGAGAGGTTCACCAGATATATCCCGCTCGGGAAAAGGATCAACTGAAGAAGGCTTTGATGGATGCACTTCACCATTTGAAATTGAATCAAAACCGTTTGGAGAGTAGTGAAGTTCAATTGAAATTGGCGGCCCTATCAGAAGCCATCAATAATGGCGAAGAAACAGCAATTGCGGGCCTGCGTGACATGCTTGAACGCCGGAAAGCACTCGATGTGCAAAAGACAAAAATCGCGAGTTATTTCGGGGTTGCCATTTTACCATAATTCCGAATCAATGAAGGAAATTTTAAGTGCTGGATTTCAATTGGGAGAGCATCACTTTACGCTTGCGTCTGTGCTGCAGATCCTTGCGGTTTTGAGTGTCGCTCAAGTGATATTTTGGACGATCCGAGCGGCGATAAGAAGGATTTTCAAAAATTCTGGTATGGAGGAAGGCACCCGTTTCATGATCATGCGCTTGCTTCGTACAATTATTTATACGCTGGGGGCAATTATCGCATTGGAAACCGCAGGAGTCGACCTCCAGGCATTGTGGTTTGGCTCAGCAGCTCTTTTGGTGGGCGTGGGAATTGGCTTGCAAAACTTCTTCAATGATGTGGTTTCTGGTTTTGTCCTTTTATTTGAGGGAGGCGTTCGAGTCGGCGATGAGTTGGAGGTTGACGGGATGTTGGTGCGCGTGCAGCGAATCGACTTGCGTTCAACCCGAGTTATCACTCGGTATGGCAACTTGATTGTGATGCCCAATGGACTCATATCGGGTCAAACAGTTCGAAACTTCACGCAAGGTGAGACATCTACCATGTTGAGGGTTGATGTCAGCGTAGCGTATGGGACAGATTTAGAAAAGGTAAAATCTATCTTGTTAGATGTAGCAGAAAATGAGACAGGAGTAATTCGAAAAAATGAAGTCGCTGTTATTTTTACCGACTTCGGGGATTCGGGCCTAAAGTTTAGCGTTTTATTTTGGGTCGGAGAGCCTTGGCAGCGCATGTCTATCTCGAGCAATGTGCGATTCAAAATCAGCAAGGCGTTCGACTCGAACGGAATCACAGTTCCTTTTCCTCAGCGGGATTTGCATCTGCGGACGGGCTCAATCGATCCTGTTCGTGAATAGCGTGCTTTACTGGCTGGCCGCCGGGGAATAACTGCTTGCTTTTCGGATGGCTTTGAGATGCAAGTTCAGTTCCGTTCGGTTTTGCCAACCTCTAGGCTTCCATGTGTTTTTGACCAAAGTAAATGCAATGTCTACGGGCATGTCTTGTTTGATATGTGGAGCCAACTCTCCCATATTCCAGCCAATAGCGTCGATGGTTGGGAAGTCCCCCTCGGGATCTTTCACCGTGATTTTCAGGTGACGCCCTTGGTTGCCAATGGTACGAGGCGGCCGAACACAAAGTACATTTTTCAAAATGAAAAGTGGCGTTGGGTTTCCCGGACCAAACGGCTCGAGTTGCTGCAACTCTTTCCAAGCCTCCAGTGATAGTTCATTGATTTGCACTTCGCGATCGCAACGCACAAAGGGTTTGGGAAGCACATCATTCAGTTGTGCTGCAATTGCCGAGTTGATTCGACTCTTAAATTCGGGCAGGTGTTCCAACTTTAGGTTTAGCCCAGCGGCCATGGTGTGTCCTCCAAATTGTTTCAGCAGATCCTTGCAGTCCTCGAGCGCTTTATGAATGTCGACGCCTTCGACAGATCTGGCACTGCCAATGAGTTCATCATTTTCCTCTGACAGCACTATGGAAGGTCGATAACGCTGCTCAATCATGCGACTGGCAACGATGCCCACGACACCCCGGTGCCAGTCCTTTCCGTGGACAATGTTCACGAAGGATTCCGCATTGCTTTGCTCGAGTTGTTTCAATGCATTCGCGGTGGTTTCTTCGTCCACTTGCCGCCTTTGATGATTCATGTCTTCAATTTCCCGCGCTACCTCAGCTGCGCGTGACTCCCGCTTTTCCATCAAAAGATCGACCACACGCTGCGCATGGTCCATTCGGCCAGCGGCGTTGATTCGAGGGCCTAAAGTGAAGCTGATGTCGCGAATGGTTTGCGGGGCTTGATGAATGTCAGCAGCGCGCAGCAGGGCCAATATTCCCGGACGTTGTCGTTTGCGAAGTTGCTTCAATCCCTGAGAGGCCATGATGCGGTTTTCACCCTGCAGTTCCACTAGATCTGCTGCAATGCTAATGGCGACGAGGTCAAGCTCTTCATAAATACCACTTTCAGGCAAGTCCATGAGGTGTGCAAGGGATTGGAGCAGTTTAAACGCGACTCCACAACCGGAGAGCTCTTTGAACGGATAAGGGCAATCGGATCGTTTGGGGTTCAAAATAGCAAAGGCTTGCGGCAGACTGCTTTCGGGCAAGTGGTGATCGCAAATGATTACATCTATTCCGCGATCTGCTGCATCCGCGAGCGGTTCAAAATCTTTTGTTCCGCAATCCAATGTGATCATCAAGGAAAAGCGATTTTCGGAGGCGTAGCGCACTCCCTCCAAGCTGACGCCATACCCCTCATTATACCGGTGTGGAATGTAGGTTTCGACTTGCCCGCCAACTCCCTCGAGGTAGCTAGCTACCATCGCAACGGAAGTGGTTCCATCTACATCATAATCGCCGTAAATCAAGATGCGCTCTTCATCTTCAATGGCCTGATGAAGCCGATTTACAGCCGGCAACATATCCTTCATGAGCATGGAGTGATGCATGGCGGATAATGCGGGGTTGAGAAACCCCAGCACTTCTTCGGGTTGTTTTAATCCACGCTGAATCAGAAGTGAAGCAACCAAAGGAGTGAGACCTGCGTTCTTCATAAGAAGCTCAACTTCCTCTCGGTTTGGCTGAGGTTTAACTACCCATGAACTATCATTCAATTGCTGAGCTGCGGTCATATACGAGTGGACGCTGTGCGCCGTTTTTTATCACTCCTTCTTCGCAGCTGCATCGATTCGATGGAAAAGGTCGGAGAGTAATTGTGTTCAACTTATCTTGCACTGCCTAAAGTAGGACAATGATCTTGCAAATGCTTAGTCAAAATCCATTTACCAAAATGAAAATTCAAAAGTTCACCCTTGCGTCTGCGTTAGTATTTATGCTTGCCGTTTTCAGCGGTTGCTTAAATGACGACAACTTGATTCCAGAAAACTGTTACGACGGAATTCTGAACAATGGCGAGGAATTGGTTGATTGTGGGGGGGCTATTTGTCCTGCTTGTGATCCTTGTGAAAATGGTCAGTATGATGCGCTACTCGGTGAGACCTGGGTTGATTGTGGAGGTGAGTGTGGACCCTGTGATCCAAGTTTTAATGGTGTTCAAGATCCAGGTGAGGCGGGCATTGATTGCGGTGGCGATACTGGGGTCGCTTGCGGCGAACTTTGTGGCGATGGATTATTGAATGGAAACGAACAAGCAGTGGATTGTGGTGGTCCGGATTGCGATCCTTGCCCAACATGTTGTGATGGTATGATGAATGGTGATGAGCTCGCAGTGGATTGCGGGGGTAACTATGAATCAAATATTTACATCGCTTGCGAAAACCCAAACATCATTTGTGGTCCGTGTCCAGACGGAGTAAACTGCGGAAACGGCCTCATGGACGGTGATGAATTGTACATCGATTGCGGGGGAGATTACTGCCCTGAGTGCGAAGCCATTCTGACGTGGAAGGCGAACGGCACGGCACTCCTTGCAGAGACTGGCTTGTCGGCAGAACTCGACGGTACGACCATTACCCTCTCTGGATTGACACTAGCGGGAGCTGGTTTGGCCTTGGTGATGGAAGTCCCATTGGCTGGATGGGTGGCTGGGGCGCAGGTTCAGTGCTCAGCAGCATCCGGCTCTTCTTGTTCTTATGCTGATCCTGCAGCAAATGCATTCAGCACGAATTTTGGTGGTGGAGTTACAGTCGATATTGCTTATGTCGATGCGGTCTCAGGTGGATTTGTTGTAGGCACCTTTATGGGTACACTCGTGGGAATGACAGGCGAGAGCATGAACATTGCACAAGGAGCATTTCAAATGCAAATCAACTGATGGGGCAAATATTCCCTCTATTCGTCTGAGCGAATGAGCTCAAACAAAGCGTCCAAGTTGGGCGCGAGCACCACTTCAATTCTTCGATTTCGTGCCTTTTCGTTTGGATCAAGGGGATGGTATTCACTGCGTCCCGCGGCCGTCAAAACTTCAGGAGATACACCGGAGGAATTCAATATTTCGATCACAGCGGTAGAGCGCAGTACGCTCAACTCCCAATTGTTCCTTGGAATAGTGGCAGAGCGCAATTGATCCGAGTCTGTGTGCCCTTCCACAATGATCTCTAGGTTTGACTGTTGACTGATAACTGCAGCCAAATCTTGGAGCGCTTGTTTTCCGTTGGCATTGATTGCTGTGCTGCCAGAAGGGAAAAGCAGTTGGGCTTCCAAACTCACGTAAACTTTCCCATCCCTCTGCTCCACAGATAAGCCCTTGTCAGCAAAGCCGAGTAGCGCTTGAGCTAGTTGGCTTCTTAATGCTTCGGCAGCAGCGTCACGAGCCGCTAACAAACCTTCAAGTTCGGCAATGCGCTGAGAACGTTCAGACAACTCTTTTTCGCGCACATCTAAATTGGAACGAAGCTCATTCAGTGCATCTTCTTGTTTTTGGAGCTCGCTTCGCGTTCTACTCAGGTCAGTAAGCAATGCTCTGTTTTCTTCATTAATGGCTGTCATTCGTGCCGAACTTTCTGAGGTAAGGACATCATTAAGTTCTTCAAGCCTTTCTATTTCATCAATGGACTGACGCAGTGCTCGTCCAATCCGCGTGGTGTCACTGGCTAGACTAAGCTGGCTCCTTTCCAAGACTTCGATTCTACCTGCCATCTCACGACGATCGATTTCTCCATCCTGCCCACCAAGTGTAAGCTTCTGATTCTCATTCTGAATTTTATCGAAATCAGACTGTAATTCGTCAAACTGCTTGAGCGTTACGCAGCCTGTGAAAAGAAAAAAACCAAAAAAGAGGGTCGAAGTTTGAAAAAGAGCTTTCATCTGAATTGTTACGGTTAGCCTCTAAACTTCGATGGTCTGGCCCATTCTTTATAACGGGGTTCAAGGGGTTTTAAAACAAGAAATGTTGATAAAGTGACATTTAAAGATTACATTTGATATTCTATTATTTGGACATGATATCTCATTTGCGGAACGCTGCCACTTGGTTTGACGAGACATTCGGTTGGTTTTTTACCAACGGAAATAAAGTAGAATACTAGTTCGTCACTCTCTTTTTATCCGCAAAGTTTGATGGTCTTTAGGCCTGAGTGGGCAAGCATACATTCTGTGGCTCCGTGAAAAACCGCAACGCCTCAACTCCACCTTCTCTTCCTACTCCACTGGATTTAACTCCACCAAATGGTGTGCGCAAATCGCGAACAAGCCAACAATTGATCCAAGCAATGCCACTTTCGATCGCAGCAGAAACACGGTGTGCCTTTGCGACGTCATTGGTCCATATTGTAGCGGCCAGGCCATACTGAGAATCATTGGCCAGCGCTACCGCATGGTTCTCGTCTTGAAAACGTTGCAATGTGATGACGGGACCGAAGACCTCCTCTTGATTCATACCACATGACGGACCGAGCCCTTCGATGATGGTGGGCTGAACGAAGTATCCTTCTTTGCATCGTTCGTTTGGTGCTTTAGCAGGGTGCCCACCACATAAAATAATTCCGTTTTCAGTTTTCGCTTGAGCAATGCTAGCGAGGATTTTATCCCGGTGTGCTTGTGAGACAACGGCACCCATTTTGGTAGCTTTTTCTGCGGGATCCCCTATTTGGATGCGTTGCGCTTTATCGACGAGGGCGGTCTTGAACCGATCGTAAATGGAGTCTTCGATAAGGATACGGGAAGAGCAAAGGCAGATTTGCCCTTGATTTGCAAATGAGGACCGGATGGTAGTGGCCACAGCCTTATCGAAGTCGCAGTCTGCAAAAATCACTGCGGGATTTTTTCCTCCCAGTTCGAGGCTGAGTTTTTTAAACTGTGGCGCGGTTGTTCGAGCAATGTGTGCTCCTGTTGATGTCCCTCCCGTAAAGGAGATGGCTTTGATTCTGGGGTGCTCAACGATGGCCTGCCCAGCCTCTGATCCCAAGCCATGGATTACATTGAAAACTCCTTTAGGGAGTCCTGCTTCTTCGGCCCATTGGGAGAGCATGAATGCTGATAATGGTGTTATTTCCGAAGGCTTCGCGATGACGCAGTTTCCTGCGGCAATCGCCGGAGCAATTTTCCAAGTGAAGAGGTAGAGCGGTAAATTCCAAGGGGAGATACATCCGACAATACCGATTGGCTTTCTGTGTGTGTAGTGTATGTGAGTGGCGCCAGCAGAAATGTGCGCTTCAGATGCAAAGTGCTCTATTGCTCCTGCAAAGAATTCAAGGTTCTTTTGCGCCCTTGGAATGTCAACAGTCTGTGCAAGTGATACCGGCTTTCCATTGTCCTTTGATTCGGCTTGAACCAAGGCGTCAGCATGCTTGGCTATCAATTTTGCCCAGCGACGAAGGCATTCAGCGCGCTCTTCGAAAGGCATTGCAGCCCAAACTGGAAACGCTTTTGACGCGGCCTTTACCGCCAATTCAACATCAGGAGCTTTTGAACGAGGTAACTGGCCGTAAACCTGGCCCGTGGCAGGTTCAACAATATCTAACCATTCTCCATTTACAGCGCCCATAAATTCTCCTCCAATCAGGTTTTGCAATTGCTCCATGGCTCCAAGATAATTAGAGTGCGTTGAATGCATACGTTTTCAATAAATCCTTTTTATCTTTGCCGTCGCTGAGGCAGCTAGGCTGCAGGGCATTCCCCGATGGTGTAATGGTAACACACCGGTTTTTGGTGCCGTTATTCCAGGTTCGAGTCCTGGTCGGGGAACGTTAGCACAGGAGTCCCTGGGATCATATCCCAGGGACTTTTTTTGTAAATTTTAGTCCCCACCATTGAGTAGCTCAATCTGATTTTGTAAGGCGGTAACCGTGTTCTGAAGAGAATCTACGGTACTGAGCAACATCGTTAAAACAGCAGCAACTTCATGGCCGCCGACGTTTATGTCCCCTCCGATGAGGGCATTCCCAGTGACATGAGCATCGCCTGAACCATTGACGGTAAAGGCATTTGAACGGTCATTAGAGGAGCTTCCATTGCCCACAACTAGTAGCATTCCGGGCTGGTCTGTTTCATTATACATTCCGACAACAGCACTATTTTCTTGGTCGGCAATGACGCCGAACCCACTAGCGAATGCGTTGGAAGCAGATGCAATGGATGACCTTCCAATAGCACGACTGTACAATCCGCTTGCAGTGCTCTCAAACCCACCTGCATGGCTTGCGTAGCCCGATGCAGTGCAGTTAAATCCTTCTGCGTGTGCGATATCTCCTGAAGCTGTGCTTGCTTGACCTTGTGCATGAGAGGAATTTCCGGAGGCTTCGTTTTGGCGACCCTCTGCATGGGAATACAATCCGGATGCTGTGGTGAGGTAACCTTGTGCATGAGCCGCGGTACTCTCGGCGCTGGTTCCATACCCTTCGGAATGGCTGTAATTGGCAGTTGCTTCCGTATTGTACCCTTCGGCATGCGCTGTGAGGGCTGTGGCGGAGCTAATCATGCCCTGAGCATGCGACGCGGTCCCACTCGCTGTGGTTCCTTCGCCTTGCGCACTTGAGCATGTGGCACTTGCCGTGGTGAGACGATTTTGTGCATTGCTGTATGCTCCGCTTGCGGTAACATTGATTCCTGAAGCATGGGCAAAGCTGCCCGTTGCGGAAGCGGAAAACCCTTGAGCAAACCGTTGCAGAATCCGAGCGGATCCATTCATCCAAGTATAGGCCGTTGCTCCGATGACGCTATCCTGCACACTCCCTAGGCCCAAAGAATCCCTCGCTGCTGTGGCAGAATTTGCATTGGTGCCACCGTATTCAATGGGAACAATACCGTTCACGCTAAAATTTTCTCCGTAATAGGGGAGGAAAATGAGCAAATCATTGACTTCAATGGTGCCACTGTTATCACTGTCGGGATTGTATGGAAATCCACCATAATTTTCGTCTTGTGCAAGAGTCACAGAAAGTATGGAGCCAAAAGCGAAGGCCAAAGAGGCAAATGCGAAACGAAATAGGATAGGCATTGGGCGTATTTTAAAGGCAATGTACAACACCGAAAGTTCGGGTTGAAGTAGAACTGCCAACACCCATTTTCCTTTTGATTACTTTGAAATAATCCAGCGCAATGTCTCTATTTGGCCAGGCGATTCGGTTCGTACTAGATAACAACCCGACACTAAACCTTGCCCATTAAGTTTAACCCAAGTGGGTGCCATACCCTGATCTGCATCGATTTTAACGGCAGGCAAGACTTCGATTCCGGCTAGGTTGAAGACACGAACGACCGTCATGAATGTACCGAGTGGATAAATTTTGAGCATTGAGCTCTCTTTTGAGGGGTTTGGAGCAATGGTGCTCGTACGATGTGCGGTGTGATTCCCAGGGCTGCTGAATCCTTCTTTCCCGCTCGCTGTTGGAGTGGATTCATCAATATCGGCCTCATGAAAGGCATTGATCAGCCCCCCTTCAGACTCGTCGCATTCTTCTCCATCATAAACCAGGGACTGGACGAATGTGGCGCTATTCCCACTGCAATCTGATGCGGTGTAGGTTCGCTCGATTTCGAAGGGATCGTTGTTGCCCCCATTCGGATCACCATTCAGCACAAGCTCCGTGTAGGAGGTGGTTAACTCTCCGCCGCAGTCGTCCGTGTTGAATGAGCAAGGATCAGGAAGATTCACGCCTGAGGCAGGCTCAAAGCACAAATTAACCAGACTTTCGCAGGTAGCTTCCATCTCAGGCGCAGTTGTGTCAACCGCATAAGTGAATTGAATTTCTTCTGTGAAGTCTCCCGAATTGGGGTTGAGGGCATTGTAAAATTGAATAACGTATTCCGACCCGCAAGGAACATCGATGGTGTTATCGGAACCAAGGTTAATTACAAGATCTCCCGACATTCCGAGCACCGATTGGCCCAGCACAGTTCCTTCCCATGCAAACCAACCTCCGAGTCCATAATCGCAATTGACGCCATTCCCTCCTTGACCAAGTTGAAAGCGTTTGCTTTCTGAATATGGCATATGGGACAGCTGTAACCAGGAGCCTTCATATCCGCCGGCGCCTGTGAGGTAGGATTGCGCATTGTTCATTCGATAGGTCGTCCAATCGGCTGTGTCTGCATCGCAACCAAATGCGGTCAAAAAATCGTGGCTATCATCTGCATCAAGCCACTCATCACCAGGAGTTAAGTCCTCTAAGACCAAGTGTAAGTTCCATTTGAGATTCGGATTTTCAATGTCTGATACTTGACCAGTAATAACCGCTATACCATTGGAATAGCGTGAGACCATAAGCGGAAAAGACTCCACGAAATAATCGGAGTTCGCCAATCCCAATTGCTCGGCTAATCCAAACAATCGAATGGCGCCGTCCGATCCTGCGCCGTCTGCGGTAGTGCCTAGATTCAAGGCATATTCGTCTGTAACAGATGCTAAGAATGATCCGACCTCCAGCGTATCCCCGCTGGAAGGATCAATGGCAATGATACCTGCATCGGAACCCGTGGGCAGATCGGAAAAGCAATCTACAGTATCGGGAATAAAATTGGAGAGGAAAACAGGAGCGCAGTTGATGCATCCGAAAGGGTTCCCCTCACAGTCATAATCCGGCAGTGGATATTCGCAAGAAATGGGGGTCGACAGTGTAGCTTCAATGTCAAAATTGCAAGCGGTAAAATCTGTGCATCCTGCACAGCTTTCAAAATCGCACGATGCATCATCGGGCACTGTAGCATTGTCGTCATAATTGCAAGCCAAAGGCGCTGTGCATCCTGCGCATGAAAAATACTCACAAGACAAGTCAGGGTATACGGCCAGTGAATCAAAATTACAGGCGAACTCGTTCATGCACCCAATGCAGGAAAGGTATTCACATGAGCCGTCATCTTCTGTGGCTTCTGTGGAATAATTGCAAGCAAACGGATTGGTACAACCGTCTAAAATGGAGCTTGCGCGAGACGTTTGAGCACAAACACTCAAGGCCAATATGGCCGTAAAAACGAGCTTCGC
>CESI01018831.1_pt1 | contig 14888 bp, 14 predicted proteins | sample 356301 | NCBI WGS metagenome assembly CESI01 (sample SAMEA2621423, study PRJEB7988) | marine metagenome | biome: marine biome (ENVO:00000447); feature: deep chlorophyll maximum layer (ENVO:xxxxxxxx); material: "saline water (ENVO:00002010), including plankton (ENVO:xxxxxxxx)" | depth 40 m | reverse complement strand
TCTAATGCTTCCGATGAAATTTGTATTTCTCTAATTAATAAAGTAAGTGAAACAAGCAATAACAATAGTGCTATACCAAATAACCAAATGGCCACAAGTTTACATTCTATATAAATTAAAAACATGGTTAAGACGCATAACAATAAACTTCCTATACCAAATATTTGCATCCAACGTGTTAGCGTGAGTCTTAGTTTAAGATTTTTAATTTGTCTGAGTAACGATTCATCTTTGTTATCTAAATAAACAGCATGTAAATTTCTAATTACTGCAGCGTAGGCTAGAAATCGGTTGGTGTAGGCTAACATGATTAAAGATATTGCCGAAAATAATAGTGCGGGTGTAGTTAATGTTAATGCTTCCATAGGATTACAAAATTAAATATTTTCTATACTTTTAGTGCATGAAAAAATATGTTATTTTTTTTATTGTTTTATTTTGCCTTAAGGGTAATTGTCAAAAACTTCCTGATGGCTTTACTTATTTATCAGAAATTGATCCAACTATAAAAAAAGAACTCAGATATTTCACCCCAAATAATTTTATTGGAATACCCATAGATGGATATAAAAAAAATAAGATTATTATCACAACTCCTGCAGCCAGGGCACTAAAAGAAATTCAAACTAAATTGATGCTTTCCGGACTAAGTATTAAAATTTTTGATGCCTACAGACCACAACAAGCTGTAAATCATTTTGTCAGATGGGCCAAAGTAATGAATGATACCTTAATGAAAAAAATATATTATCCAGATGTTCAAAAATCTGAATTGTTTACACTAGGTTATATTGCCTTAAAATCTGGTCATACAAGAGGCAGTACAGTAGATCTTACTATTGTTGATATAAAAACGAATAAAGAACTAGACATGGGTAGTTCTTATGATTTTTTTGGCGAAAAGTCTCATCCATATTATAAAAAAATCACTGATAAACAAACGAAAAACAGAATGTTACTTAGATCTATTATGATAAAAAACGGTTTCATACCCTATGATAATGAATGGTGGCACTTTACATTAAAAAATGAGCTCTACCCAACTACTTACTTTAATTTTACAATTGAATAATAGAAGTTTTAACAAAATCTAAAGGACTTACAACTACAACGGCATTATATTTGTAAATCATGATATATTAAATTAATTACTTTGAAATTATTCTCAAATTTTTTTTATTTTTTATTTTTAATTTCTTTCTCTCTATTTAGTCAGACGGATACACTCTCCGATTCGAATAAAAAAAACATTGGGAAAAATGTTATCATAGGAATTCCAAACAAAAAAATCAAAAAACCAGTGTCTTTAGACATTGGAAATAATGATGGTTTTAAAAAAGCATTTGACAATAAAAATAAACAAGATGCTAAAAAGAAAAAAGAAGACTTAAAGGATAAAGGAATTCTTTCTGCAGCCAAAATATCAGAAGAACGTTTTTTGAAATCTTGGAAAAAAATAAATGCACCTTTTCCTAAAATTGATCAAGATCTTGGTAGCTTTAGAACACAATCTAAAGCTGTGCGCATTATTTGCAGAGATTTTCAATATCCAGATGGAGATAGAGTAACAATCACCATCAATGATATTCCTGTAATTAGAAACATCACTTTGTACAGTTCTTATCAAAGTTTTGATCTACCATTACAGGTAGGAATTAACAAAATTGCTTTTATTGCATTAAACCAAGGAACTTCAGGACCAAACACAGCTGGTTTTACAGTTTTTGATGATGCTGGAAACGTAATTTCATCGAATGAATGGAATCTTGCCACTGGTGCTAAGGCCACTGTTATCATAGCAAAAGACAAATAAAGCTACCAAACGAAATCGTTGTAATTAATTTAATTACGACTACTTTTTTTATTCTATTTAATTCATTTATTTTTGTACAAAGAATCCATTAATTTATTAAGGTTTCTAATTTGAAAAAAAACAATAAAAGAGAATGAAAAAAGTCACAAAGCAAACCTACATTAACTGGTATAAAGACATGTTATTTTGGAGAAAATTTGAAGATAAATTAGCTTCAGTTTATATCCAACAAAAAGTTAGAGGTTTTCTTCACTTATACAATGGCCAAGAAGCTGTTTTAGCTGGTGCTTTACATGCCATGGATTTATCTAAAGATAAAATGATTACTGCCTACAGAAATCATGTTCAACCAATTGGTATGGGGGTTGATCCAAAAAGAGTAATGGCCGAATTGTATGGAAAAGTCACAGGAACTTCTAAAGGTATGGGAGGCTCAATGCATATTTTTTCAAAAAAACACGGGTTTTATGGTGGTCATGGAATAGTTGGTGGTCAAATTCCTCTGGGTGCTGGAATTGCATTTGGCGATAAATACAAAGGAAGCGATGGGGTTACCCTAACTTGCTTTGGAGATGGTGCCGCAAGACAAGGTTCACTTCACGAAACTTTTAACATGGCTATGCTTTGGAAACTACCTGTAGTTTTTATTGTTGAAAATAATGGATATGCAATGGGTACTTCAGTAGAAAGAACTGCAAATCACACCGATATTTGGAAATTAGGTTTAGGGTACGAAATGCCTTGTGGACCAGTAGATGGAATGAATCCTATAAAAGTAGCTGAAGCAGTTGATGAAGCGATACAAAGAGCAAGACGAGGCGAAGGTCCAACATTTTTAGAAATGAAAACTTATCGTTACCGTGGGCATTCCATGTCAGATGCACAACATTACAGAACCAAAGACGAAGTTGCTGAATACAAGAAAATTGATCCAATTACTCAAATACTTGATATCATAAAAGATAAAAATTACGCTACACAAGAAGAGATTGAAAAAATAAATCAAGAAGTTAAAGATATGGTTAAAGAATGTGAGAAATTCGCAGATGAATCTCCATATCCTGAAGTTAGTCAATTACACGACGTAGTATATGAACAAGAGGATTATCCTTTTATTAAATAGTGTAGTAAGATTTAAATAAGAATTACTCTTATAATTTTAGTTTTCACAAATTAAAAGAGCAAGATTAAAAAAATAATTTAGGAAAACATATGGCAATAGTAGTAAACATGCCTCGCTTAAGTGACACCATGGAAGAAGGTGTTGTGGCTAAATGGTTAAAGCAAATAGGTGATAAAATTGAAGAAGGAGACATTCTTGCTGAGATTGAAACTGATAAAGCAACCATGGAATTTGAATCTTTTAACGAAGGAACTCTTCTACACATAGGAGTCCAAGAAGGAGAAACATCTCCAGTAGATGTTCTTTTAGCTATTATCGGCGAAGAAGGAGAAGATATTTCAGGGATTTTGAATGGAGCTTCACCAGAGGAGATTCCTCAAGAAGTTGCTCAAGAAGTTGCTCAAGAAGAAACAAATCAAGAGCGCATTACTTCATCAATTCCAGACGGGGTTCAAATAATTTCGATGCCGAGATTAAGTGATACCATGGAGGAAGGAACAGTTGCTTCTTGGTTAAAAAATATTGGTGATAAAGTAGAGGAAGGAGATATTTTAGCTGAAATTGAAACCGATAAAGCCACTATGGAATTTGAATCTTTCTATGAAGGTGTTTTATTATATATTGGTGTTGGAGAAGGAGAAAGTGCAAAAGTAGATAGTTTATTAACCATTATTGGACCAGAAGGCACAGATGTATCTGCACTCATAACTGCTCACAACGAAGGTAGTATCTCTACTGCTTCTATTGAAGCTAAAAAAGAAACCTCTACTACTGAAACTAAACAAATTGAAGAACAAGCTGCTGTAATTTCTCAGTCAAACAATACTGGAGGTAGAATCTTTGCTTCTCCTCTTGCCAAGAAAATTGCAAAAGATAAAGGTATTAACTTAGCAGATGTGAAAGGTTCCGGAGAAAATGGTAGAATAGTAAAGAAAGATGTAGAAAGCTACACTCCTGCTGCTGTAGTAGAGGCAACACCAACTCAAACAATCCAAACTGTAACCCCATTAGCAACCTATACACCTGTTGGTGAAGAGTCTTACGAAGATGTAAAAAACTCTCAAATGCGTAAAGTGATCGCTAAGCGTTTAGGAGAGTCTAAATTTACTGCTCCTCATTACTACCTCACTATCGAGTTAGATATGGACAATGCCATAGCTTCTCGTAAAACAATTAATTCTTTACCAGAAACTAAAGTATCATTTAATGATATGGTAGTAAAGGCTTGTGCTATGGCATTAAAAAAGCATCCCCAAGTAAACACTTCATGGAATGGAGATACTACTAGATATAACCATCATATTCATATAGGAGTTGCTGTTGCTGTAGACGATGGGCTTTTAGTTCCTGTATTAAAGTTTACTGATCAAATGAGTTTAACTCAAATTGGTGGAAATGTCAGAGACTTGGCAGGTAAAGCAAGAAATAAAAAAATTGCTCCTAATGAAATGGAAGGCAGTACGTTTACCATTTCTAATTTAGGAATGTTTGGAATTCAAGAATTTACTTCAATAATTAATCAGCCAAATTCAGCAATTTTATCTGTAGGTGCAATAGAACAAAAACCTGTGGTTAAGGAGGGTCAAATAGTAGTTGGAAACACCATGAAAGTAACATTGGCATGTGACCATAGAACCGTAGATGGAGCTACTGGTGCCCAATTCTTACAAACCGTAAGAGCTTACATAGAAAATCCTGTGACCATGTTAGCGTAGAATTTTTTAAATTATATATAAAAAAACCTCTAGAATATTCTAGAGGTTTTTTTATAAAATTAAAAGAATAATTACATTTTTGATACCGTTATTTTAGTAGTTCCTGTAATATTCATTCCTTGAGTAGCCATTGTAATCTCAATTTCTGAGTTTTTTGAAATACCAGTACTAATATCAATAGTTGTTTTTCCTTTTATTGTTCCGGTTCCAGCTGCCCCAGTCATATCACCAGAAACGTCTAAAGTAACTATACCGCCAGCAATACTACTCACTGTGTAGTTCATCTTCATTTTCATTCCTTGATTTTCATCTTCAGAGCTCCAAGAAGAACCAACAGAAACTTTTTCTTTTGGGTAATTGATCGCGTTCATAGACCTATTTGTTATTTGTTCCATTCCAGGAATTGCAGGGTCTAATTTAGTAGCTATCATATTTCCTTGATAATCTAAAGTATTGTAAATGATTGCTTCCATCATTGGTGCAAATTGTGATTTTAACATTTGCCCCATCTGGTCTAGTTCTTCATCACTCTTATTAGAATCATAATTCATTGTCATACCTCCTTGCATCATATCCATTACAATAGAAGTTATTTGAGACTCAGTTTTAATATTTTCTTCTGCTACATCGGCAACTATCATTCCCATAGTCATTTTCATATTCATACCTCCCTGAGATCCCATGCTTTGGTTACTTTCGGTAGTTACTAAGAAACTATCTCCTTTGGTATAGTTTAAACGCAATAAAACAGATTCTTGAGCTGTTACTGATAATGTTGTAATAACGAACAATGCAATAAGTACTTTTTTCATTTTTTTCATTTTTTTTATGTTATTTATTAAAATTCTTGATTTATATCCCAAGCTTCTAGGGTTTCTTTTAAGGTCTTGATAAACATTCCTCCTAATGCTCCATTAACAACTCTATGGTCGTAAGAATGAGACACAAACATCTTTTGTCGAATCCCAATAAAATCTCCTTCAGAGGTTTCTATGACCGCTGGGACTTTACGTATAGCTCCAAGAGCTAATATCGCAACCTGGGGTTGATTAATTATTGGTGTACCCATAACAGATCCAAAACTACCAACATTAGTAACTGTATAGGTACCATTCTGAATTTCATCAGGTTTTAGTTGGTTATTTCTTGCTCTTGACGCTAAGTCATTAACTTGCCTTGTCATCCCTACAAGGTTTAATTGATCTGCATTTTTTATGACAGGTACTATTAAATTACCATCAGGCAGTGCAGCTGCCATTCCTAGATTGATGTTTTTCTTTTTTATAATAGTGTCACCTTGTACAGCAATATTTATCATAGGAAACTTCTTAATTGTAGAAGCTACCGCATGCATTAAGATAGGAGTAAAAGTTAATTTCTCGCCTTCTCGAATAAAGTACGCATCTTTGACTTTAGTTCTCCACTTTACAATATTTGTAACATCAATTTCTATAAAAGATTGAACATGTGCAGAGGTTTGCACAGAAGCCACCATGTGTTTAGAGACTAATTTACCCATACGGGTCATTTCTATAATTTCATCTTCACCATTAACCGAAGTTGGAACTGATTTAACAAAATTACTAGTCTCTAATGGGATAGTTTCAGTTTTTGTGACTTGTACTGGCTGTAAATTTTTTCTATCTTCAATGTAGGAGAGTATATCATTTTTAGTTACTCTTCCGTCTTTTCCTGTTCCTGAAAGCATATCTAGCTCTTCCATAGATAATCCTTCAGTTTCTGCAATTTTTCTCACTAAGGGTGAAAAGAATTTGCCTGAATCTGAAGTTTTTGTTATGGGTAAGTTTTTTATTTCTGAGGCAGCCTCTATCGTTTGTTCAATCTCAGCAACGTGTTCGACAACCTCTACTTTTTCTTCAAAAGATTGATTTGAAGTTTCCTCACCTCCAATGATTTCAATTACAGCTATAGTTTGACCTACAGCAACAATGGCATCTTTTTCAAATAAAATTTCAACTAGTGTTCCTTCCACCTCACTAGGGACTTCAGAGTCTACTTTATCTGTGGCTATCTCTACAATTGCTTCATCTAATTCTACGGTATCTCCAACTTCTTTTAACCAAGATGTAATTGTTGCTTCAGCAACACTTTCTCCCATCTTAGGTAATTTTAACTCGAACTTAGCCATTATACATTGGTTTTGAGATTGCGAAAATACGAAAAATGAGTGATAAAAGAATAACTATTAGAATTGAAAAAAGATGTTTAAAATAAATTAAATTCAATAAATATTCTATTTTAGTTATATTTTTAATAAATAATTTACCATATTGAAGCTTTTGTTAATAATATGGTAATTATTCATTAAAATAATTAAATTTTGAGTTTTAAAATGGATTCTTTTTTATTCAAATCATTCAATGCTTTAACAGTTACTTTTTTTGTTTGATTAGGTCTTCCAAAATTATTATAAACTGTTATTTTAAGGTAAGTAGGTATAGAATTATCACCTGTCTTTTTGCCATAATAAGTGATATTAAATAACCATTCTCCTTTGTCTTTTTTAGTGATAAAAAACTCTTCTAATCCATAACCTTGAGCGGTTTCTTTTATAATTCTAGAACGCTCCTCATTTTGTGTATGTGACCAAGTATAATATCTTTGCTGAGGGTTTACAATTTGCAAGTCAAATTGGGCATCAAAATAACTCCATTCAAACACTATACGTGTATCATACTCTGTATTTTTTTTATAAAAATCAGGAATATCGGCAGCAACTAAAGTTGAGTTGTGCAAGGCTACTAAATTTTTATATTCTGAATTAATTGTTTGCTTTAATCCAGAAAATGAATTGACCTCAGTATATTTATTATTGTATATTTTATTATGAACCTCCTGGGCTTTTGTAAATTGCTTGTTGAGTTGATAACTTAAAGCTAAATTTCTATAGGCCTGAGATTCTGATGGTTTTATGGAGATTATTTGTTCATAAGCTTCAACAGATTCGTCAAACATGTCAAACTCCTCATATTTATAGGCCAACATCCTTAAAATTTCAACATCTAAACTTTTTTGTACTTCTAAAACATTAGATAATATTCTCTTAATCATATAAGAGTTATTCCAATTTTTAAAATAAGAAGCCATATCAAAAAAGAAATTGACATCCTTACCATATAATTCTCTTTGAGAAAGGTACGTTTTATAAGCCTCCTCAATAGTTGTTGTTTGTGATATTTCTCTTATATAAGGTTTATCAATAATTTCTTCAATTTCTGTATCATCTATATAAGTAGGTGTATTTCCTAATTGTTTTTTCTTTTTCTTTTTATAACTTGAAGTACCTGTTTTTGTTTTTATAAGCAATACGCCATTACTCCCATCGCTTCCGTATATATTAGTCGCAGCTAAACCTTTTAAATACGTAACACTCTCTATATTTGCTGGATCAATAAAACCTGTGTCAGCGATAAAACCATTATCTCTTGAGGAGTCACTTTGTTGAGTTACTAGGCCATCAATTACTACAAGACCATACTGATTCCCTAAAATAGTAGTGTATCTACCTCTTCCAACGAACTGAGTTAAATCATCATTATTTCCTATTTTTATACCTGCAAATTTACCTGCTACAGCATCTTTTATATCAGTATTTGAAGGTATTATTTCATCTCCATCTAATGTTTCAACAGAGTACCCTAATCTTTTTTTATCTAGTTTACCATACCCATTATCTATTTCTTCTTTTTTATTGTTTTCAAGGACAACCTCATCAAGTACCATATTACCATCAGTCATGTAGATATTTTTTGTTGCGCTATCTGAACCTCTTAATAAAATAGTGTTTTTCCCTATATATCTAAATTCTAGAATTCCCCTATTCTGGGCTTCAATTGAAAAATTACCTAAACTATCAGTTAAAGTCTGTGTGTTGTTACCTCTAGATATAACAGTAACATCCGAAAGGTATCCATTTTCATCACTAACCCTTCCATTAATGGTCTTAAATTCTGATGCTACCGATGTATTAGATTGGATAGTTCTTAAATCAATAAACTTATCTTTAGCGCCTTTTGAGATAGAGACTAAAAAATCTGCATTGTATTCTTTATTACTAGATACAACTGTGAGAGGTGATGTAATTTTTAGAAGTTTTGAATCGTAAGTATATCCATCAGAAAATAACAAAACCTCATCTGATTCTGAAACTGTTAGTTTGTTATAGTTAGTTGAACCGTCATACGTTGTATTTTGAAGTTCTTTTTTTAAATCTAACCAATTGCTATTTTTAATACCGTAAGTTTCGGTTAAAATGATATCATTACTAAATTTAATAAGGGTAACTTCTGTATTTGAATTTTTAAAAAAATACTCATTTAAATAATCTAAATCATTATCTAAACTTCTATCAATCATACTGTAAGAGGTATCCCAAAGTAATGTTACTTTTTTAATAATTTCCTGAGAACTTATAGATTGACAGATTGAAATAGCTACCAATAATACTAAATATTTTTTCATATTTTTTTTTTACAAATTAAGATTAAATATTTAGACCCACTCAATTGGATTTGTTAAAATAGTTATTAATTTTTCTTCCTCAGAATTTTCTTCTGGAATATGATTGTATTTCCACTGAACTAAAGGTGGTAAACTCATTAAAATACTTTCAATTCTACCCCTAGTTTTTAGACCAAATAATGTACCTCTATCATGAACTAAATTAAATTCAACATAACGTCCTCTTCGTATTTCTTGCCAGTTTTTGTGTGATTTTTCATAAATCATATTTTTTCTCTTTTCAACAATGGGAACATAACTTTCTAAAAAACTATTTCCTACTGCGGTTACAAAATCATATCTATCCTGAATCGAAAACTCATCTGTTTGTTTCAAATAATCGAAAAATAATCCTCCTATACCACGAGCTTCATTTCTGTGAGTATTCCAGAAATAGTCATCACAGTTCTTTTTAAAATTTGGATAAAATTCTTCTTGGTAAGTATCACAAACATTTTTACAAACTGTGTGAAAATGGATTGCATCTTCATTAAATAAGTAGTAGGGTGTTAAATCTTGTCCTCCACCAAACCATTGAGTTACAATTTCACCCTGCGAGTCGTACATTTCAAAATAACGCCAATTGGCGTGAACAGTAGGTACAAATGGGTTCTTAGGGTGTAAGACTAGACTTAATCCACAAGCAAAAAAATCACCTTCATCTACGTTAAATTGTTTTCTTAATACATCAGGTAATTCACCATGAACTGCTGATATATTAACACCACCTTTTTCAAAAATAGCACCATTTTCTATGACACGAGTTCTCCCACCTCCACCTTCACGACGCTCCCAAATATCTTCTTTAAATATTGAGACACCGTCTATTTCTTCAATTTTTGAAGTGATGCGATCTTGTAAGCTTTCTATATACTTGTAAAACTGATCTTTCATAACTAATTTACTATTTGTTTATTGACTTAACAGTTACTATTGTTGCTGCAGTAACAGATAATGGATGTACTAAAATTACTCCAAGAAAAGGAATCAATAAAAACAACATAAATACAATTCCATTACCCATAGCTATTCCCTTATTTTTTTTTACGAAAAAAACACTTTTTTGATAACTAAAATGTCTTTCTAAAGTATAATCCATATTTCCGAAACCCGCAAAATAAGCTTGCATCAAAAACAACATAACTACTGAGAAAAATCCAACTACAGGGATTAATCCAAACAATAGGATTGGAATAGACAATACTAGTTCTCTGAGTAAGTTTCTAAGACTAATTCTTATTCCTCTCATTAATAATCCTGAAGGTGTTGAGGTTTTAACTTGCGAAACTACTCCATTGATATCATCTTCAATTATCTTAGAAATTGGCCCCATAAATGGAGCTGAAAGCGCCATGATTATATGCTTAAAGCTAATAAAACCGAATATTATAATTAATAAACCTCCAAAAAATCTGCTTATTGCATGGATAGTTTCCTGACCGAAATCCCAGCTCCAAAAACTAGCAATATAACTTCCGATAGAACTAGATAAGGAGAAAGAAACTAATAAAATCATTGAAAAAACCAGAAAACTTATTAGCATTGGAATTACAAAGAATTTCCATAGCTTTAAACGAGAAATAATCTCGTAAACTTCAGAATAAGCTGAACAGCCTTGGTAAACTCCTTTTAACATCTCTTTCAAAGCATTGTTTTATTAATGTAAGAAGATTTTTCAAAATCTCTAATATTCATAGAAATAATTGGAACTTCCGGAAATAATTGATTTAATTTAGAAACAATTTTTCTTGAGAGATCTGATTTTTGTTCCGCTGTTCTACCTTCCATAATATTCCCAAAAACGTGAATGAAATCTTTATTATCTCCCAATACTAACGAATGTTTATATGGATTTAAACGAACTTTTATGGCAGCTCTTGAAAACAGATCTGTAGAAAAAGCGGCCTCAAACACCTCATCTAAAAGTACTTTCGGATCTTTTAATTTTAATATATTTTCGGAACAATCAACTATAAAATGAGGCATTTTTAAATTTTTAACTAATTTTAAATTTTTTCTTTCAGCTTTCAAGATACACTAATTGACTTGGAAAATTTGCTACTTCTTCAGCCGAAACTATTTGTACAGCATAGTGCAATTGTTCTTTCATAAGAGAAATCCATTGCTTATGTGTGTTTTTGGGTGTTTTAAGAAAAAGCTCTCTTCCAATACAATTATTGTGAAGATCCATTAATCTTGGAAGTTCTTCATTGGGAGAGAATTCTTCATGCCAATCTGTAAATTCCTTAGTCCATAAAATTATTTCATGACTTTTTCTTGAAAACAAACTACATTGCTTCGCAATAAAAACATTCCATAAAGCATGGCGAAACGCGTTGGCTTTATTATGAAATCCATGAGTATTAGGAAACTCTTTCTGAGAAATTCTTAAAACATCAAAAGTTGCTTTTATGGTAGAAAAGAAAAAAAATGGATGTTTAAATAAAAACGACAGTAAGCTTTTAAGTTGTCGAAAACGAACCCCTTTTATGACATCCCAAACCAGCATTTTAATCTTTATACTCTTTTACAGCATCTATAAACGCTTTTGCGTTTTCTAATGGAATATTTGGTAATATTCCATGACCTAAGTTTACAATATATTTATCTTTTCCAAACTCACGGATCATTTGATGAACCATTTTTTTTATCTCAGCTGGTGGTGAGAGTAGTCTAGAGGGATCAAAGTTACCTTGTAGTGTAATATTTCCTCCAGACAAATAACGAGCATTTCTTGCCGAACAGGTCCAATCTACTCCTAAAGCAGCTGCTCCAGATTTTGACATTTCATTTAGTGCAAACCAACATCCTTTTCCAAATGCGATTACAGGAACAAAATCTTTTAAAGCATCAATAATTTGCTGAATATACTTCCATGAAAATTCTTGATAATCTGTGGGAGACAACATTCCTCCCCATGAATCAAAAACCTGAACAGCGTTTACTCCTGCCATTACTTTTGCTTTCAAGTAAGCAATAGTTGTATCTGTAATTTTTTGCAATAATTGGTGAGCTGCTATTGGATTTGTGAAACAGAACTCTTTAGCTTTATCAAAGTTCTTAGAGCCCTGTCCTTGAACTACATAACATAATATTGTCCATGGAGACCCTGCAAAACCAATTAATGGGATTTCATCATTCAATTTTTCTTTTGTAGCTTTAATTGCTTCCATCACATACCCCAATTCAGTATTCACATCAGGAATAATAACATTATCTACTCCTTTTTGATCTCTGACTGGTTTAGGCAAGTAAGGACCAAAATCTGGCTTCATTTCAACCTCTATATTCATTGCTTGAGGAATCACTAAAATATCTGAAAATAGTATGGCAGCATCCATACCGTATCTCCGAATTGGCTGTACTGTAATTTCAGAAGCTAATTCTGGGGTTCTACAACGTGTAAAGAAATCATATTTCTTTTTAATTTCCATAAACTCTGGCAAATAACGACCAGCTTGACGCATCATCCATACTGGTGGCCTATCTACTGTTTCACCTTTCAAGGCTCTTAAAAATAAATCGTTTTTTATCATCTTATTGAAGGTTATCTTTGTTTATAAAGGTGATGGATTCTTCTTGTTTGTCTATTATTACAATATGATAAGGCTGAGTGACAACCATATTTACCATTGCTGTAGTTGAAGGTTTGCTTGTTGTGTAAATTATTTTTAAACCACTTTTTTCTATAAAAATATTTTCAATTTCTATTTTAAACCCCGAAGTATTTCTAATGCTATCAAAAACACATAATAGTTGTTGTTTGGAAAAATCAATAGCTGCTTTTGAAAAACGATTAGAAGCATTTATTTTATTTAAAAATATGTTCCAATCTTTCGCATTACTAATGCTAAAATTACTTTTTGAAATCCCCTCTGTGCCGTCACCATAAAGAACTCCTATAGAAACTGTTTTAAAAGAAACTTCATTAGTTTTTAAAGTGTTTGTATTGGTTGTTTTGCAAGCAACCATTATTAATAAGAATATGCTTATTGTTATTCTCATTGACTTTCTTGAATTTTTTGAAATGATTTGTCTACTGCATTTTCAATCTTACTAATATCCTCCTCAGAAATGGCAGAGGATAAAAACCAAGCTTCAAATTGAGAGGGTGGAAGAAATACTCCATTTTTTATCATTTCCCAAAAGAAAATAGCAAACTTACTAGTATCTGAAGTTTGGGCTTGAGCAAAGTTTGTAACTGTTACTTTGGTGAAAAATGGATTCATCATGGAGCCAAATCTATTCACCGTTACATCAACATTATACTTTTTTCCTGCATGTAATAAAATTGTCTCTATTCGCTCACCAATATGATTAAATTTCTCATATGGGTTTTGTCTTTTCAACTCTTTTAAGGTCGATATTCCTCCAGCCATTGCAATTGGATTTCCACTTAATGTTCCTGCTTGATACATACCACCCAATGGAGCAACACATTCCATTATTTCATTTCTAGCTCCATAAGCTCCTACAGGAAAACCACCTCCAATTACCTTTCCCAAACAAGTAATATCAGCTTCTGCACCTAGAAGTTCTTGCGCGCCTCCAAACTTAGAACGAAAACCTGTCATTACTTCATCTGCAATTAAGAGTGCACCTTTGGTATGCAAAAAGTCTTTTAACTCTTTTAGAAAACCATTCTGAGGGATAACAACCCCCATATTACCTCCAACTGGTTCAATAATTACACCAGCAATGTCTGAATGTTCTTCAAAATGTTTTTTTACACTATCTAAATCATTGTACGTAGCTATTAATGTATTTTTTACAGCCTCTTTTGGTACGCCTTTACTTCCAGGAATACTTAGCGTGGCTAATCCAGAACCAGCAGCAACTAATAATGAATCTTGATGCCCGTGATAACATCCTGAAAACTTAATTATTTTATCTTTACCTGTATAAGCTCTAGCTAGTCGAACACCACTTAAAACAGCTTCTGTTCCAGAATTTACAAATCTCACCTTATCCATTCCAGGAAATGCATCACATACAATTTTTGCAAGTGTTATTTCATTTTCAGTTGAAGCTCCAAATGAATAGCCATTTTTTAATGCTTTGTGAACAGCTTTTTGAACTTTTTTATGACGATGCCCTAAAATCATTGGCCCGTACGATAAAACTAAATCTACATACTTGTTTCCATCAACGTCTATAATTTGAGAACCCCTTCCTCTTTTAATAAATAAAGGATTTCCTCCAACAGACGTGAATGCTCTTACAGGAGAATTAACAGCTCCTACTAGATTTACTAATCCTTTTTCGTAAAGTTTTTGAGATTTTTTAAAACCCATTGTTTCTTATTTTTTCTTCTGTAAAACAATCAAGAAATAATTAGAATTTCCCAACTGCGGTTTAAGGAAAATTTTTATTTACTTAACTTTTTTGCAGCTTCTTTTGCAAAATATGTAATGATGATATCAGCTCCAGCTCTTTTGATACTTAACAAACTTTCCATCATCACTTTTTCACCATCTAACCATCCTTTTTCGGCGGCAGCTTTAATCATTGCATATTCACCACTTACATTATAGGCTGTAACAGGTACATCGTAATTATCTTTCAGCGACTTAATAATGTCAAGATATGCCAAGGCTGGTTTAACCATTATCATATCGGCACCTTCCTCTATATCCAAATCAGCTTCAATAAGTGCCTCACTAGCATTAGCAGGATTCATTTGATAGGTTTTTTTGTCTCCAAATTTTGGGGCTGA
>CESI01111274.1_pt1 | contig 14965 bp, 17 predicted proteins | sample 356301 | NCBI WGS metagenome assembly CESI01 (sample SAMEA2621423, study PRJEB7988) | marine metagenome | biome: marine biome (ENVO:00000447); feature: deep chlorophyll maximum layer (ENVO:xxxxxxxx); material: "saline water (ENVO:00002010), including plankton (ENVO:xxxxxxxx)" | depth 40 m | reverse complement strand
TAATAAGCAAGCAAGCAAGTGTTAGTTTAATATTATATATATAATAAATAATGGATCGATTTTTTAGAGAACAAGCGCGATGCTGGCACAACAAACATCATAATAACCGACACGTCACAGATTTGCTTCGAAGGTTCTTATTACAAACACTTGTACAGTATACACGTTTCGAAGGGTGTATTTTAGAAAACGTCCGGGCGTTCGACACATTTCGGTTCTCATAGTCGTTCGCTTTAGTTGAAGCAATGCTCGCAGAGATCCACGCGCCCGATTGCAGGCTCGTCGCAAATGGGAAACTGCGGATCAATCCTCGAATTGCGCGCATAATATGTCCGCGAAATCCTCGACACTTCCGGGGTGTATCAATAGCGTCAGTGAACTTAGATAACTGTCCAGAGAACTCACGTGCCGCCTCTTTGCGCAAGCGCGATGTTCTCGAGTTTATGTGCGCGACCGTGGTATTTGACTTTCGAAAGCTAATGTGGCCTCGGCGCGCACTTGCCCGAGACCTCTCGCATGTTTATACCGATAACGTGCGAATGTTTCGGCTATCATATCCATATGGCTGGGAGCAAGTCAGCAAATCTGGTGCAGCTCTTCTGTTGCGCGATCCAAAAGACAAGAGTACACAGATTGGAGTCACTGTCACCCCAATCAAAATTTTATCTCTTTCGGCATTTGGCACCCTGCACGAGATCGGTGAAAAGCTCATCAAGGCGGAAGAATCAAAAGATACATCTGTGCCTGGCGGGGCACTTCTAATACGGGAACACGAACGAATCGGTACCCTCAGTGGGCTCACATTCTATGACTACGAGTACCAGCTCACAACAACACATGGAACAAAGCGCGTTATTAGTTCTGTTGTCGTTGAAAACAGTAACCTTTTTATCATGAATGTCCAAACTCTAAGGGGACAGAACGACCAGATCTTAAACACACAAGAATCAGACCTCAACACAGATTTCGTAAATACGTTTGATGTGGGGCCCTGGGTTGTTGCGCAGCCTTGACGTCTATTCGTCGAAATGGCCATCACGGGCGAGTTGTCAAAGTAAGTTAAAATATGCTCGTGTGAAAATACGAGTTGCAGACTTAGTGTGCTAAAGGCATTCTTTAAAAGGCAGTGAACTAGATAGATGAAGATTTGAAAGGAATATTTCCCTGGATCTCTGCAGCTGTCCACTTAGAATAGACAGATTAGCATGTATTCGCCTGAGCATTGATGAGTTTCCCTCATAGTTGTTGCCTTTACACCTTTACAGCAGTAAGATATAGAGCTCTGAGAAGTATCACGGAGAACACTTGATTTGTGTGGCTAATCACATGCTTGGACATGCGCCACCAGTCTAAAGCAAAAGATCACCCTCTGGGTAGGTGTCCAAGAACAAAAGTTCTGAATAGGTGGCAAGAGTCCAGAGGGAAGGAGGGCACAGTGCCTCTGCTTCATCACAAACTTCACGAATCTTGATCATGGTATCCAGGCGAAGCACGCGCGCAAGAGAAGCAGCCTCGGCTTCATCGGCTGCTGCGTGAATTTCATCGACAGCCTTTGTGATTGTTTTGACCGCGTCTTCGAGCTTCTTCACGAAACCGAGTTCAGCTTTCTTGCATGAAGGAATCACGTGCTGGTTGATCATGTCAACCATTGTCAACGCCTCCATTTCAACAGTTCCAATGTAGTGTTCAAGTAGGATAGCTCGGCGAGCTTCGCACTCGCGCGGAGTCAGCACTCCCATCTTCTCGAACAATTCGGTGTTTTTGGAATCAGTGAATTTCTTGATAGCTTCAACGCCAGAGTCAATGCGCCAGACCCCCTTCTCAACAGCCTTTTCAGGCCATTCAGTGTCGTACCCGTTCCCGTTGAAGATAACCTTCGAGTGAACTTTCAAAAGATCCTGTGCAACAGCCGCAGGAGTTTCACCAGCCTCAATGCGATCAGCTACGATGGCGAATGCCTCGGCGGTGATCGTATTGAGAACAGTGTTGATGAGAGAGACATTTTGAGAAGAGCCAGCGGCGCGGAATTCGAAGCGTGCCCCGCCATACGGGAACGGAGACGTGCGGTTGCGGTCTTCCGCGGGGACTTCAATGTCTGAAATCGAGTCAGCCCCAAAAGCAAGCTTCTTTTTGGAAGGGGCGTAAGCGTCAGCTTTTCCGCTCTCGACAAAAGCCATGAGATAGCTCGTCATGTCGTCGCCGAGATAAGTTGATATGACGGCAGGCGGTGCTTCCATGGCACCGAGGCGAAAGTCGTTCCCGGGGGAAGCGATCGCGAGCCGCATAAGGTCTCCATGCTTATCAATAGCGGAAACAATGGCAGCCATGACGACCGGGAAAATTTCGTTATTTTTCGAGGCTGCATTTAATTGCTTGGGATTGAGCAGATTTATGCCATCAGTGGTACCGATGGACCAGTTGTTATGTTTCCCAGAACCATTGATTCCAGCAAACGGTTTTTCCTGAAGCAGTGCAGCGAGGCCGTTTTCTGAAGCAACCTCTTCAATAATCTGCATGACCATCAAGTTCTGATCTGTTTGGTTGATCACATTTCCGAAGAGCGGGGCAAACTCGTATTGGTTGGGAGCGACCTCGCGGTGACGAGTCTTCAGTGGGATGCCCATCTTGAAGCACTCCATTTGGATTTGACGCATGCAGTCAAATGCAGTTGTGGCACGGGAAATTGGGGCCATGTAATGATCGCTCATTTCTTGACCGCGGGCAGGAGCTTTGCCCATAATGGTGCGGCCAGTGAACTGCAGGTCAGGGCGACGGTAGAATGCATGCCGAGGCACAAGGAATATTTCCTGTTCAAGGCCGATGTTGTTAATGAGGCCGTCTACCTCGTACCCAAGCAGCTTGAGAAGACGCGTTCCTTCTTTGGACATGGCTTCCACCGCACGATGCAGCGGAGTTTTCTCGTCCAGTGCATCTCCATTGTAGGATACAAAAGCAGCTGGTATGAATACAGTGTCTTCTCTTAGGAAGATAGGGGAGAGCGGATCGATTGAAAGGTATCCACCAGCACAGTGGGTGGCTCGCATACCACCGTTCGGGTAAGAAGAGCCATCTGTTTCGCCCTGAAGAAGAGCCTCGCCGTCGAACTTAAAGAACGGTTTGCCGTCCTTGTCGAACTCGTACATGGTCTGATGAACCTGAGCAGATAAGCCGTGGCGAACACCAGATGAAGCCATCGGCTGAAACCAGTGGCAGTATACCGATGCACCATTGTCAACGGCCCAATCGAGAACCGCTTTGGCCACGATGTCAGCTTTCCCGGGCTGACTAGGCCAGGTCACATCCATGAGGAGTTTGTCAGTCTCGCCATACTTGGAGAGATACTTCTTGGCAACGGCTCCCTTGAAGCAGTGATCACCAAAGCCCTCAACAGAGGCAGTTGAGGTTGAGGGCATGGACATCATGGCATTAGCTGCCACGCGTACACGACGATTGCGAGATGACTTGTTAGACTTGATGGTGATTTCGCCACGAGAATAACGGCATGCCTGTGACGGAGAAGAGAAGTGATTGTCAGGCTCGTGCTGAAAGTCGTCCGAAAGTGCCAAAAAAAGTCTACGAGCAAGAGTCGTCAAAAAAGGGTTTTCGGCGGGTCATTTGTTTGTTCCAGGTATAGTTCACCTTTGCAGAACACGGCGACATACGCGACTCGCGACGTGCCGGCCGGGTCTGCGTCAACGCCACATGGTGCATCTTGAAATTGGCACAAACGGCCTGCGCAGCATTGTTTCAGTGCGAAAGTCAGCAAATTGCAGCGTTTGGGTTTGATGACAGGTGATCAGTCGAGGGGGAAGGGAGAGAGTGTTTAATGGTTGTCTGCATTCACACATGTCGCACCTGCATTTGAAATAGTTTTAATTGGCTTCGTGATTACTGCGGTGTGCTGCAGGACGATTCTGCTCGTTAGCGTTGGTCGCAGGTTTTGCCCAAAACGATGTGATCACTTGGTTTGGATCTTTCGGTGGTACGAAACTTACGAAGGTAATCAGCCGAAGCTACAGCCGATTTCAGGTTTAGTTCCCATGCGGTTTTTTCACTTATTCTTTTTTTTTCCGGTGTTCTAAATGCATAAAAAATGCAACAATAACCACAATAACCCCTCGAAACTTACCTTCGAACGAAGGTACCTTCGTAATAACTTCTTAATAAGCAAGTTCGCGAAATTAATAACCTGTGTTGTCATTTTGTTTTGCCCCGGCGGGGGACTTGCCGTCGGTGGGTTAATTTCCCGGCCATATAAACATCCTGAAGCGCGCCACGCGCTGGCAGGAGCGCTTTTACAGTTTTTTTGGCCCGATTCCTGACTGCAGTGTTGATTTGTTGTCGCAAATTTGGACATCAACCTGCTGGAATAAAAAAATAAATTGGCGACAATAATGTACGAGACGAATAGACCGTGATGTTTGATAAACGATACCAGGTGAGTGTGACATTTTTTGCAGTCAAAAAACTTCCGAGTCATCGTGTAGAAGCGGCTCTATGCCGAATAAACATTATTATTGATGATTAAATAAACGATCAAGCAATGAAGTAAGACAATCAAGTAATAAGATTGATGCTTATTATTATCACTGCATTCATCTCTCGCTGTTCCTGTCTGGCAGAAGGTGGCGAAAAGCGAGCCCTATCCTCTGCAGAGGGGATTGGAAAATGACGGTGAGTAAAAACACATCAAAGAAAGTCACGAATAGCTAATTTTCCTCTTCTCTCGCTGAAAAGGTTGTCGTTCCCCATATGGCGGTTTGTCATGCTGTCGCGCAAGGAAACTCCACCGCATCAAGGAAGCTCCGGTTTGTGGCCCGTGTAAAAAAGTCCCACGCACGATCTAGGTCAAACAGGACGTTGCACATCACCGCGGTGAGTACGATTCTGACATGGACGGCATTGCACGCTAACATTTCATCCTGATCATTCGCCCCGCCCCGCAGGTTATCCCCAGTCTTCAGGGCGACGCATCAACGCAAGCCCCACCAGACCTTCCGTCCTTTATTTTCAAAGAACGCATCGTCTATCTTGTATGCGCCTGCGTTGGTTCATGTTTTGAAGACTTTTATCACCACATTATTGCTCGCAGGGTATGACCTTAATCCCATCCGTTACTGAACTCATCCTTGCGGAGCTTCTCTACCTGCAATACGAGGACAAGTCGAAGCCTATATATCTCTACATAAATTCAACTGGCACCTCAAAGGTAAGTTCTGACACATATTTCTCTAGCTGACTTATTTAAACAGCAATGTGCATATCTCAGGAAGGTCAAAAATACGGTTATGACACTGAGGCGTTTGCTATTTATGACACAATGAAATATGTGAACCCACCTGTTCACACTGTTGCTGTTGGAACAGCATGGGGTGAAGCTGCGATGCTGCTTGCGTCAGGGGAAAAGGCGCGAAGAGAACACAGAACATTTCTAAATCGCGATATTCCTCAGCTTCATTTGACCAGGGTCATAGGGCTGCACTTCCTTCTGCCAGCATAATGATCAAGCAACCAATAAATGCATTTAGAGGGCAGGTGCGATCGAATACAAACACTGATCATGTGAGCATCTATTCAGCTTGTCGTTGCCGTTGCAGGCTTCTGAACTAGAGATTCAGCGCAAGGAGATAAGGAGCACCAAACATCAGACGGTGAGAACCGTTTTACTGGTTGTTTCATGAATGCGATAGAAATCTGTATACTTTCGCAGCTCGATATTCTCTCGAAGGGTATCGGCAAACCCGTTGAAGCTCTTGAGAAAGACATAAATCGTCCTAAATATTTCAATCCTTGGGAAGCAGTTGAATATGGTTTGATTGATCAGGTGCATCAGACGTATGATATGATTCTGCATAACTCCTTCCTTAATTTCGCCTGTGGCTTTGCAGGTTCTCGGTGGCCATGCCCAAGATCTTTAAATTGCAAAGTGGCTTGCGCGGAAATCAGAGGTTTTCACACAGCATTCCACTTGTGTTTGCCGTCACTGCGCATGCGGGTGTCCGCAACCAGTACTTTTGCTCTCTGTGGTGTCTACGAGATGTCGCGATTAATATGATGTGCCCTTCTTCGGCTGACTGATGAAGGAAACAGTTATCGTCACCCATAAAGCCAACGCTCCTTCCGCCATACACCAAGCCGACTCCACGACTAAGAAGCTCTTTGCTGAACTCCTTACCGGCGCTTTTGCTAACTTTTTGTTACGCTGAAAATGCTTCAGATGATACGTTAAAAATATACCGCTTCGACCGCGAAGGCATCGTCGTCGACAGCAAGTGCAATTTAGTTTTGTTCACCAGTCCTAAAAAAAAACAGCATCCTGTCCTCGCTAAAGGTTTCCCGTTGATCGGCTTTGACGAAAGCTAGAGCTGGCTTCTTTGAAACACGGCGTCTCGTTTTGCTGGTTACTTTCAAGGTTACTTTTAGAATCTCATTATGATACTTGTCAACAAAGAAAGCAGCACCTTCGTAACTTCGCATAAATAAATGCGATTGCGGCCGCACAATGTATCAAGGAATGCGACGCTACAGCTCGTTCTCTGGCTGACTTTGAACGGTTTGCTGGCATCCACCGCCCAAGGCCGAGGAAGCCACAAGGCACGATTTTCAATTGACTGTCGGGATCGCTCAGAATCACGATTTTTACCGTAGGACGTATTCACCGTTGATGGTAGCCAACCTTCTGAGAGCAAAAACGATGATAACCATACGCAGTCGGCTAGTGACGGTGGTCCCGACTTTGACAGCACGAGTGCTGATGGTGAACGGATGGAAGGGATCTTTGCTGAAGAACTCACTGCTGCCACCTACGTGAAAGGGGGCACGAGCAGAATGTATGATACCGTCGGCATAGGAGAACCAATGCTAGATACGGTAGCTCGCATGAATCTTGCAGGTGAAGCGTTATCTAAAATATGGAAAAGCAAGATTACAAAGGAAGTCTCTAATTTTTCACGTAATGAGCAAGTCTACTTCACCCTCAAGCCCAATGTCAAGTCTGCACCGGCAAAACGAGTCCGGCAAGTTGGGTATGAAGCAGGAGAGCCACATTACGATTTTGACGTCGCCAGGGTTGGTGGACTAGAAGTTGAGCGTCTAGTTGACATCCACGACAATGAGTTTGTAATCTCTTACCCGAGGACAGGTACCCTTGAGTTGCAACAAGGTTTGTCTAGCTCAGCTTTGGATTTCTTTTCTTTACTCTGCAGTCGTCTGTCTTCTTCTCAATAAATTCACTTTCATCTGGGTTCGGTCCTTATTGCTCGATCTTCGCCTGATCAGTGATCTTGTGATTATTATTATGAGCGCATCAGTCGGGGCTGCCATATTCACAATGATGCGTCAACCATTAATAATTGGATACATTGTTGCCGGCTCTTGTGTTGGCCCCGGCGGCCTTGGTTTGGTTTTAGAGCTCGTTCAGGTGAGCTCTTACCTATTTCTCATTGGTATTCAGCATGATCAAGCCCTATCTTAAGGTTGAAACATTAGCACAGCTTGGTGTCGTCTTTATCTTATTTGCATTAGGTGTTGAACTTTCTATTTCAAAGCTGCGACGAGTGCAGGGTGTCGCCCTTCTTGGGGGCATTATCGAAATATTTTTGATGATGCTGATATGTGGAGTTTTCTCAGACTTCACGGGCGCTCCTTCCACGGAGGGAATCTTTGTCGGAGCTTTCATTTCAATGTCATCGACTGCGGTGGTCATAAAATGCCTGGTTGACCGTTGTGCTCTACAGTCGTTGGACAGTCAAATAGTTGTCGGGACTCTGATATTGCAAGATTGCACTGTGGGGTTTTTGTTCGCGCTGTTACCGGTGCTTAGTGGAAGTCGCGGCTCCGGTGAAGCAGTAATGTCCTTTGTTCGAGTCATCGCGATGATGTTCCTTTTCTTTATTATGGCAGTAGCAATTCGCCCTCTGGTAGCACAAATACTCAACAACGTCTATGCCTACAATGAAAATCTTTACCAAATGGTGAGGCATTGTTTCAAAGTCATGTATCGCGTTTCCCTACTACTTTTTCACACCTTGGTGCTTTGTAAGAACAAACATCTCAGCTCACAAGCAGATTTGGCACCGAATGCTAATCATTTTGAAACTTTGAAATCATTTGCGATGACGATATTCGGAGGTTGTCATTGCGTTTTGCCTTTGTGTGTCATGGACTAGCGACCACCTTGGCCTTAGTATTGAGCTCGGTGCCTTCTTCGCTGGTGTCATGGTCAGTACGACTCCGGTTGCGGAGGAAACTCAAAACCATATCAACCCTGTGCGCAACATTTTTGGAGCGTTGTTTCTGTCGTCCATTGGCATGATTATCAACCCGTTTTTCTTATGGGTCCATTTCGATGTCTTGATTTGCACACTCATGATCATCATTCTGTTCAAGTGCTCTGTGATAGCTCTTGTGGTGAGGGCTTTCGGGTTTTCAACGAGAATATCATTTACTGTTGGGATATCAATGGCACAAATCGGCGAGTTTTCATTTGTTCTTTTATCCCGAGCCTCGAACCTTGGTCTCGTGAAACACAAGTTCTATTTACTACTGTTGGGCATCACTGCGATATCATTGTTTACTTCGCCGATTATATTGCGGTACTCGCCGTACTTGATGAATCGGCTTCCAAGACCATGATGAGAGAAACTAAGAGTAGAACGAGTTTCAAAGAACTGCCTCTCTGGTCAGGTGTGAACAATTGAACAAGAGAACTGATGAGGTTCCACCTGACGCTGGTCACCCGCATTATTTCGCGCCTCTCAAAGCTGGACAGCGCATGTGACGATTGCTTCGGTCGGTGCTTCTTAACTGTAGAACTTCGACTCTTGATGCACTTTCTGCTTCCATCATATTGCCAAAAAGCGAAGTAGCAGGACATTTTTGCAGTTGAACAGGAAAATCACGATATGGATGACACGTTTCAACTGTAGCGATATTAAATGCGAGAACGACACAGTGAGCATATCATTATGCGTAAATATTTAATCTTGCATGGGGCTAGGGGTCCCCGACTTGCTTGTGGTCAGCGCTTCATTGAAATAGAGCAGCTTGTTTAGTTTTAGTCTTGCTTGGGGGCTTCTTTGGTCGCATTTACCTGCTCCTCGCCCATGGACTTGAGAACAGTGAGAACAAGTTCTTTGCCTTCATCCCATTGCGCCTGAATTTGCCTTGCGAGGGCCTCGGCATCGTCGTGGCCACTGGGAAGCTTAAGGTCCTCACGGACATTTCCCGTGTCATCCATGAGTCCTAGCTGTGATAGGCATGAAAAGGAAGATAAGTCGGGACTTCAATAGGGGAAGCATTGTATGGAAGTTTGGTCCAACTTACAAAGCCTTCGTCATTGAGGTCTACGAGTGTGTAATCCTCCCGAGAGACGATGGGTACCTGAGCAACAAAAAGTCAGTACGCTTTCTCTGATTTTATGAATCATGAATAGAACGCATGTTGCATGAAGCAGACACGAGCTATTGCGTTTCGGCAGCACCTCAAGGTTGTGTGAAGAAGGGACCAGCTCCTCCATCTTCTTGCCAGTAAAGATATCTGTCGCCGTGAAGTGGCATTTGGCATGACCGTGCTTGCCTGTCTTGGAGGTTGTGACCTCAATAACCTGAGAAAAGAAACAAGGGAGTGAGAAGTTGGGACCTTGCGAGCCGACAGCTTGACTGTATCAGTTGCCACGAGACAGTGAAAACTGTCTACTCGAATTTCAGTTGAGAATCGATAAGGTCGTAAGTTTCCGTGCGACGAAAAACACTCCGTCCGATGGTCGCGAAGGGTTCCGTGCTTAACTTTCGGCGGCGAAAATACCGAAAATTTACCTTGGTTGGGCGGCCCTTGATCACCATGAAACCTCCTTTGCGAACGTTACCGGCCTGCATGGGAATGGTGGTGGAAGCGCCAGAATCGGCAGTTTCAAATTGCTCGACATCTTCATCGTCGGACATTATTAGAGGACTTGGCTGAACTGGGGCCGGCGCCGGAAAAGGGTTTGCTGTTGGAGAAGGGTTCAGTATTGAGCTAGACCATGGATTTATGTGAGTTTTCAGTCAAATATAATACGAAGGTAATATTATTAGATTATTAGTACTTGCGCTGTATGTGCAGTATGCCAAACCAGTCAATCCCAGGACAGCTTAAGTTAAGTTTAATTAAGTCAAATCGGTGGTTTAATTTCCTGAGTTATCCGTCCATATAAGTTTAGTCAAGTCAAATCGGAGGTTTAATTTCCTGAGTTATCCGTCCGTATAATGTTAAGTCAAATCGGAGGTTTAATTTCCTGGTTTATCCGATTTGACTTAACTTAAACTTAACTTAATAACTTTCCTGGGATTGACTTGGTTTAAACCAAGTCATCAATCCATTTGTCATCATACATAGTACTAATTATGTGTATCATATATATAGTCTAATTATTCAAATTTCATCAAATTTCCATCAGTTGATGCGGACCCCAACGAAAAAAAAGTCACCCTCAAAATTGCAACCGACGAAAGTCTTGCAAATCTACAGCCTGTACTATTTTTGCAGTTAAAATAAACTCATTTCGCCGTGATTTTCCATTCGAGTTGAAATTCCATACTAATTTATTTTCCACGTGTTTGTCACCATCGCTGTCGTCAACTCCGGGACCCAAGATTCCAAGATTTAATCCCAAAAAAATAAATAAAACTGCCACGACCATACAGAGTATTTATTTCAACGGGTGTTTGAATTGTCTAATAATTCAGCACTGCAAGGACGAAACACTTTCATCTTTATTTGCATTATTAGCTCCACTACTGTAGCTCCACTCCCTCTATCTGATACCTTCGTTATTCGAAATAAAGGTAACTCTTTTTTTTGTGAAACAACGAACGAAAAATGTCCCGAACCAATCATAATCTCGGTAATCCAAGAAATGCCAGCTGGAAGCCTGCGATTGGTCTGGATGACGCGGCGGCAAGTAATCCCGGTTTATATTCACCTAGCAGTCGCTGAGCTACCACAACCTGGAGGCGGAACGAGACAAAATGTGCTCTTCTATGATCTCAAGATTTCTGAACGGTGCGTTCATGATGCCAACTCAAACTTATTCATTAACCCGCTCAGTCTGATGCTGATGAAAGCGCGCCAGAATGACTTTCCAACTCACATCTTCCATCTTCCACATCTTCGTATTGTATACCAGTTTTGGCTTTGTTCGCCCTGCTTGGTAGTACTCGAGCGGACGATTCGGGAGACCATCTCGGCACAGTCATTGGCATTGATCTCGGAACGACATATTCGTGTGTAGGCGTGTACGTGAATGGCAAAGTGGAAATTATAGCGAACGATCAGGGAAATCGCATCACTCCGTCATATGTTGCCTTTACGGATAGTGAACGGCTCATCGGTGACGCCGCGAAGAATCAAGCAACGGCAAACCCTACCCGCACCGTTTTTGATGCGAAACGCTTGATTGGTCGAAAGTAAGTTGCCCAAACTTCAGCGCGCTTGTCCACCTGGTCTCTTGGCATGGCGTCATGCTCACTTTCTCTGTGCGATTGTACTCTAGGTTTACAGACAAGGAGGTACAGAGGGATCTAAAAATGTTTCCATTCAAAGTTGTCAACAAAGAAAGCAAGCCTTGCATCGAAGTTGATCTCAAGGAAGGAGCAAAAATATTTCAAGCAGAAGAGATCTCAGCAATGGTGCTCACAAAGATGAAAGAGACTGCCGAAGCTTATCTTGGAAAAGACATCAAGAATGCAGTCGTCACTGTTCCAGGTGAAGCGCAAATAAACTTCGAATTCCTAACCTTTTTTCTGATCTTTTCCTACTTCGCAGCATACTTTAATGATGCTCAGAGGCAGGCTACAAAAGATGCCGGAACCATATCTGGCTTGAATGTCGCACGTATTATAAATGAGCCAACAGCTGCTGCAATTGCATATGGCCTTGATAAAAAAGGAGAAAAGAACATACTTGTCTTTGATCTTGGTGGCGGTACATTCGACGTTTCTGTTCTAACGATAGATAATGGCGTCTTTGAAGTGGTTTCGACAAATGGTGATACACACCTAGGAGGTGTGTTGATTGGTATTTTTTTTCACAGTAGTTCATCTCAACCAACATATTCCTTGCAGGAGAGGACTTTGACCAACGAATCATGGAATACTTTATAAAACTCATTAAGAAGAAACACGGAAAAGACGTTTCATCCGATGTAAAAGCAGTGCAGAAGCTCCGTCGGGAGGCTGAACGCGCAAAGCGATCTCTCTCCAACCAACATCAGGTTCGCGTTGAAATCGAGTCGCTATACGACGGTATTGACTTCTCAGAGCCACTCACCCGAGCGCGTTTTGAAGAGCTTAACAATGATCTGTTTCGAAAGACGATGGGACCGGTGAGGAAGGCCATGGAGGATGCTGGAATGAAAAAGTCACAGATCGATGAACTAGTTCTGGTTGGGGGCTCGACACGGATCCCCAAAGTACAAGCGCTATTAAAAGAATACTTTGACGGCAAAGAGCCTAACAAAGGCGTGAATCCCGATGAGGCAGTTGCATTTGGAGCTGCTGTTCAAGGTGGAATACTCTCTGGCGAAGGTGGTGATGAAACTAAAGATATCTTACTTCTTGACGTCGCCCCCCTCACACAAGGTATTGAAACTGTCGGGGGCGTTATGACCAAATTGATCCCCAGAAATACTGTTATCCCGACAAAAAAATCACAGACATTCACCACATACCAAGACAACCAGCAGACCGTCATGATACAGGTTTTTGAAGGGGAACGCGCCATGACGAAGGACAATCACCTTCTTGGAAAGTTTGAGCTCACATCTATTCCTCCTGCTCCTCGTGGGGTGCCTCAGATTGAGGTTACTTTTGAGATTGACGCCAATGGCATCTTGAATGTCGGGGCAGAAGACAAGGGCACAGGGAAATCAGAGAAAATTACGATTACCAACGATAAAGGTCGCCTCTCTCAAGAAGAGATCGAGCGAATGGTCGAGGAAGCAGAAGAGTTTGCCGAGGAGGATCGGAAAATCAAGGAGCGCGTTGATGCGCGAAACAGCCTCGAAACCTACGCCTACAACATGAAGAATTCTGTTGAGGACGACGACAAGCTTGCCAACAAACTTGAGGATGAAGACAAACTTGCAGTCGAGGAGGCTATCAAAGAAACACTTGATTGGCTCGATGACAATCAGAACGCAGAAAAAGAGGAATACGAAGACAAGCTCAAGGAGATGGAAGCAGTTTGCAATCCGATCGTTTCGAAGGTCTATCAGCAAGGAGAGTACTCGCCAAGTGACGATGCAGGCGATGACGATTTTGACGATCACGACGAGCTTTGATTCATTTACTCCGGACACGTAAGTCAGTTGAATTTCGAATAAGAGGGGATGGAGCAAGCATTCTGTTTCCTGTCAGAAGCAAGCTGGTGACGGCATGAGCGACGAATGTTCTAAACGATGTCGATTAACCGATTGCGGTCACCATCTTTAATGGGCATTCACGAATTCACGAAAGCTCTTTGTAAATACATTCCTCCAAGACGGGTGCACCTTCATAAATCAGAAAGCAATCACGATGTAAAAAATTAATACTCCTCTTCTACACAACTGACAACATTCAAAAGTTACTACAAGGCTCGTCGCACTAAAGCAAGACACTACACACACATGCAGACACGCATGTAGACATACGCCTTGAAAGTTTGCCCACCAGTCGTTCTCATGCTCAGAGCCCCTACCTCTGTGATATCCTTTAGCCCATGGCGGCGCCATACTTCGAGCCGATTATAGCTCACTAGCACCTTGTAGATGGATTTGTTTAGCTGATCAGCGAGCAACTCCAACGTTGCGTCGGAAAATACTTTATCATACATGTAGATGTGTGAGAAATGAAACGCGCCGTATGTCGTGGCATCCTTGTGCTCAAGTTCGCACCCGTCGCCCAGCATTGTCCTCGCTTCCTCAGTCATGAAAGCATGATTTCCATTGATGAGCTTATTTTTCGCATCGATCGCCATTCTAGCTCTAGATGCTACGTACTCAATACCAACAGATCGCATCACCTTGGCAGATAGCTTAGCGTGCAAAACTACCTTCCCGTACCCGCTGCCTACGTCGACGAAAGTGCTCCCCTGTGAGAGGTTGAAGCTCAGGTCTGGTGTACTGGCTTGGATCTGGAAGATATTACTGGCGTGGATCTGAGAGATATTCCTTATGTTTCTTTTGGGAAGCATACTTTGTGTTTCGGAGACGTTCACTGTCGATACTAGCGTCTTCAGATAAAGCAACAAGCGTTCAATTGAAGCTTCTGTCATCTCGCCATATCCTTCACTTGAACAGAGTGGCTGAGGGCCTCCACCATTGGCTGTTCCCGAAGGAAGCTTCTCATCCATGGGGTCTAGGTCGCATTTCTGGCGTTTACGTGGCCCTTGTATGTGCCAGTCAGAGGTCAGACCCCAATCAAGGAAGGACAATTTATCCAGAAACTTATAAACACTCTGTATAGGAACAACAGGCGATTAATTGTGGCCTGGCTGAGGGACTCCTTGCATCGGGAGCCTAAAAACTCGGGTAGAGCATGCGAAGATCCAGAAAAATCGCACCTTTATAACTGGGTCGATTTTGATATGATTCGCGAGCACGCGCGAGGAAGTATTCCGATAACTATCGAGATCGTGTGCTAGTTTCGTATCACTTGGCGCAGCCGAGTCCCAAATTTGGACCGCTTTCCTCCCGCGCTTTCTCAATCTGAACATACTGGAACAGGTCCGACGGCTTGAGAGAGGATGAAATGATTGTGCCGCTTCTTTACTTTGCCACAAATGGAATGTACACGAGTCGTAGCAACGATAGCTTCGATATCGAGTGGTAGGGATTCGGGCTCTTAGTTAATTGGCGTCGCTGAAAGCGGTGTGTCAAAAATATTTTGTGTAACTTTTAAGACGAGGGCTTCAAAAAACGTACGAACACTACTGATGATCACATCTC
>CESI01116716.1_pt1 | contig 14969 bp, 32 predicted proteins | sample 356301 | NCBI WGS metagenome assembly CESI01 (sample SAMEA2621423, study PRJEB7988) | marine metagenome | biome: marine biome (ENVO:00000447); feature: deep chlorophyll maximum layer (ENVO:xxxxxxxx); material: "saline water (ENVO:00002010), including plankton (ENVO:xxxxxxxx)" | depth 40 m | reverse complement strand
GAGCTATGCTTATTGGAAACTTAAATGCTTTGTTTATAGTTGGTGAAGTCATAAGTGGAGTAGCTGATTTGGTACAAGGTAAACCATATGCAGGTGAATCTGTTAGAAGTCTTGCTCCTTTGATGCAGCTACAAAGATTGACTAAGCTAGCTAAGAGAGCTATGGATACTAAAGACCCAAAGAAAAAGAAAGATGCTTTAGAAAAGCTATATGTAGAATTAGCTGCTACTCCCGGTCTTCCTGCTATTCAGATTGACAGGTTTATAAAAAACATTGATGACTTAGGAAAAGGAAATGATGCAGGTAAGGATGTACTTAGGCTACTTAACTTTTCAGACTATGTAATATCAGGTCCAAAAAATAAGAAGAGTTCTTCTTCAGGTCCTAGTATACAAGAGCAGAATGCTAAGTATTATAAGGAGCAGGAAAGAAAAAAGAAACAAGCTGAAACATTGTCTCGTAGAGAAAGACCTACATCAAACAGGAGAGAAAGACCTACTAGACAAAGAAGAACTAACTAGATATGCCATTCAAAAAAGAAGGAGAGAATAGAAACGTTAGTCCAAGTGGTAGGGTATTTACTGATAAACAAGTAAGACTCTACCATGCGACAGACGGATTTACTAAAGATATAAAAAAACCTAGAGGTTTAAAACCAAGGAAAAGATATTTAAAATCTTAATCATATATATCCCAACACCATATAGGAGTTTTCTTTCCAACGTATGAGCCACTTACGTTGTATGTAAAGTGCTCAAGTGCATCCAATGGACTCATGTCTTCCTCTAATATTATAAGGCTCTTAGAGACAGAGTATATTAGTCTCATTTCTTTTTCATCTACTCCAATGATTGCGTCATCAAAGCCATCAGCTTTTAAAAATTCTTCTTCATCGTAGTGTTCTATTATAGATTCAATCATATAGCTGTAGTTTAGTGGTACGTATGGTACCTTAATGTTTTTTGTTTAGGATAATAAATCATAAGCTCTTGGTCATTTACAGCTCCTTCTCTTGGCTTACGACCACCCCACTTTATATTACCTTCTATCTGTGATGGCTGCCCATAAACTATACCATCATCACATGCCCATATAATAACAGGGTTTAATCTTTTGTCACAAAGCTTTACTATTTTTCTACACGCAACAGGCAAGGGATAGGAATTAGAAATAGTCTTGTATCTTCCTTTGACTTCGGCATATGCAATAAGTTTTCCTTCCTTATCAAAAACCTTGTAGTCAATATCGTTTGGGTCTAACTTTTTAAAGCTGCCATTAAACTTTTTTACAAAATATTCTATAGCTTTTTTCTCTCTACTTAAATCTTTGTTGGTCTCAAACCTTGTGCTCATAAATTATGTCTTTCATTTGAATGTAGCTCTGCGTGACATCTAGAGCATAGTAGTACGCATTTGTTTATTTCTTTCTGTATACTTTCAATAGAGTACCCTAGCTCTTGAGCATTCCCAATCGCAAATTTTTTATTGTCTTGTGCGTGATGAAACTCTAAAGCAGAAGTAGTAAAACTTGAATGTGTTTTAATTGAGTATCCACATTTTTCACACCCTCTTGAACTTTTATAATTCTTTATCCAAGTTCTTATTTTATTATTTCTTTCCCTGTTATAAGCTCTCTTACATGACTTACATAGCGTGGCTTTTGTTTCTTTTCCTGCAAGACTTACGTGCCCTGAGCCATAAAACTCTGACATGTTCTTAACTTCTTTACATTGTCTACAGGTTTTAGAAATCTTCATTAAGAGAATCGCTCAATGACTTAAGTTGAATTTGCATATCGCTTATGGCTTTCTTTGTATCTTTATACTCTCTGTCACAAAGTGACTCGTATATTTCAGAACTACTTGAGTTGAGGTTGTGCATCAAATCATTGATGTAACTAATCCTTTCATAGTCAAGTGCTGTTATCATTGTGTGTTAAATTTAATATAAATTTAATTATCTACGCAAGCATTTTTATTTTTTTTTATTTTTGTTGTTCATTATGTAGTTCGCATTCAACATTATATAACTTTAACTCCAAGTCTAAGTAAGCTTTAAGCAACTCGTCATAAGTATATTCTAGTACAGGATTATGTTCATACTCAAATATAGTTTTACATACATTATAGATTCCTTTTAGCTGCGGCTCATGCTTGAGATAGTGCTCTGCATTTTTAACAGAATGAATTATTGTTGCGTGATTTTTACCTAGATGAGCACCTATTCTTTGATATGTAACACCCTTCTTTTGTAGTATGTATGAAAATATTAATCTTCCGTTTACATATGGCATTGACCTATCCTTTTTTAGAATATCAAGTTGTAGCTCCGCATTGATTATTCTTTTCAAGGTGTTCATCTGTGTATCTGTTATCATTTAATTTAATTATTTTATTATTATTATATAAATCTAAGTATTCGTTTACATCTATCTCGTTTATGTCAAAAAATATTGGAGCCTCATCTTCTTCATGAAAATATTCTATAATAAAAAAGAATGGTTCTTTATCAATGTGTGAAACTCCTGCAATATTCTGTTGCCAAGAGTTTAAAGAAGGCAAATCAGAGGCTACCTCATCTACCTGTATAGCTATATCTATACCTATTGGTCTAGGCATATCACGTATTTTTTCTATGAACGACTCATCTATTTCATAGTGTTTATTCTCCCCTATATATTTCTGTCTCAGCATAATCTTTTAATTCTTTGTGTCTATATTTTTGTAACTCTGATACTCTTCCTTCCTTGGTTTTACATTCAACAAATAAAACATTTGAATCTTTTGGTATAGCTATCAAGTCCGGTATCCCATTCTTGTTGGTAACAGTAAGTTTAATAACGTAGTACCCTTCCTCTTCTAATTGTTTAATTCTTTTCTTCTGAATCTTTTGTTCTGTCATTATTATAGTCTATAAAAAATCCTACTGCCACTATTATGTTCATGGCAACGGAGCTTATTAATTCAAGTAGGTTGTGAAATGTATGAATAGAAAGGTGAATGTGTCCCACTACCCAAAAGGGAATAGCAAGGTTTTGACTAATCCATACGAGTAAAAACTTAACGAACCTCATCTTATAAAGATAATAAATCTTTCTTAAAATGATTCACAGTGTAGTCCTTCTTGTTTATCACAGCCTTGTAGATGTCTTTCTCTATACCATCTTTTGCAAAGACCCAATACACATCGTTCTTTAGTCTCTCTTTAGTAGTCATCCTATCTCTTGACTGCCAATAACTTGTGGCTGAGAAGTCTATATTGTAATACACAAGAGCCTCTGCTTTCCTTAAGCTTATCCCCTCACGACCACTTACAATTTGTAGAGCTATTGATTTATTTGTGTCATTAAATTTATCTAAGTCAGTAGTAATCTCATCACCAAATATTTCCTGTAAAGCTTTTAGTTCTTGTCTAAACTTGTAGAATATTCCTATCTTCTTTCCTTTAAAATGTTTCTTTATAAACTCTGCTTTACTATAGTCTAGTATGGTACCATTGTTAGATTCAAATATAATTGTGCCTGAATAAAGTTGATGAAGTTTATTCATAAGTTTAACAGGTGTGTCACCCAATATGGTTTCTTCTTTACCTTCAACCACATTATGTTTCTTTAGTTTAGCAGCCACCTCATAGGTAGAGTCCTTCATGTCTACTATTAAAACTCTCTCTGTTGTTTCTACTTTAAATCCTGCCTCCTTTTGAGTGTAGCTAATTGTGTAAGGCTGCATTGTTCTAAGTATACTTGTCTTACCTCCACTATAATCGTTGATGTACATGGAATTTATTTTCTTTCTTGTCACCTTAACATAGTCTTTAGTAAAAGCATAGAAGTTTTTAAAGTGATTGAATGGGTTGGAAGGAATTCCAAATACTTGGTGAAACATTTGACTATAACTTTCGGGTGTTGGCGTGCCGGATAATAAACACACACTACAATCAAACTTCTTTATAAATTCCTTTACGTTCTTAGCTCTGTTACTTGGTTTAGGAAAAGCTCCTAACCCATGAGCCTCATCAAGTATCAAGAAGTCACATCGAGTTATCATGAGCTTATGCATGGACTCGTAGTTAATTACTTCACATTTAAAATTAGGGTTAAGTAATTTGTAGTCTGATACTATAGATGATATTGCTTTCTTCTTTGTTAGAAACACAACGTCTCTAAACCCACAGGCTTGAGCAATACCTAAAGAGGTTAAGGTCTTACCTGTCCTAACTTCCATTGCAAGATATATAAACCCATACTTGTTTATTACTTCTCGCCCCTTGTTTATTATTTTTTTTTGATATGGTCTCCAACTTAATTTCATAGTGTTTTGTTTTTTGCTTGTGTTATTTTAAATTATAAATTGAGTAGTCATATATTTTTTTATCTTAATACACTTTTCGTACTCTTCCACCTCTTCAAAGAATTCTAGCATATCATCTAACACATCCTTGTTTAAAGGCTCAAAAGGTAAATGAATAAAATACCCTTCGTCTTCACCCAACAACTCAATAGCATCTTTATTATTTATAATTACCTCATAAGAATTTCTTACTGCAACTTCCCTGTTGTCATCATTGTCCATGAACTCCCACTCTCTACCGCTATTTATCATGTAAGTTTTGTTTGTATATTTAATTCCTCTTTTCTTTTAATTCTCATCCATCTTCCAATGACATCTCTTCCCTGCTCAGGAGCTGCTCCTGTTTTAAAATTAGCATAAGATACTAGCCACTTGTTAAACTTGATACGACTAATAGTTAGCTTTGCCTTGGGTGCGTAGTCGGGGTACTCGGATATAAAATCATAGTAACAATCTTGCATGTGTATTCTTTGGTCAACCTGCAGCTTATCATTAGCTATTGTTCCATTAATAACACCACACCATTCAATAAAATCATGACATGTCTCAGCAGATAGCTGTCTTATTTTTAAATTAACAAATTTACTTTTAACTAATCCCTTAGCAAGGTAGGTTTGTAAACAACTAATCATGTAGTTGTCAAAGAGGCACCACTCTTGGTCGTCCCAATCACCAAACATAAGTTTATCAAACTCATCTAGTGGTGAGTAGTTTTTGTTGTAATGTTGGTGTAGCTCAAGCTCCCATTTTCTACGAGCAAAAGAATTACCTGCTCCTTTAATAGCATAGTTAGTTGTGATAGCAATCTTGGGTGACTTACTAAAAGGAATCTTGATAGCATCCTTGTTCTTTTTCTCTAACGTTAACCCCTCTGTTACAACACTAAATAATCTTTCAAAGTCAAAGTATTTTTTTACATCATCGAACACAAGTATCTGCGTATCAGCTGATACAAGCTGATAAGCAAAGCTACGTTCAAACGTAAAAGACTTACCATCTATAGTAACCACCTTCTTCATTTGACTCAATGCATTCATAAAGATACCCTTACCTGTGCCACCTTCCGGGTTGTCTGATATAACCTCATCATTAAGTATAACAGCAGGGCAGTAGCTAAGATTTTTGTGACCATGCATTAAGAATCCTATGGTAGATTCCATAGACTCCACTCTGTCTTGTTCTTTCTTACATACGTTTGATATAAAAGTTCTATAGTCAGAGGTACCGGAGTCGCATACACCAAACTTTCTATCTATCACATGGTCTTTCCAAACGTATCCACCAAGGTCTATATAATCTAGTATGTCTATGGTGTCTTTAGATATTTTTACTGCACAATTTTTAAAATAAATGTAAGATGTATTCTTGGTGTCTTCAATAAAATAAATATCTATTGTAGATAGCAGAGATAAAAACTCTTCCTTAAAAAATCTAGTGTTGTCGGCAAAGTAATTATATATACTCGCATCATCAAGCTCGATAACATTATTTAAAACAAAATCTTTTATTTGTTTCTCATCTGTATGGTCTATCAAATTGTTGGTTACTTTTACAAAGACATAGTTCTTACTTCCTTCCGGACAATACTTATAGAATCCATTGTCTTCAAGGAATTGTTTAAATAGAATGTGCACCACTTTTATTACACCCTTGTCACTCTTGGTCCAAAACTTCTGCTCTTTGTTCTCGTCATCCACTCTTTGTAATACAGAGTCTATCACATTCTCTGTTATCTCTGAGTCAAGTAGTTGAGATTTAATTTCTTTTTTAGATACACCTCTTCGTAACTTAATCTTAATGTTGTTTATTCTTTCGTCATCCTCATAGTACTTGGTACCAAAGTTCTGACTCTGTGCATAAGCTGAATCTATTGTCTGCTGTATCTCCCTGTGACCAAAGCCATCTGTTTCATAGTTACTTAATACATAACTAGCTAGGGATTTATTAATTCCAAAATCATTAAAGGCTGAGGCAAGAACAAATGTATTGTTGTTACGTAGTCCTTCAACCATTGGATACTTTTTTACCCACCACTTAGTTAGTATCTCTACTATTTTATTCTCATCTGTTATTGGTAGTGTAGGTAGGTCACGAAGGGAGTGCTTTTCTTCGTATACTTTTTCTTCAATCTTGTCCCACTCACTTGAGTTCTCGTTAACAAATATTAATGGGTCATAACTCTCGTAGCATACACGAGATAAGTTCTTACATGTAATATCAAACCTTGGGTTATCAAAATGTTTAGCTAATGAATTGAAATAATTTACATGATTCTCTGCATCCCTTGGTATCTTAACCAATACTTTTAATCCTAGTCCTGAAGGTGATATGAATACAGAGTAAACATATTTACTCTTTGTTAAGTTCTCTTTGTCTTGTAGTAGCTCCTTGTTTTTTTCGTAGCCATCAAAGTCAAGACACATAATTCCTGTGTGCTCTTGTAGGCTGCTGTCGTTTCTCTTGTTAAAGATTCCGGAGAAACATATAGCAGGTAATAGTTTTTTTAACTCGTTTCTTTCTGTCTTTCTTTTCTCAGCTCTGATTTGTTTTACCAACTCTTTTGTTGCACCATCCTTTATTCTTTTTAGTATGTGCTCCACCGGTCTGTGGAAGGGAGTATCAGTCTCCTTAATGTTTTTAAATATAGTAACCTTCTGTTCTGATGTCATTGTTGTAGTGCTTTATGTCGAGTCTATGTCGAGTTTGTGTAGAGTTTATGTCTGATTATCAATGAGTTGTATACTATGTTAACTTTTTCACCTCGTATACAGATAGTAAAAATAAAATAAATAAATAAAAATATAGGGAAGAACGTAAAAAACTTTCACATCTCAACATCCTTCCCATGTATTTTAGAATGGTAAATCAGTCTCTTGAGGACTTACATCTTCTACCTCATTACCCTTTTGTTTAGGTACAAATGTATCTAACTCTAGGTAGTAGTTACCACTTCTTGATTGGTTACAATTTAAGTTAACCCAACCACCCTTTTGGTGAGACTTCAAGAATGATATTGCATCATCCACTTTTACACTAATTCTTCCAACCACAAAGTCGGGTGCTCCCTCTCTTCTCTTGAATGAGAAACCATCTGCAAAGATTTTTTCTTCTGCCATAATTTAATTTTTAATAATTGATTTTTGTTCCATGAGTTTTATAGTTTGGACTACACATGTATGGTAGTCATGGATATCATTATACTCTAATGGAACTTCTAGAATATAATGAGTCCGTTTATTTTTATACCACCCTGTTGATGTAATAAGACTTAATGTCTTCCGTTTTTTTTTCACCAAAGTATTTATGGTACACCTCAAGTGCTTGCTCCACTTTGTACTTACCTCTATCATAACTCTCATCAGATAACTCAAACCTGCCCAAGACATTTGTAGACTTATCAATAACGAGAAACAAAATAGGCTTGCCAAATAGCTCACGATATATATAACCTTGCGAATCATAGTTGTAATTGTATATGCTGTTATGAAATTTTGTTATGTCTCCACATGTCTTCAAGTCAATGACATAATCTTTATGTACGATGTCTGCCTTACCTTTCCATAGTGCTCCACCATTAAGCTCCCCTATGTTTTTTACATTAGGCTCTTCATACTTGTTACCTTTGTCTTGAATCATCTCATAGAAGTCATAGTTGCTTAGCATGGTATCACACCACCGGTCAACATCTTCCTGCTCTCCTTTAAGCATAGCAAATGGCAGGTTATTTTCCGCACAGAACTCCTTATATATCTTTGTATTTCTGCTACTAGCATCTACAATAAGATAGTCACCTACCTTCTCCGGCTCTAACATTTTACAATGAAAATATCTACCCATTAGAAATGCTTTGCTGTCTCCTTGCCGAACACCAAACATTGAAGGGTTACGCAGTAGTGTACCTATGTCAGAGTTTGAGAGGAATTGTTTACCAATCCCTCCGTAATACTCTGCATCATCCCTCAATAAATTAATCACTTTCTTTGTTACTTTACTCTCCATCCTGTAGTGATTTTTTAATTTGATTCTTCCACTTCGTAGTAACCTTATACTTCTTGCTGATGTTATTTATTATCCACTCCAAACCTTTAGCTTTATGTGTAGCAACATATTTTAATACATCTAACATCTTCTCATCATTAAGCTCCATCAATGCCTCTCTCTCTACCTTTGGTTTAGTTGTTGCGGATTGATTAACAATAGCATTATTAACCTCATTAGCTGATGCCACAGATGTATCTATTCCAATACCAAAGTTACCCAAAGCTCTACCCCATGCTGATGTCTCGCAATTTTCTACGTAGGATGTCTTGTTTATAAAGGTGCTACCCTTCTCTTCCTCAGCCATTCCGGAGGCAACTATTCTACCATTATCACTAATGATTGATGCTCTAATTAATATAGACTTCTCTGTTTTTTCTAACACCTCACTCGTTAACGCAAAGTCTTTATAATTCTCACGAAAATATCTTAGTCTTTCGTTTACCTCTACGTACTGCTTACCTTTAATGTTTACTGATTTTAATTTACCCATAACTTGTTTGATTTAATTTATTAATTATATTATTATACTTACTTAAAACTCTTAACCTTGCATTCTTTAAAGACTTAATCTGCTTTGGATTTTTTTTACCATTAACCTCACACCTCATAGCCTTATCCACTTTGTCTAGCTTATATTTATAATTACATATAGCTGTTTGGTATACACCATATCTCCAACCACCTTTAAAAAATGGGGCTAGGTTTTTAACCTCTGTGTAGAAGTCACCACCTATGGATGTGTTGAGTATAGATACCAAATCTGTTTCGTGGTCATGAACAATTTTAATCCCAAACACTATTCTAGATTCATAACCTGTGCCATCTAGATTAGATGAATAGTTATCATCCTTTGCCTCTTGCCATATGTCTTTTAAACTTTTATATTTACGCATCCTGCAGATGTCTTAATAAACTTTTATAATCCTCATCCGATTCTATATAGTTTGTTATAGCCTTTATGCCATGAAGTACACTTGAGTGACCTATATCATACCCACCCTCAGACATATACTTCTGTATGTATTTTAACTTCATTGGTCTGTTGTAGCACAGGTAATAAAGAACGTACCTAGCATCTACAATCTCTCGCACCTTACTCTTTTGAAACAAATCTCTTTTAGTTATTCCGTACAGCTCAATGACCTGCTCAACGTACTCGTCAAATATATTTCTTTTCATTTTTAAATTGTTTTAATGACATCAGATAGTTTAACATACCAATGTCCTTGGTTTAATATTCCTTTACATTTACTCCATAGGTTTGGTGTTGGCTCATATCCTATCCTCATTCCTATATCTATCTTTAATCTGATGGCTTCACCTAGCTGCTCAACATTATCAATTAAGCTTGTGGTATCATCATCATACAACGCATATAAATCAATAGCATTGCTGTTGAATACATTAGTAGCATCTTCAGTAACTAACCACCAACACAAGCCATCTTTAAATTTACGCAGCTTACTTATTCCCATCACCATATTTGTTTTGCAGTGCTTGAATGTATTTCTTAGGTAACCCCTTCTGCTTTGCATCAAGTATCATAGCTGATAGTTTCCGGGCATCGTATTCTTTCTTGGTTACCTGTAGAGATGGGTCAAAATCTTCCTCCGGATACTTCTCTTTTACTATCTCCTTGATAGCTATCTCCGTGCTAGATTGTACCTTCTCGTTTTCCATTACCAATATCAGCACCTCATGTGCATGCTCTTTATCTAGCCATGGATATTCCTTAACCACATCATCTGTGTGCCACATATAGTCTATACAATACCCATGCATGTGTAGTACTTCCATTGCTTGTTCTACGTAATCTTCTTTTGTTGGTTCTACCATTGGATTATTTTTGTTACACCGGATAGAGAGTCAGTCATGTCAGCCAAGTCTTTGTCATCTGCCCAATGGGTTAATATATGATTTAAAAGAAACGTATCATCAGCTATGTTGTGTGACACAGTGTTGAAGTTGTTAACCACCTGTTCGTTATGTCCGTTGTTGGTGTTTAACTGAATGCCTTTTTTTTGTAGGTCATTCAAGAAGTCTTGGAAATTGTTTGCCATAGTGTTTTGTTTTATTAGTTAGACAATATTAAGAAATTAATTAGACAATTCCTAATCGATTACTATTTATTTTATATCTCTGCTTGAAAATTAATTACATCCTCATTAGGATGGTCATCAAAATAATCCTTAAGCTTTGTGCCTAGCACCCAATCAGCATACTCAGTCATGTCATCCTGTGTTATCCCATGCTCATCAAGTATCTCATCAGACCACCGGTCATCTGTTGCTTTAAACATCTCCTTTACTCTCTTTGGTGCTCCTGTTTTTTCTATTGCCAACAGCTCTGCACATACCATCTCGTACTTACTCCTGCTAATTGTGTAGTCTATGTATGCCGGCTCATCATCTACCGCCCCAAACCTTTCGGCTGCATTACTTGGTTGTACTGCAAACATAAACTTCCCTTCGATGTCTCCATAATAATATCTTCCCATAATTTAATTGTGTTTATTGTGGGGAGCTGTTTCACTCCCCGGATTATTAATTTAATTTATATACTAATACAATCATTGTAAGATGCATCATCGCTCACATCATACACACCAAGATAGTTGCTGTATAGTTTTTCTAATTTAATAGTGCCCATTGGCTTAGCATTGTACTCACTCCTTAATGTAGCACAACCATTGCTTACTCCAATTACACTATAAATTTCGTCACTACTTTTGTTGCGTGCCCATAATGTACATTTGCTTGATAGCTTGTGACCTGCTCGGTCTACCTGTTGTTTTAATGTCATAACTTATAGTATTAAATCACATGAGGTTTTTAACCTGTCTATGTAAAAGTTAGTCTTGCCTGCAGATAGCTCCTTCAATAGCGAAGCCACGTCATTTGTCTTACCGGTTAGTGTGCGTTCAAGGTTGGCATACTTCCCATGTCTGTACTTAATAATGTAATTGATACTTTGTTTCATAGTGTTTTGTTGTTAAGATTTCGACAAACATACGACATTAAATCGACATATGCAAATTTATTTTTCATTTCGCTGATAGTCAGTTGGTTACGTGATTCCCTACAGGTGACCACCTTCACCTGTTTTTTCACAATCGTATCTCCATTCGCTTGGCTCGGTGATTTCTTCCATCCCCGGATGCATATCAATACCATGACCATACTCATACCCTTGCTCATACATTTGGGTATATAGTTTTTCTGACCACAAGCCTGCGTTATCATGCAGGTACTCCTGTATATTATCTACATCAGATGGTATATCTATCTCTGTCTCTGTATACTTGTGGTATACTACTCTTGCTGATACTTTTACTTTCATATTACTTATCGTTTTTTAATTCATATAATCTATCTTCATCCCCTGTGCATTCCGGACATGGCACTTCATTGTATGGGTCATCATGTGTTGCTGATATTATTGTACCATCTCCTTCACATTCCTCACACCTATCTCTCTCCTTTACCCATTCATCAATATCTGTAGCCTCAAAAAAGTAATTCTCAAAATCATCTCCACTATTAATAATGTCTCGTGCTGCATTCTCCATGTCGTACTTATCCATGTACAAATCTTCCGGTGCTATGTCGTTGTTCTTTGATTGGTGTAACCAACCTAACTCGTGACCACTATCAATAGTTATCACATCAAAAATCCAAGTGTTTATCATATCTTATTTTTTTATGTCAATTAAATTACCATCCCAAAGCTCATTGTTTAGGTACCACTTTCCCTTTGCTTGATTGATGCTTACGTTAGGTAGTGCATTCAATCTATCCTTGGTAACGTTTGTCTTCCATCCACAATTAGTTATACTTAGTGTGTTGCTTGGGTCATTGTACCTGTAAGCTATTTCATTACCAAATAGTTTAAGGATTGTTACATTAGGTAGTGTTACAACCTCTGTGTTTGCTTTTCTAAAAGCTGTTGCCTGCATGAATTTTTCTGCAGCATCAAATGAAATCTGTCTCATATTTGTAGTGTTTAAAAGTTAGTACTTGGGCGAGGAGTCGAACCTCTTATTATTAATCTAACGACAAGTCAAATCTTACAAAACCATGCCGACCACCAAGGTAGCACCCAAGTTATTATATATTAGTATGCTGATAAAATAGTATACAGCTGCAGGCTATTTAACCTGCCACAAAAATCAGGCTTAGCTGTGTGCCATCTCTTGCCATGCAAATCAATTGCATGTTGTTTAACATTTACCTTCTGCTGAACAGATAGGCTTGACCATTCAAAGTTTACCATAATCTCTAATTGTTTTGAATTATTAATTTTTCTATAGCTACACCCTCTTTTACAAACTCATGCTGCGAATCATACACACCCACCACCTCAAGCTTGCCATCTTTTTGTGCTAACTCTTTGTTATATAATATGTAGCTTTCATCCTTAAACAATACCCGGATACATTCCTTATCTGTTCTACCCCAATAGCTGTGATAGTTGTGGGTCAAGTTTCTCTTGTAGCAATGTTCTAACGATACTTTTTCATTTGGAAACCTTTCAACTAACACATCCATCTGTGTATCAAGATTACTTTGTCGTGATGTGTCATCTTTACACCTAAATATATTTTCTTTTGTTGTCTCTCTGACATAGACCATAAACATATTAAGACTCACCTTCCTTGATGAATTCTGTAGCCTATAGCTATTGAACGTAAGCTGTGAATTATCTTTACTTGATGCACATATTAAATCTATCTCGGCATCTTTTATCCTTTTCTCCCAATGAAAATACTCTTTATATTTTGCTGTTACCTCAACATCCGGAAGATAAAACTCTTGATTGTTGCCATGGTTTATATGGTTAATACAGAAGCTAATATATATATCACAGCACTCCTCAGTAACACTATTGTGTGCCCATGTTTTTTTGTATATATATTTTTCACCACTTGGGTCATCTCTTTTATAATCGTATAAACAATCATGCCCATTGGGATGAAATTCAATTGAGCTTAAACTTTCGACCCTGTTAACTATTTTTATTTCTTCATCACTTACTTTACCATCTACCACATGCTCTGTGTAGTTATCCCTTCGTTTATCTTTCACATCAAGCTCTGCTAACTCATTGTATATATTTATCCCTCGATTATAATTAAATAAATGTTTGTTTACCTTAGCCTGCACCTGTCTTTGTACCCCCTCTCGCAGGTATCTCTTGGTATAATCTGTTGCTATTATTATATCATCTTTAACCAATGAATCATACAGCTCCATGTTGCCTTCAACCCTGTGCTTTATTATTATCTCTTGACCTTTTCTTTTGCCGGTTAGTACAACAAATTTTATTGTGGCATAATCCACATGCTCTGTCCAATTTATATTGGTTAGATTGTTGTACTTGTCTTTATTAAAATCTATTTTTTTCATCTGTAGTGTTTTATTTATATATTATATTATTCTCCTTGTAGTACGTAACATCCTTTGCTAGATATTGTTTTAACATCTTAACTACATTTGTGTCAGACATGTACTGATGTTCGTACTCATCCGGGTTCCATATCCTGCAGCATTGTCTCATAAATTCCTGCACATCAGATGCAGCATCTTGTTTAGACATGCCAAAGGCTTTAACTTTATAGTCTCTTATTTTATCAAATAAATAACTTACTCTCTCTGATTGTGTCATAATTAATTACGTATTGCGAAGGCAGCTCCGGCTGCTATCTCGGTTAATAATTCTTTTAACTTTTTGATTGTTTTTTTCATAAGATTTTGGTGTTAATTAATAATTTTTTGAACTCAATTTGTGCAAACATACGACAAATAATCGACACACACAAATTTATTTTTAACTCACTTTAAATCAAGGCTTTACGATTCCTTTTGTCTTTCCTGTGCTGATGCATAAGCTGTTGCTCTTTACGATGTACACATGCGTGCTTGGGTGTGATGCCTATTACCTTGTGACCCTTCTTTACCATGAATCTATACCAATTGGATTGATGCCTGTCATCAGTAAACTCCTTCTCAAATACAGAGTAATTTCCGTATACTGATTTTATATTTATTATATATATCATAGCTTTATTAAATTATATGGAACATTGTCAAGACCCCATTCAAAGGTGTAGCCAACAGCTTCAACCTCATCTAGGTATTGTTTTGTATCATGATAATCCATGTCGCACATGGCATACCTGTTATCATATTTTTCTACTATTACAGCTAACTCTTTTGGCTGCTCTTCCGGGTCCTTAAACAAACATTTCATATGTCAAAAATTATAGAGATTAATACTCTGATTAAAAAATAACTTGGGCACAGGTATAAAAATATTACCTGCAACTTCTTGGCAATCTTGCCTAACTTTTTTGGGTTCATAATTGTTTTTTTATAAGTCTTGAACTATCTCTGTTAAGTCAATACCTCTGTTAATATTTTTGTTCCATTCCTTTGTTCCCTGTAAGCCTTTGTTTTGCTCAAACCAAAGGTTTAATTGTTGCAGCTCATACTCTGCTCTTTGTACATAATTCATAGTTAATTGTATTGGTTAGTATCCGGGGGATGAATCGAACATCCCTGCAACCATTCCGGATTGTATT
>CESI01002818.1_pt1 | contig 15035 bp, 15 predicted proteins | sample 356301 | NCBI WGS metagenome assembly CESI01 (sample SAMEA2621423, study PRJEB7988) | marine metagenome | biome: marine biome (ENVO:00000447); feature: deep chlorophyll maximum layer (ENVO:xxxxxxxx); material: "saline water (ENVO:00002010), including plankton (ENVO:xxxxxxxx)" | depth 40 m | reverse complement strand
CGGACGCTGGCATATCACGGCATCCCCGCCCATTCAGGATGCCCTTTACTATCCCGGTCAGGGCCCCGAAACCAGCGCACCAGATATAGGAGATAGTGCCGTTCTTGAATTGATAGGTCTGGGTGGTCCCGCCGCGGCAAACTCTCCTGCGGTGGCAGGATTCCTTGGTGGCAGAATGTCAGACGCCATTGCCGCAACCCGCAGTATGCAGCGGATCTGTGCGGGCGAAAGCATCCGCTTCCGCCTGCCAATTCTGGATAACATCGGAACGCCTTTGGGGGTGGATGTACGTAAAGTGGCCGAACTTTCGGTCACCCCAGCGGTGAACACTGGCATCATTCATATTTCAGACGGCAGCGGTCAGGTCGGTGCGGGTGTTGCCTGGGCCCCCCTCAAGTGTTTCATCGACGCGCTGATGGACCTCGACCGTCGCTTGGCCTGAGGGCACAGTCGTGCTTTTGGCACATATGACGGGAGAAGGCGTCCCGTCCGCAAAACCGGGCAGCACGATCAACGCAGCGGTAATTTCGGTTTTCTCAGCTGGATTTTATGTGCGTGCCGAAAATGATATCTTTGCCATCGGAGGCCCGCAGATACCTGCAGGCCCCATCCATTTGATATTGTCAGCCCCGCCTCCTCACCCGCCAGAGGGCTCACAGGTTACGATCCATCCGCAAGAAATAAAGACCGTTTCGGGCGTAATTAACCTTTCCGCTTCTGAACGCTTTATACCCAATCAGCCTACTCAGACCGATCTAAAACTGATCGCGCCGCTGCTGGCCCGTTTTATTTCTGCCGATTACTTTCCCGACGATATCCAATCGGTTGTTCCAGACCTAAACTTGGCCATCGAACAGCGTGATCTCAACAGCGCGCAACGGCTGCTTGAGGGTCGGGGTGGCGGGTTGACACCATCGGGGGATGATGTGCTTGCCGGCCTTCTTTTGTATGCGGCTTGGGCGCGCCCCGCATTCTTTGGAAACCACCAAAATGTAGAATGCGCCAAAACCACCGATCTCAGCCGGGCATTTTTAAAATGGGCTGTACGGGGAAAAAGCATAGCGCCGGTTCACAATATGATCACTGCATGCAAGCGGGTGGCGGGACCCGGTAGCGACGGTAATGACCAGATAAAGCATATAGAACTGAACACAGCCATAAGGGCTGTCAGTTCTGTCGGCCATTCTTCTGGCCGGGGTTTACTGGCTGGTTTAGGGCTTGCGACCCAGTGGTCCGTCTAATCAATGTCGCAACTGTGGTCTATGTGACGTTGCGCTTGTCCTGTTTCAGTTCCGGTCTCTTTCCAGCCATCACGATCCTAAGCAGATGAAAGTGCCGGTAATAAAACAGAAAATGCGGTCCCCTCGCAGGGCGTACTTGCAATCGCCAGGCGCCCACGATGGCGGTTTACGATATGCTTGACAATTGCCAGCCCCAAACCTGTGCCGCCAACCGCACGCGACCTGTGGCTATCAACCCGATAAAACCGTTCCGTAAGGCGCGGTATATGCAGCGGATCAATCCCGGGACCCGTGTCACAAACACAGACACATATGGCGGGTCCCCGCAGTGTTGCATCATGGTCAACCAACTGAATACCAACGGTAATCTTGCCATTGGCGCCCCCATATTTAATGGCGTTCTCCAGCAGGTTATTGAAAACCTGCCGCAGTTGATCTTCATCGCCTTGAATGAAATATTCGCTACTTTCATCGCCTAGAAGGGTCATATCGACCTTCTCTGACTTTGCTGAAGCGGCCATCGTAATAATGCAAGATTGCAACAGGCCATTAAGCTCGACCTGTTCAATCGGGCGCATGCGCTCATCACTCTCGACACGACTAAGTGACAACAGATCGTCCACCAAACGGTTCATCCGTGCAGCCTCTTTTGCCATAATACCCAAAAACCTCTTTCGGGCTGCGGCATCTTCGCGGGCCGGACCTTGCAGGGTTTCGATAAAGCCGCTGAGTGCGGTGAGTGGCGTGCGCAACTCATGGCTGACATTGGCGACAAAGTCGCGGCGCATTTGAGTGGCCTGCTCGACATCCGTTACATCACGAAAACAAACCAAAATTAGATTTTTTTTGGCAATTTTGACCCGCCGACAAGTCATATCATAGGTCACATCTTGATCACCTAGTGCCGCAGTATAGCGAGTTTTGGCCTCGGCCTGCCCGCCCAATGTGACCTCAATCGCTTTTAATACAGCGGGATGGCGTAACACCGAGATATAAGCCAGCCCGACCACATTGTTGCCAAACAATAATAGTGCCGCGCTGTTGGCGCATAGAATTCGATTCTCACCCGTAATCAACAAGCCGGGTAGTGGAACGGCTTCTAATAGCGAACTGAAGATCATTTCTTTTTGCATCACTGCGCCTTTATTCGTAATTTATCACTGCGGCGACACCTCGATTGCGCTATCCTGTTTGATTGGCTGTGTGAACCGCATCGGAAAATACCGACTGCAGAGTTTCAATCGCTTCCAGCCCGACGGAAATGCGGAAAAACCCTTCAGTGATACCCAGTGCAAGACGCGATTGCTCAGACAGGGCCCGGTGGGAAGAACTGGCAGGATGGGACAGGGTTGTGCCAACATCACCGAGCGTCGGGGCAAAAGCCAGCCCTTTGGCGGCCTGCACGAAGGTGTTGGCAGCGGCGCGACCGCCCTCAAGCTCAAAACTCACCATATTGCCGCCATTCGCCCCAAGGACGGTGTGCGCCAGATCATAATCAGGATGATCGGTTCGTTTGGGGTACAGCACTTGTTTGACCCCTGGCAAGTCGCCAAGCGTCTCGGCCAAAGCCTGTGCGTTTTGTTGCGCGCGTTCAAACCTGAGATCAAAGGTCAACAGGCCACGTTCGGCCAACCAGCAATCGAACGGGCTTGCGGTCAAGCCAGCTGTGACCGCAAAATCAAGCATTTTTTGACGCAGCTCGGGGGATTTGGCCGCGACATATCCCAATGTCACATCCGAATGTCCTGCAAGCAGCTTTGTCACGGAATGAATGACAATATCGGCGCCGGCCAAAAGTGGCTGTACCGCGCGGGGGGTCGTGAAGGTATTGTCCACCGCTAGCAAAATGCCGCGTTCGTTGGCCAAACTCACCAAGCCGTGCAAATCCGCCACGCGTAGCGTCGGGTTCGACACCACCTCGATCATGATCAATTTGGTTTCGGGACGCAGCGCCGCGCGCATGGCATCCACAGATCCCGCATCGGCAAAACTTGTCGTGACCCCCAATCGCGGCAAATCTTTCTGCAGCATGCGCAAAGACCGACCATAGAGTTGATCCCCCCCCAGCACATGATCACCGTGGCCCATCAATCCCATCAGCACCGCCGAAACGGCCGCCATACCCGATCCTGTCACAAACCCGCCTTGCGCTGACTCCATTCGGTCCAGAAGACCCGCCAAGACGTCGGCGTTGGGATGTCCTTCGCGGGCATAGGTATAGCCCGAAAGGTCCCCATCGTATTGTTCATCAAGCTCGTCGGGGGAGCGTGAGGCATAAACCACCGAAGGTGACAAAGGCGTCACCACCGGCGATGACACGCTGTCAGGCAACGCCAAAGGCCGCATCAGGCTGGAGGTATCGCGCCGCGTCATGGTCTGTCGACCCCGCTTAGTCCCGTTTTGAAACGGAGCATATTTTCCTGATAATGCAGCGCACTTGACCGCAACCCCATAATCGCTTGATCATCGACTTCGCGGACCACCTTTCCCGGAGCCCCCATCACCAGGCTGCCATCAGGAATAATTTTATTTTCGGTAATCAATGCGCCGGCGCCGATAATACAGTTTTTGCCAATTTTGACGCCATTGAGCACAATTGCCCCCATGCCGATAAGGGTATTTTCGCCAATCGTACAACCGTGCAACATCGATTTATGGCCGATGGTACACCCCGCCCCCACCGTGAGCGGAAAGCCCATATCGGTATGCAGGACGCAGTGCTCTTGCAGATTACTGCCCTCGTTGATCCAAATCACCTCATTGTCGCCGCGCAGCGTACAGCCAAACCAAACGGAGGATCCGCTTTCGATCACCACTTTGCCGATAACATTGGCGTCAGGCGCAATCCAAGTGTCGGTTGCGATGTCGGGACGATGCCCATCTAAAGCGTAGATTGTCATTTGCGTTCCTCAAATTCAGCGTTCAAGCGGCGGACGGTCTCTACAATGTCTGGCTGTTGTGACAACCTCAACCGCTCAGCGCCAATGATTGTGCGCAGCTGCTGTTCGGTGCGGTCGAGATCTTGATTGATAAGGACATAATCATATTCGGGCCAGTGACTGATTTCATCGCGGCTTTTGGCCATCCGACCGTTGATAATCTCTTGGCTGTCTTGACCACGCGATTGCAAGCGCCGCTCTAACTCTGGGATCGAGGGTGGCAGAATGAAAATCGACAACGCATGTTTGCCCAATTGTGAATTGCGCAACTGTTGTCCACCCTGCCAGTCGACGTCAAATAAAACATCCTGACCAGTGTCGATCGCCCGAGATACTGGCGCTTTCGGACTGCCGTAACGATTGCCAAACACTTCGGCATGTTCCAGCATATCGTTGCTGGCCACCAATGCTTGAAACTCGTCGCGGCTGTGGAAGTAATAATCGCGACCGTGGGTTTCCCCGCTTCGAGGCGCGCGGGTGGTCGCCGAGACCGAGAATTGTATCGCAGCATCCCAAGCACGCAATCGCTTGGCCAGCGAAGATTTACCGGCCCCCGACGGCGAGGATAAAATGATCAGTAGACCGCGCCGCTGGTTCATCTGTGGCCCCTATTCAACATTCTGCACCTGTTCGCGCATTTGATCGATTATAGTTTTAAGCTCTAACCCTACGCGGGTCAGTTCAACCGAATGAGATTTAGAGCAAAGTGTATTGGCTTCGCGATTGAACTCTTGCGTCAGAAAATCAAGTTTTCGGCCGACCGGTCCGGATTGTTGTAATAGACCACGCGCTGCAGTGACATGTGCGCCCAGCCGGTCGATTTCTTCGGTGATATCTGATTTCACCACCAAGGTGGCAATTTCCTGTGCCAGACGCTGTTCATCCAAGTCCCGCCCACCAAGAGCTTTCTCGATATTTTGTTGCAACGTCACAGCCATCTGCGCTTTTTGTGCCTGAGCGCGATCGGCGGCCACGTCTGTCAAATCTGCGATCGCATCAACCTGCCTGGTAATAATTTCAGACAGGGCCCGGCCCTCAGACGCCCGCATCAACATCAACGAGCTGAGCACTGGGGTGAGAGATGACAACAAAGCGCCGCTTAATGCCTCCGTGTCAGACGGCTCGGGCGCGCTTTCGAGCACCCCCCTTAGGGCAAGTATATCGCACGCATTTGACGGTGAAAGTGCAAGCCCAATATCCATCGCTTGTGTCTCAATATCGCCCATTGCGGCAAGTACTTTGGTCAGATGTGATCGGTTTAAAACAACAGCGCCGGCGGTCTCTTCGCGGGTGACACGTAACGTCAGCGACACTGCCCCCCGCGACACCTGTGGCGTGATCAGGGCGCGCACCTGTGCCTCGAGCCCCTCTATCCAATCTGGCACGCGCAACCGCAGGTCACGCCCTTTGGCATTGACGCTGCGCAGGTCCCAGATCCAGACGAATGTGTCTTGGCTGCCAGAGGCCGAGGCAAAGCCTGTCATCGATTGTATCACAAACTGCTCCCGAATTATGCAAGCGCAGATAAGCCACATTACCAACGCGAGGCAAGAGAAACCCACGACTTTCTTAGCACTGTACTTTTTTAACCTAGATTAACCACTTACCAAAGAAAATCTGAAATCGATGTTTCTGTATGTAATATTAACAAAATATTAAGTTAGGTTAAGCCTATGTGAAGAAACTTTAGCGTGGATTTTATGGATAAAATGAACATGGATAAATACGGTCGTCACACAATAAATCTTGCAAGCAGCGATCGGGCTAATATTGTGTCATTTGACAACTACAAGCGCGGGGGCGATAACGAAACACTGAGAGAAATCGAACGCTATTGGCTGCAGCTAAGGGGCAGTTTTTTGCTTCCACATAGCGGTGACTTGCAAGCCAAAGATTTAAAGCCCTACCTCTCTAATATCTTTATTGCAGACAAAATTGCACCGGGGCTGGTTCAAATTAAAACAGCGGGAACCGGGATCGCCGCATGCTTCGGCATGGACCCAAGAGGGTTGCCCCTTAGCGCTTTATTCCGAGCACAAGCGCGGGGATCACTTGCCGTCGCCGTACATGCAACCTTGGACACCCCCGAGGTCACCAGATTGACACTGCATGCTGTCACCACCCCCCTAATGCCGGCGATAGCAGCTAAAATGTTGTTACTACCGCTGCTGGATGATCAGCCTGAACCCAATCGTATTTTCGGAGTTTTAACGTGCAGTTCTGGCAAGTCCAATGATCGTCCTCGGTTTGAAATTACCGAAACACAAAGCTATCCTTTGGATATTACACTGGAAACGCCGCCTGTCCGCGAACGTGTTACCGTAAATACCAGCCGGCACCAAAGTGCGTTAGGATTGCGCAATGACGATCGAGCACAGGAAAAACCATCCATTGAGGGAAATATTATTGATTTTCAGACACCCTGCGACAGCTCGTGAAACAATAAATTTCAAATATACAGGCGCTTGTTGTTGTACAATTTATAGAGCGTTTAAACAATATACGATCATGAAATATAAACCGCTGTGCTGTAAAACTTGCCCACCGCAGCTGCAGATCTTTTTGACCACCAGCCCGACCGGAACGTTCAACCTTAAAAAAGCACAATCAAATTAAAACTGGCCCAATTGAACAGGCCAGAAATATACGCCGCGAAGAGGTGCCTTTCGTCAATGGGCATCCTCCCCGCTTCTCCCACATCCAAGGAGAGTGAGGCGCAGTCTTTTAGCCCGTTTTGGCGGCTGTTTGCACCCGCCTTTGGGTCAATTCTTCGGCAACCAAAAACGCCAGTTCCAGTGACTGGCTTGCATTTAGTCTTGGATCACAGGCGGTATGATAGCGATCTGAGAGATCTTCGTCGCTGACTGCCCGAACACCGCCCGTACATTCGGTTACATCCTGTCCAGTCATTTCGAAATGCACGCCACCCGGCACAGTACCTTCGGCATTGTGGATCGCAAAGAATTCGCGCACTTCCCGCAAAACGCTTTCAAAGGGGCGGGTTTTATAGCCGCTCGAGGATTTAATGGTATTGCCGTGCATCGCGTCACAGGTCCACAGGACATTTGCCCCTTCTTGCTGAACTGCCTTGATCAGTCGCGGCAGATGATCACCAACTTTTCCAGCACCAAACCGCGCAATCAAGGTCAGACGTCCGGCTTCATTCTCTGGGTTAAGCTTGGCCATCAGAACCTTAAGGTCTTCGGCTGTTGTGGTCGGCCCACATTTCAGACCAATCGGGTTTTGCACTCCGCGACAAAACTCTACATGTGCCCCGTCCGGTTGCCGGGTGCGGTCGCCAATCCAGATCATATGACCCGAGCCAGCGAGCCATTTGCCAGATGTCGAATCAAGCCGCGTCAACGCCTCTTCGTATTCCAACAAAAGGCTTTCGTGGCTGGTGTAGAAATCGACTGTTTGCAAGCTGGGTGCTCGCTCACTGTCCAGGCCTGCGGCGGTCATGAAATCCAAAGCGTCGCTGATTGAACGCGCCATATCTCTGTATTCTTTGGCTTGATCACTTTCGGTAAAGCCCAAAGTCCAGCTGTGCACTTGATGCACATCGGCATAGCCACCAGTTGAAAACGCCCGCAGCAGGTTCAACGTTGCTGCGGCCTGCGTATAGGCCTGCAGCATCTTTGATGGGTTGGGCCTCCGCGCCTCAGGCGCAAACGCCAACTCGTTAATTATATCACCACGGTAACTGGGCAGTTCCATACCACCCACCACTTCGGTCGGGGCAGATCTGGGTTTGGCAAATTGCCCAGCCATCCGCCCAACTTTGACAACTGGCACCTTGGCTCCGTATGTCAAAACCATCGCCATCTGCAGCATGACTTTAAACGTGTCGCGGATTAAGTCGGCGCTAAACTGCTCAAAGCTTTCCGCACAATCGCCACCTTGCAGCAAGAACGCTTCACCTCGGGATGCCGCCCCAAGAGCTGCTTTGAGGCGGCGTGCCTCTCCGGCAAAAACCAGCGGTGGATATTGTCCGAGCTGTGCCTCCACAGACTGCAAAGAGGACGCGTCCGTATACTCCGGCATTTGCACTCTGGGTTTACTCCGCCAGTTGTTTTTTTGCCAGTCATTCATGTGTTTTCTCCGCAGTTGGTAGATCTTCTGAGATGCTTATAACGGCGTCTGTTTAAAGTGACCATATAGTAATTCAACACGCCCTATTGACCTAACCCTACAGTTTGGTTCAATGGGGGAAAGAGCGTGCGTTTTTTACGAGCGAAATACCCACTTAAAATAAAGGCAGGATCGAGATGCAGTCTCAACTCCAGAGTGTCGCAATTGTGCCCCACGCAACAAAGCCTCGAAAATTTGTTTTCGTGTTGCTGCCTAAGTTCACGCTACTCTCCTTTGCTTCCGCGCTGGAGTGTCTTAGAATTTCCAACAGAATGTCCAATCAAATCCTGTATGAGTGGGAAATAATTAGCGAAAATGGCACTTCGATCATCTGTTCTGCGGGTATTGAATTTTCGGTTGATCACGATTTGAACGAGCTGAATCGCGATGATACGATCATGCTTTGTGGCGGCGAAAATATTCGCGCAGCAACTACCAAGCGCCTGCTGAGCTGGCTGCGCCGTGAATCTCGACGCGGGCTTGCCATCGCGGGTTTATGCACAGGGGCCTTCCCTCTGGCCAAAGCCGGGCTTTTAGAGGGAAAACGCGCCACCATCCACTGGGAAAACCAAGACAGTTTCACGGAAGAGTTTGAGAACGTTGAACTCACCAAATCGGTGTTTATCATCGAAGGTAACCGCATGACCACCGCCGGCGGAACATCGTCAATCGATTTGATGTTGAAGTTGATCGCAAACGACCATGGTGAAGACCTTGCCAATGCAGTGGCTGACCAACAAATTTATTCGTCAATTCGCACAACTCAGGACGTACAACGCCTTTCAGTTCCAACCCGTTTAGGGGTGCGTCATCCTAAGCTTGGTCAAGTTATTCAGATGATGGAGCGCAACATAGAAGAGCCGATCAGCCCTTCGATACTGGCAAAACACGTGGCGATGTCCACGCGCCAGCTTGAGCGGTTGTTCCGACGATATCTCAGCCGCAGCCCAAAGCGGTATTACATGGAATTGAGATTGCAAAAAGCTCGCAATCTTCTGATGCAGACCGATATGAGCGTGATCAATGTGGCACTGGCCTGCGGGTTTGCCTCTCCGTCACATTTCTCGAAATGTTATCGCGCCCATTACGCGACAACACCTTACCGTGAACGCGGCAGCCAATCGACCAAACCATAAGACGTCAGTTGCCAATACTAGGGGAAACTTAGGGCAGGCAGTGCCTGCGCCTGACACGATACCCGGGTGCGCATGTTTCACAGTCATGAAAAAATTGATTTAATCAAAAAACCCCGACATTCGCTGTGAACAGGCGATAACCCCCAATTTTGCTTTTTCGCGAGTGCTTGTTAATATTTCTTTCATTTTGCATGCATGCTGATTAAATATGCATCTGAACACTGGGTTCAACTAATGGAGATTTAAAATGAAAAAGCTGATGACAGCAACAGCGGCCGCAGCGCTGCTGGCGGGCTCTGCGTTTGCAGGCAGCCACAACGAAGTGAAAATCGGGGTGATCCTTGGCTTTACGGGCCCGTTGGAAACGATCACACCTGCGATGGGCGCCGGCGCAGAACTGGCGATGAAGGAAGTAACTGATTCTGGCAAACTGTTGGGCGGCGCAACCGTGACTTCGGTTCGGGCTGACTCGACATGTATCGACGCCGCAGCGGCAACAGCCGCAGCCGAGCGTTTGGTCACATCCGATAAAGTCAACGCCATTATGGGTGCCGATTGTTCCGGTGTGACCGGCGCAATTTTGCAAAACGTAGCGCGTCCAAACGGCGTTGTGATGATTTCGCCATCTGCAACGTCTCCGGCTTTGTCGACTGCAGAAGACGATGGCCTGTTCTTCCGCACCTCTCCCTCTGATGCGCGTCAAGGTGTCGTGATGACAAACATCATCATGGACCGCGGTTTTAAAACTGTCGCTCTGACCTATACCAACAACGACTACGGCAAGGGATTGGCCGACAGTTTCGCAGCCGCATTCGAAGCGGCCGGCGGCACTGTGACGATCAACGCGGCCCATGACGAAGACAAAGCGGATTACTCTGCTGAAGTTGGCGCTCTGGCCTCAGCCGGTGGTGATCTTCTGGTTGTTGCGGGCTACGAATCTGGCGGTGGCAAGCAGATTATTCAAGCCTCGCTTGACACTGGCGCGTTTGACACATTTGTTCTGCCAGACGGCATGGTCGGACAGGCAATTGTTGATGCAATCGGTCCAGACCTGAACGGCTCGTTTGGTCAGTACCCCGGGTCGGAAAACAAAGGCGCAGACGTCTTTGGTGAACTGGCTTCTGCTGCGGGCTTTGAAGGGTCTTCGGCATTCGCGGGCGAAAGCTATGATGCGGCAGCTTTAATCATGCTGGCGATGCAAGCCGGTGGATCAAGCGCGTCAGCTGACATCATGCAACATGTGATGAATGTGGCCAACGCGCCAGGCGTACAAATCATGCCGGGCCAATTGGGTCAGGCGCTTGTTTTGTTAGAAGCCGGCTATGACGTCGACTATGTGGGTGCGACCGCAGTTGAATTGATCGGACCGGGTGAGTCTGCCGGCAACTACCGCGAGATTGAAATCCAGAACGCCAAAGTTGAAACGGTTGGATATCGTTAATCAAACCGACTTTGAATTCAAACAGCCCGGTTCGCCGGGCTGTTTGTCTATTGGGTGGCAGAGCAACCCCTGCCCTCATCCCTGCCTCGAAAGAACAAAATCGTGATTGAAGTCGAAAATCTGCATAAGCATTTCGGCGGTTTTCACGCTGTTGATGGTGCCAGCCTAAAGATCGCCAAAGGGTCGATCACCGGGCTTATCGGCCCCAATGGCGCCGGGAAAACCACGCTGTTTAACGTCATTGCCGGGGTTCATAAAGCCACATCGGGACGCGTCTTGATGGACGGGCGTGACATCACGGGTCTTGCGCCGCATGAGCTGTTTCACCAAGGTCTGCTCCGGACCTTTCAGATCGCCCATGAATTCACGTCCATGAGTGTGCGCGAAAACCTGATGATGGTCCCACCGCAACAATCGGGTGAGACGCTTTGGAACACTTGGTTCGGCCGTAAACGCATCGCAAATGAAGAACGCGCCCTGCAGGCCAAAGCCGATGAAGTCATCGAGTTTTTAACCATATCACATCTCAAACAAGAAAAAGCCGGCAATCTGTCAGGCGGGCAAAAAAAGCTCTTGGAGCTTGGGCGCACTATGATGGTTGATGCCAAAATCGTATTTCTGGACGAAGTCGGTGCCGGCGTGAACCGCACCCTTCTTGGCACGATCAGCGACGCCATTCTGCGCCTAAACCAAGAGCGCAATTACACCTTTGTGGTGATTGAGCACGACATGGATTTTATCGGCAAGCTCTGCGACCCGGTGATCTGCATGGCCGAAGGAAAAGTATTGGCCGAGGGCACATTGGCTGAGATTAAGGCCAATGAGCGGGTGATAGAGGCCTATCTTGGCACCGGTTTGAAAAATAAGGCGGTGGCACAATGACCGACGAGCCGTTTCTAATCGGGGACGCTATGACTGGTGGCTATGGCAGCGGCCCCGATATTCTGCACGGATGCACAATTTCAGTGGAAAAAGGCCAGATCGCGGTGATCGTTGGGCCCAATGGTGCCGGAAAATCAACCGCGATGAAGGCGGTTTTTGGCATGCTGAACCTCAACGGTGGTGCGGTGCGACTGAACGGTGTGGATATAACAGCCCTTTCACCGCAAGACCGGGTCAAACACGGCATGGGTTTCGTACCCCAGACAAGCAATATTTTCACGTCGATGACAGTAGAGGAAAACCTCGAGATGGGGGCGTTCATCCGCACTGATGATTTTCGCGAGACCATGGAGCAGGTTTATAGCCTGTTTCCGGTCTTGCATGAAAAACGCAATCAAGCTGCGGGCGAATTATCGGGCGGCCAACGCCAGCAGGTTGCGGTGGGGCGGGCGTTGATGACGCGGCCCAAAGTGCTGATGCTGGATGAGCCAACTGCCGGGGTGTCACCAATTGTGATGGATGAATTATTCGACCGCATTATTGAAGTGGCGCAATCCGGCATTCCAATTTTGATGGTTGAACAAAACGCCCGTCAAGCGCTTGAGATCGCCGATAAGGGCTATGTCTTGGTGCAGGGACGCAACGCTTTCTCCGGAACTGGCAAAGACCTGCTGAACGATCCTGAAGTCCGCAAATCATTCCTGGGAGGCTGAGCATGACCCGGCACATCTGGTCACTGAACAAAGCCGCTGTTTTGGCCATGGCGTCGCGCACGCTGGCGATTGGCTTCTTCTTTGAGGCGCTGCGGCGCGGAGCGTACTGATGGATTTTCTGAATGCGATTGTGGCCTTGTGCAATTACGTCATTGTTCCCGGCGTGACCTATGGCAGTCAACTGGCGCTTGGCGCTTTGGGCGTGACGCTAATTTACAGCATTTTGAGGTTTTCCAATTTTGCCCATGGCGACACCATGGCCTTTGGCGCAACAGTGACCATATTAGTCACATGGTTTTTTCAGGCAAACGGTATTGGTCTGGGGCCCTTGCCCACCGCCCTGCTGGCGCTGCCATTTGGTATTTTGGGCTGCATTGCGCTGGTGTTGCTTACCGATCGCATGGTCTATCGATTTTACCGAGCTCAGAAAGCCAAGCCTGTTATTTTAGTGATCGTGTCAATGGGGGTGATGTTCATTATGAACGGTTTGGTCCGGTTTATTCTGGGACCGGGAAATCGTACCATAACGGATGGCGAACGATTTATTATCTCAGCACGCGAATTCAAAGCCATGACCGGCCTGCGCGAAGGCCTGGCGTTAAAAACCACGCAAGGCATTACGGTTATCACGGCTGTTGTTGTGGTGGTGGCGCTGTTTTGGTTTCTCAACAAGACGCGCACCGGGAAATCCATGCGCGCCTATTCAGACAACGAAGATTTGGCCCTTTTATCGGGCATAAATCCGGAACGCGTCGTGATGGTGACATGGCTGATCGTCGCCAGCTTGGCAACGGTGGCGGGCGTGCTCTACGGTCTGGATAAGTCTTTCAAACCCTTTACTTATATGTTGTTGCTTTTGCCGATTTTCGCCTCGGCTATTGTTGGCGGCTTGGGCAGTCCAGTGGGCGCTATTGCCGGCGGATTTCTGATCGCCTTTTCCGAAGTGACCATCACATATGCTTGGAAAAAGGTGCTGGTCTATGCCCTGCCCAAACCTTTGGAACCGACGGGTTTGGTGCAATTGCTCAGCACCGATTATAAATACGCAGTGAGTTTTTCCTTGCTTGTTTTGGTTCTCTTGTTCCGTCCCACAGGCCTTTTCAGAGGGAAATCCGTATGAAAGATAGCACCAGGACCTATGGCCTGTTTGGCCTTGTTGTTGTTTTGATCTTGGCAACGGGGTTTTTGCAAAGTTGGAATTCGGCGCTTTTGATCCTTAATATGGGCTTAATTAGCGCGATCATGGCGCTGGGGGTTAACCTGCAATGGGGTTTTGCAGGCCTGTTTAACGTAGGGATCATGGGGTTTGCAGCGCTCGGTGGATTGGCCACGGTGTTAATTTCCATGCCCCCCGTACCCGAGGCATGGACGGCGGGTGGCCCACGTGTGTTGCTGGGGATCGTGATCGGGGCCTCTACGTTAAGCGCCGCAATTTGGGGATATAAAAGGCTGCCCGCAGGCCCAACCCGTCCACTTGGTCTGATGTTGTTTTTGGTGATTGGGTTTTTTATTTTCCGCTGGGTGTTTGATCCGGGTGTCAAGGCCGTTGAGGCGATCAACCCCGCCGGAACAGGCTATCTTGGTGGCCTTGGGTTGCCTGTGCTATTTGCCTGGCCGCTAGGTGGGTTATTGGCCGCTGGTGCGGCTTGGGTGATTGGTAAAACCGCGCTGGGACTGCGCTCGGATTATCTGGCGATTGCCACTCTGGGGATCGCTGAAATTATTGTTGCTATGATGAAGAACGAAGATTGGCTCGCGCGCGGTGTAAAGAATGTCACCGGCATACCGCGGCCAGTGCCCTATGAGGTTACGCTGCAAAATAATGTAAGCTTTACTAATTCAGCGCAAAGCCTTGGTCTTGATCCGGTGGTTGCCTCGTCGCTTTATGTCAAACTCAGCTATTCGATTTTATTTTCGGTGGTCCTGCTGGTCTTATTGTGGCTGGCACAACGGGCCTTGAAAAGCCCCTGGGGTCGTATGATGCGCGCTATCCGCGATAACGAAGTCGCGGCCGAAGCGATGGGCAAAAACGTCACCGCACGCCATTTACAGGTGTTCATTCTGGGTTCGGCAATATGTGGTATTGCCGGAGCGATGATGACCACGCTTGACGGGCAATTGACCCCCGGCAGCTATCAACCGATCCGTTATACATTTTTGATCTGGGTTATGGTGATTGTCGGGGGCTCGGGCAACAATCTTGGGGCTGTGTTGGGTGGGTTTGTGATCTGGTTTTTCTGGGTACAGGTCGAACCCATCGGTCAATTATTAATGACAGTGGCCACGATGGGGTTGGATGACAGCAACCCATTGAAACTGCACCTTTTAGACAGCGTTGCCCATATGCGTTTGCTAACCATGGGGTTGATCTTGCTGCTGGTCTTAAGGTTCAGTCCGCGCGGTTTACTGCCTGAAAAGTGACAGTATTTGCGGCTGGTTGATTTTTGTTGCGAATATATACAAAAAATTAACCTCTGAAATGTAGCTTGAAACAGAACAGAGCACGAGTGGTTGCTTTGTTTTATTTTCCTCCCAGTTGAACTGGCTGCACC
>CESI01062865.1_pt1 | contig 15050 bp, 13 predicted proteins | sample 356301 | NCBI WGS metagenome assembly CESI01 (sample SAMEA2621423, study PRJEB7988) | marine metagenome | biome: marine biome (ENVO:00000447); feature: deep chlorophyll maximum layer (ENVO:xxxxxxxx); material: "saline water (ENVO:00002010), including plankton (ENVO:xxxxxxxx)" | depth 40 m | reverse complement strand
GGATAGACCCGCTTTTCCGCAATTTTACGTTCAAGGTGTAATTCCTGATTGCCGGTACCTTTAAATTCTTCGTAAATTACTTCGTCCATTTTAGAGCCAGTATCTACCAATGCAGTAGCTACGATGGTCAGACTGCCGCCTTCTTCAATATTTCTCGCAGCGCCAAAGAAACGCTTCGGACGCTCGAGCGCATGTGCGTCTACACCACCAGTTAGCACTTTGCCGGATGAGGGCACGATAGTGTTATAGGCTCTAGCCAAGCGGGTAATAGAGTCGAGGAGGATGACTACATCTTTTTTGTTCTCAACCAAACGCTTGGCTTTCTCAATGACCATTTCTGCAACTTGAACGTGCCGCGACGGTGGCTCGTCAAATGTAGAAGCAACCACTTCTCCACGAACCGAGCGTTGCATTTCTGTTACTTCCTCCGGGCGTTCATCAATAAGAAGTACAATCAGCACAGTTTCAGGATTATTCGACGCAATGGATTGAGCGATATTTTGCAACACTAATGTTTTACCTGCTTTTGGCGGTGAAACGATTAGTGCTCTTTGGCCTTTACCAATTGGAGCCACAAGATCCATAATTCTTGCGGTCAAATCTTCGGTACTGCCGTTGCCGCGTTCTAGCTGTAACCTTTCATCTGGAAATAGGGGGGTAAGGTTTTCAAATAGAACTTTGTGAGTTTTGCTTGTACTTTCGCTGAAATTAATTTCATCTACTTTCAGTAACGCAAAGTATCTTTCGCCATCTTTAGGTGGGCGAATCTTCCCTGCGATACTGTCCCCGGTACGTAAATTGAAACGTCTAACTTGGCTAGGAGATACATAGATATCATCGGGGCCAGCGAGATACGAGCTGTCCGGTGAACGTAAAAAGCCGAAGCCGTCCTGAAGAATTTCAAGCGTTCCTTCGCCATAAATATCTTCGCCATTTTTTGATTGTTTGCGGACTATTGCCGCAATCACTTCTTGTTTGCGTGATCTGCCAACATTCTCCAAACCCATCTCACGAGCAGTCTCCATGAGTTCTGCGACAGGTTGGCGTTTTAAATCTGAAAGGTGCATAGCCATATTAGTATGAAAACCGTAGTAGTAGTGGTGTTTTTTGAATTCTCCGCGGTGCTTCAAAGTGCGCACAGGGAGATTAGGCTTGATAAAAACAAAGGAGGTTCTATGAGAGATAGGGCTCGGAGCTTATTCCGAATCGTTTTTCTAAGTTTATATTATGAGAGCTCTAGCCTCTTAAAATTTGGTAAATCTCACAACCCTTAGTTTAGTGACTTCAAGCTGGGGGTCAAGAAGTAAAAACAATCAAAATCAAATGAATTGTAACGCTCTACAAGCACTGTTTTAGAAAATCATTCAGTAGATCGCCGCCTTTTTACGTTTCCTAGCAATCTTTAGTTCATACGCAACTTTTTAAAACGGGCCTAGGACGGGAGTCCCGCCTGTAAACGTTTGGTAACGCAGCCAACTCTAAATATTGCTGTCCAAGAAAGCTTGAAGTTGGGACTTAGAAAGTGCGCCAACTTTATTTGCGACTACTTCACCGTTTTTGAATAGCATTAGCGTTGGAATGCCTCTGATCCCGTATTTCGGTGGAGTGGCTTGATTGGAATCAATATCCAATTTACATACCTTAATCCGGTCTGCATATTCTCCAGCAACTTCACTCAGTATAGGTGCAATCATTTTGCATGGTCCGCACCACTCCGCCCAGTAGTCGACAAGCACGGGCTTATCTGCGTTAAGAACGTCTTCTTGAAAGCCGTCGTCACTAGTGTGAACGATGTTGTCGCTCATCTGAGCCTCCTAATATTTTGTTATTCAAAATTGTAGCACCGATAAACTGCACGTGTCCCTATAAAGCGGTTACTGACTAATAATTGACCACTTAAATTTTGTTTGAGTCGTGTTTTATCTTTGCTTGGTGAGTACGAGCCTGCATATGGGGATGGTTCCTAAAGTTTATTTTTAGTTGTGCTCCGCGTGGGACATGAGCCATTGTTTGCTGAAGTAGCTCAAAATCCCGTCGGCGCCAGCGCGTTTAAAGCACAGCAAGCTTTCAGCAATTACTGCCTCTCCGAGCCACCCTTGTTCAATTGCACCGGCGTGCATAGCGTATTCACCACTCACTTGGTACGCGAAAGTAGGCATTTGGTATTTGTCTTTAACCTTGCGTAGGACATCTAAGTAAGGCATACCTGGCTTCACCATGACCATGTCTGCGCCTTCGGCTATGTCCAAGCCTACCTCATGGATTGCCTCTTCCAAATTGGCGGGATCCATTTGATAGGTCTGCTTGTTGCCGCCGCCTAGACTATTTGTAGAACCCACCGCGTCGCGAAATGGCCCATAATAAGAGGAGGCGTATTTTGCCGAGTAGGCCATGATCCTCGTATTTATAAAGCCAGATGTTTCAAGCTCGTGGCGTATTGAACCAATTCTACCGTCCATCATGTCTGAGGGCGCAATAACGTCTGCTCCTGCATTGGCGCACACAGCTGCCTGTCGGCGCAGGGCTTCAACGGTACCATCGTTTTCCACATAGCCAGCATCATCCAAGATGCCGTCTTGGCCATGAGTGGTATAAGGATCCAGCGCAGCATCTGTAATAATACCAAGCTCAGGCACAGCCGATTTAATAGCCTGTATAGCTAATGGAATAAGCCCGCTTGGGTTGTAGGCTTCAGCGCCATCTAATGAACGAACTTTGCTATCTACATTGGGAAATAAAGCAACTGCCGGTAAGCCTAAACCGTAAAGCATCTTCGCTTCTTTCACCGCGAGGTCGATGGATAGGCGCTGTATACCAGGCATAGATGCAATGTCTGTGGCTTGATTGTCGCCGTCGATGATGAACATTGGGTAAATAAGGTCATCGGCGGTCAGCTGATGCTCTCGCACCAAACGCCGAACAAAATTTTTCTCTCTGTTCCTGCGCATTCTGGTTTGTGGAAACGTTCTCATACAAACTCCTGGTTTTACCCTAGCCTGATGACTAGTTAGCGCAGCTGCGTGATGTGGCAGTTCTGCGGGTTCTTTAAATGTTAGCTGATATTCTCTAATTCCGCGCTTGCCCCTAACCAGCCCTCTTCAGATTTATCTACCAGCTTGCGCAAGTTGGCTGCTTTGGCTAATAGATCATTCAATTCATCAGCTGGCATTTTATCGTAGGTCTTTTGATCTGCCAAAATGTCCTCTATGGCTTTCAGCTTAGTGTTGCTGCGCTCCATTTCCTTTTCGAAGTTGCGCACATTCTTGCGCAATTCAGTAAGCGAGGCTCTTGCTGCAGCGCGCTCTTGCCGTTGTGCTTTTTTCGACCCAGCAGAGTCTTTGCTGCCAACGCTGGCCGATCCGTTTTCGATTCTGGCGGCAGTGTAGTCCTCAAGGTCGCCATGGTAGGTAGTCAATGTGCCATTCTCCACCAACCAAAGTTCATCAACTATTTTTGCCAGAAGGCTTCTGTCGTGGGCAACGATAATGACCGCTCCAGTGTAGGCTTGCAGGGCTAGGGCTAGGGCGTCGCGCATGTCCAAGTCGAGGTGGTTTGTGGGTTCGTCTAATACCAAAACGGCTGGTTTTTCGGAGGCCAAAATTGCCATAACAAAGCGCGCTTTTTCGCCGCCAGAAAGACTTTTAATAGGGCGCTGGATCATCGGTAAGTTGAATCCCCAGCCGCCAAGATAATCTCTACATTGTTGCTCTCTAAAGTCAGGTCTGACCTCCATCATCGATTCGTAAGCAGTAGAAGACACATCTAACGATTCGAGCTGATGTTGAGCAAAGTAGCCAATGTGCGAATGGGTGCCTTTTTCTAGTTGCCCATTGAGAGGATCTAGGTCGCCGACTATGGCTTTGAGCAGTGTTGATTTGCCTGCACCGTTAGCGCCAAGTACGCCTATCCTTGCACCCGGCAACACGGTTTGGCCCACTTGCTTTAGAATCACGGAATCGCCGTAGCCAAGATCCATTTTGCGAAAGCTGAACAGCGGGTTGGAGACTTTATCAGGATTGCTGAAATTAACTCTATAATCTGAATCAACATGCAGGGCCGCTTGGGTTTGCATCCGCTCTAACGCTTTTATCCGACTTTGTACCTGCTTTGCTTTACTTGCGGTAGCGCGAAACCGGTCAACGAACTGCTGTATGTGGTTTACTTGGGCTTGGTGTTTAACCGCCATTGCCTGTTCACGTTCCAGCTCTTCACTGCGCTGCCGTTCAAATGATGAATAATTGCCTTTATAAAATTTGCCCTCGGCGCCAGCTAAGTAAAGTACTTGGGTGACGGTGGCATCAAGAAAAGCCCTGTCGTGGGCAATAATGAGTAGCGCACCTTGGAACCGCTTCAACCAATTTTCAAGCCACAGTATGGCTTCAAGATCTAAGTGATTGGTAGGTTCGTCTAAAAGCAGCATATCGCTGGGGGCCATTAGCGCTTGAGCCAGGTTGAGACGAATACGCCAGCCACCAGAAAAAGCGCGATAAGATTTTGTGGTTTCCTCGTCGTTAAAGCCCAGGCCGTATAAAATTTCACCGGCGCGAGCTTCCGACTGATATCCGCCTTGGTCTTCGTATTGCGAATACAGGTTGGCCAGCTTTACAGGATCCTCAGTTTCGGCAATGGCTTTTTCCGTTCTCCGCAGCTCTTTATGGCCGTCAATGACAAACTCTATCGCGGGGCGATCATTGATCTCCACTTCTTGAGCCATATAGCCTAGCTGCCAATCCTCTGGGAAATCTACTTCGCCGCCGCTGGCCTCCAGCTTCTTTAACACCAAGTTAAAAAATGTCGATTTACCAACACCGTTGCGACCGACCACAGCTACTCTTTGGCCGGGGTAAACTACTAGGTTGACACCGTCAAAAAGCACGTCATCGCCGCGCTCAAATTTTAGATCTTGTACACGCAGCATCAGCTAATTAACTTCTTTCCTAGGTGGACTTTCGGGCATTAATAAGGGTTGCAGCTGAATCGCCAAGATGCAGCGTTGAGCGCTGTATTGGTACATCTGAGTTTTTGATAAAACTCAAAGATTCAGCAAAATGGAAATGTAAGTGCTTTGATCAAGAAACCCTACTTTGGTTTTGATCGGTGCGACTGACTTTTCTGCCGGCTTGTATTGGGCGCGGTAGTTCACGTCGATTGGCGGTTCTTCTGTCAATCCAAAGCATAATATCGCGCCACGCCGCATACTCGTTGCTGGCCGCAGCGTTTTCACGCATTTCCATTATACCGGCACCAATTTCTGCAGCTTTTGCATATACGCTCAAATCTCTCAACTCGGCGATAACAGGCACATCAAGGCAGCGCAGGAGATCTTCTAGCCGTTGTTGATTGGCTGAAGTACTTTGCGCTCGATTATAAATCACGCCAATTGGCTTTGGGGTCGCGCGCATTACTCTATGGGTCATTAGGTCGGCGATAAAGCGCTCCCCTGCCTTTATGTCCAATGAAGATGCCAGCATTGGTATTAGCACTAGTTCGCTGTCTTTCAGTGCCGCTTCAAACAACGCGGTATCTGTATGCGAGCCAGTAGCATCCATCACGATAACGTCTGTGTGTTGATTAAGTTCCTGCTCGATTTGCGCTGTAAGTTTGTCGGCTGAATGATAGCTGGCGACAGTATTTACTTTTGGTGCTTGGGCACCTCGCTCTTCGGCCCAATGTGAGCAACTGGCCTGTTTGTCGCAGTCGAGTAGCGAAACTTTTACACCTTGATTCGCGAACGCCACAGCAAGATTTGTAGCAATAGTTGTTTTGCCACAGCCGCCTTTACTATTTACCACCAATATCTTTTTTGTAGTTGCGCTCATATTTGATCCTTGAGTACCCGTATCTACAAGTGGGGTTATTTTACGGTAACCTGGCGTATCTCGTGCCAACTAGCGACTAAAACCCTACAGAGGCTCTACTTAATGCCTTGGCGAATTTGCATGACACAGCCAAAGAGTAAAACTATAAAGCCAGCAAACAGCCAAGCCGGAATACTTAGCCCGAGTAGCGACCAATTAACCTCGGCACAATCACCCGTGCCTGATGTCATGGCGGCAAGTAAATCACTCAGCGGAAATGATTCAATCATATACTCAAGATCAGGACCGCAACTTGGCACCTGATCCTTAGGCAAGTTTTGTAGCCAAATTTGGCGCAGTGAAAAACCACTGCCGATAATTGCGAAAACGCCGCCCACTAGTGGATAAATGCCCCATCGAGGGCTATGGGCAAGGCTTGCATAAGCGGATAAGCCCACCAGCGCCAACCAGATTCTTTGCATCATGCATAACGGGCAAGGGCTTAGGCCCATGGCATGTTCCATGATTAAGCCAATGCATAGCAGGCCTCCACTGAGAGTGCAGATTGCCAGCGCCCATTGTTCAGATTTCCAAGATTCCAACATCAAATATTAACCACTACTTTTCCAACGGCCCTTCTTTCGGCCAGACAATTAAGTGCTTGGGCGTATTCCTCTAAAGAATACTCAGCACCGATAAGTGGGCTGATTTTGCCAGCCTCAAACATAGACATAATTTCAGCGAAGTTTTGAGTGTTGTCTTCGGGGAAGCGAGCTGAAAACGCGCCATAAAAAACGCCGACTATTTGGCAGCTTTTTAACAAAACTAAGTTCGTAGGTACGCGAGGGATGTCACCGCCAACAAAACCAACTATTAAAACCCGGCCATACCAATTGATCGAGCGCATGCACTGATCAAATAATGGCCCGCCCACTGGGTCGTAAATTACGTCGGCACCCTTTCCCCCAGTTAACGCTTTAACCTTACCCTTTAAATCGCCGTCACTGTAGTTGATCAACTCGTCGGCACCGGCGGTTTTTGCAACAGCTAACTTTTCATCGGTGGATGCAGCCGCAATTACTCGAGCACCCATGGCCTTGCCAAGTTCAACTGCAGCTAAGCCCACGCCGCCAGCTGCCCCAAGTACTAGGAGCGTTTCACCAGGTTGTAAGTTGGCTCTTTGCCTCAGTGCGTAATAAGAAGTGCCGTAGGTAGTGCTGATACCCGACGCTTGAGCAAAGCTCATTGAGTCAGGCTTGGGTTTGAGGCTTTTGGCGGAAATAGCCAACTTTTCTGCAAACCCGCCGTGGCCCGAACCACCAAAGACTGCGTCGCCGACTTTCCATTCATCGACGTCAAAGGCTACCGCACTGACCACGCCAGCTATCTCGCCTCCGGGCGAAAATGGAAACTCTGGTTGAGATTGATACTTTCCCTCGATCATTAGAACGTCAGGAAAGTTGAGTGCGCTTGCTCTAACGTCGACTATGACCTGGCCTGGTTTCAATTCAGGTTCGCTAACGTCCTCAAGCGTGAGGTTTTCGGCAGAGCCGTAGGATTTACACAATACCGCTTTCAATTGAATTCCTTGGTTTCGGAAGTGGCAATTAAGGCTGCCGCTCCAAAAATAATTTTCCGGGTGCGTAGGGTAGTCTAAGAGAGGCTAAATGTGGACTGAAGTTTGCAACAGATTGCCTTCAGCCAGTTCAAAATGGTGTAAATCTATAGCTTAAAGGTAGGTGAGCTAGTCTTCTAGCGCAAAAGTTCTCGCCAGCTAGGCAGTTGTTGCACAAGTTCTGCGTAATACAGGTCAAAGTCTGGCTGCCCGGAGATTTGTAAGGACTTTGCGCACTCATTGACCTCTGCAAGCCAGTTCTCTTTATTGAGTCGCCGTAAAACTGAACGTAGGCCGAGTTGGATATTTTCCCATTGGTGATAATTCGCAAAGAGGTCTTGTTGCTGAGCGTAATGCAAAAATCGATTGCCGTGATCGGGGAGAAACTTTTCATAGGTGGTAAGCGCTGCGTAGCATTGGGCAGAAAAAATTGTTCTCGGCTCGCTGTGCCAGTTGTCCCAACTAAGAGAAAGAAAATAGTCAGCGAGTAGGTCAACGAAGATGGGGGCGTAGCGCCTATAACGCAGGGGAAACCTCTCGCAAGAGGTTATAATAGCTTGCTGAGTATTGGAAAAAGCGTCAATTCTTCGGTGCAAGCGCACTCCAGCTTGTAAAGATTGGGGCCAGGTCAAGTTTACCGGGCCTTTGGTGAAGTCAGCGACAACAGCACCGGCTAGTAATCCTTGGCGAGTTTGGGGGTCTACTTGCCATTGTAGTGCTGCATGATCGGCCAATAGGCAGTGAGCCAAAAAATTCATACTAGAGCTGCTGGATTAGGTGTTGCTGAACGCTGGCTTGCATCGGCTTATGCCAGTTTTATATATTCTTTGAGAAACTCGCTAAATGGCACTCTTTCACTGGCTTCAATGGCCGCTTGCCGCTTGATTGAATCTTCGGCTTCTAGTGCCAGTGCCTGCGCTTCTTCGGCAGACAACGTTGCTTTGAGAAAATGCTGGTGATGTTTTTCTGCATGCTCTAGGGAAAATTTGGAAAACGAACCCTTCATACTCAGAGCAGCAAGAATTTTTGCTGACGGCGTTTGCTGCGACGACGTGATTTTGCGTGTTTGCTTTCTTAGGCTTCGGCTGTAGTTTTCGCCACTGTGAGCATCATCAAGCAACTGGCTAATGGGGTCGCATTGACTTAACAACTCATTGGCCCAGTCAACAAGTGCCACCATCTTGCCGTCACGCTCTAAGGTCAACTCAGGCTCTCGCCCTGTCTCAACAACAGCGGCCTGATTGCGGTCCATGCGCACAGTTTCTTCTCGGCTATCCTCTGGGCTGTCAGCCAATAGACACAGTAATAAAAACGTATCGATGAAGCGTATCTGCTCTAAGTTGATGCCCATTGGTTCAAAGGGATTAAGGTCAATGCAGCGCACTTCTACATATTCCACCCCCCAGTTATTCAGAGCCAGCAACGGCCTTTCACCTGACCGAGCAGTGCGCTTGGGTCTAATGGTGCCGTAAAACTCGTTCTCAATTTGGAGGATAGAGTCGTTCAACTGCTGGTGTTCACCGTCAGCGGTAGGCCGAAACTGTGCGTACTCCGGGTGGCTTTTAGTCAGGCCCTCGCGCATCGAATTTGAGTAAGCGTCTAACGAGTTATACGAAACATGCATTTCGCTTTGGGCATCGCTTTGGTAACCCAAGCGCCCCATACGCAAGCTTGTGGCGTAGGGCAGGTAATACGTCCCCTCATTAAAGGGGTCTAGGCGGTGGTCAAGATTCTGAATAAATGACCGACATACCGCGGGCGACGCGCCGAACAAATAGATCAGTAGCCAAGACCAGCGGCGAAAATTTCTTATCAGGCCAAAGTAGGCCTGAGTGCGTTGCTCTTGGTTGTGCACACCCAGCGCACTCCATAACTCATTAGGAAGCGAAAAATTGTAATGAATACCAGAAATGGTCTGCATTAGGCGGCCATATCTGTGACCAAGACCTCTTCGATATACTGTTTTCGCCTGACCGATATTAGAACTGCCGTACTGCCCAAGGGGAATAGTGGCCTGATCACTAGGGAAGATGCAGGGCATGCTGCTTGGCCAGAGGTGGTCGTTGCCAACATTTTGGTGGATATAAGTGTGTACGCGTTCTAATTCTGCGAGACAATCTTCCGGGCTGGTGTGGACACCAGTGATCAACTCGAGTTGAGCTTCGGAAAAATCTGTAGTGATATTTTTATGGGTGAGCGCCGAGCCTAGCGCTTGGGGGTGAGGCGTTTGTGCTAGTCTGCCATCTGTAGAGATACGCAGACTTTCCTTTTCAATCCCTCGAGTCAACAGACTTAAGCTTGACTTTGCGCTGCTGAGCAGTCGCAGCTTTTCTAAATTTAGAATCATGTTTTACGCCACCACCCCGATCCAAAAAGACTTTGCAAAATGCTCAAAATTCCTGAATCTAAAATTCTTAAAACCCAGCTTTAACAAAGCAGTTAGGTGCTCTGAATGAGCGCTGCAGAGGCGCTCATTCAGATTAGGCCGCTAGATAGTTGGGCCGGCTGCGACAATTGCTGGGTCTACCTCGAACCTCTTGAAGTTCTCAACAAACTTTTCAACAAGCGAGCCAGCAGCATTGTCGTATGCTGCTTTATCTTCCCAAGCATCTCTTGGGTTAAGGAGCTCATCTTTAATGCCAGCGACTTTCAGTGGTATATCCAAGTTGAAGCCCGCCAATGTTTGGGTTTCAGTATTCTCTAGTTCACCATTTTGAATAGCCGCAATCACCGCTCTGGTGATTGGAATGCTAAAACGTTCACCAACGCCATAGCCACCGCCGGTCCAACCGGTATTAACCAGATACACTCGTGAACCAAACTCTTCGATACGCTTGATCAAAAGATCCGCGTAAACGCCGGCTGGTCGAGGGAAAAATGGTGCGCCAAAGCATGTCGAAAACGTTGCTTTGTAAGCTTCTGTAGAACCAATTTCTGTAGAACCTACTTGGGCGGTATAGCCTGAAAGGAAGTGATAGGCCGCAGCTTCCTTACTGAGCAGCGATACGGGTGGGATTACGCCGCTCACGTCACAGGTCAAAAAGATAATGTTACTGGGCTCGCCGGCTCTATTTTCCGGCACCTTCTCTTCTATATTGCTACGCGGATAACAGGCTCTAGTATTTTCTGTAAGCGAGCTGTTTGTGTAATCCGGGTCACGATTTTCATCAATGACAACATTTTCTACAATTGCACCAAAGCGAATTGCGTCAAAGATTACAGGCTCGTTTTTCCTTGTGAGGTCGATGCACTTTGCATAACAGCCACCTTCCAGATTGAACACGGTACCTCTACCCCAGCCGTGTTCATCATCGCCAATCAGTAAGCGAGATGGATCCGCTGATAGAGTGGTTTTGCCCGTTCCAGACAAGCCAAAGAACAAAGTAACGTCCTTAGCTTCCCCCATATTTGCTGAGCAATGCATCGGTAGCACGTCTTTTTCAGGGAGCAAAAAATTCTGTACGGAGAACATAGATTTTTTCATCTCTCCGGCGTATCGCATGCCTGCAATTAATACTTTGCGCTGAGCAAAGTTAATCATCACCGTGCCATCGCTATGGGTGCCGTCCCGCTCAGGCTGGCACTCGAATAAGGGCGCGTTAACTACCTGCCAAATTTCTTTGTTGTGCGGGTTGTAGTGTTTTGGGTCAATGAAAATGGCCCGGCCAAACAAGCTATGCCAAGCGTATTGGGTTGTTACTTCAATGGGCAGGTAGTGTTCAGGGTCTGCACCAACATGCAAATTAGTAGTAAAGGTTTCAGTTTCGCCAAGGTGAACTTGAACTCGGTCCCATAGATGCTCGAACACCTCAGTTGCTATAGGCAAGTTTACATTGCCCCAATCTATAGATTCTGAAGTTGAAGGCTCGTCTACAATAAAACGGTCTTTCGGTGAGCGGCCTGTGCGAGCCCCAGTTTCTACAACGATTGCTCCGTTGCTTGCAAATCTGCCTTCGCCTCGAATGACTGCACGTTCGGCTAGGTCCGCTGTGGTGAGATTGTTGTGGTTAGCAGTGGGACTGCTGGAGCCATGTTCTTGGGACATAATATTCGTGTACTTGGAGAAACGGGGTGCAAATTATGCCAGAGGATACGGGGTGGGGAACAGCCGATTATTGATTTTTGTATGCATTTGACGCCTTTTTTTCTCTTTGTCGTAGTTAGGCCAGGTGCTGCAAGTTGTAAAGGGTCAAGTACTGTTTTTAGTGCAGAGTTTTCGGGCTGTTTAAAGAGTCGCTGGATTTCTCTACAGCGGTAGCTTGCGCGGCTAGCTCGTTGAGCACCTCGGTAGCGAGCGCACGGTCGTAGGTATAGCGATTGCCGCAAAATTCACAATCGACGGTAATTTCGCTTCGCTCTTCAATCAATGCTCTGAGGTCATCATCACCTAGCATCATTAAAGTGGTATTTGTCTTTGCACGACTGCAGCTACACCGATAAGACAACGCTCGAGGTTCGTGCAAGCGGCAAGGGTGCTCGTGAAATAGCCGATAGAGCAGGGTTTGCGCATCGAGTTGGCTGAGTTCTTCGTCGGTGACCGTAGCTGCTAAAGTGGACAGGGTATGCCATGCCTCGCGCGCTGCATCTATCTCAATTTCTGTGGCCTGAGGGCTATTAGGCAAACGTTGTAGCAGCAGTCCAGTAACCAAAGGCGACCCCATTGACGAGTCACTGGCAAAATTTATACAGGTTTCAAGTTGTTCCGAGGTTACAAAATAGTGCTCCAGACATTGGGCGAGGGTATCGTACTCTAGTGAGACAAAACCTTGATATGGCTGCATGCCACTTTCTTTATCAGGTATCAGAGATAACGCCAGTTGGCCGTTGCCCAACCATTGCGCCAGTGGTTGTTCTGCTACTGCATTATCGTGAGAGTTTTGTAAATGCATGATACCGCGCAAGAAAGACTGGTCCTTGCACTCTGCTAGTGATCTCAGTAAGTCACCGTCGCCCCGCGACTGTAATGTCACAGCGCCAGAGAATTTAAGGTTGTCTGCAACCATGGCAACCGCTGCGAGCATTTGGCCCAGCATTTCATGAATGGGCTTTGGATAAACTCTAAATTGAGTGGCCGTCGCAAGAGATTTTTCCAAACGTACCCATTGGCCCCTTATGGGTAAGTCAATAAAACTAAATCGGTGTAATACATCCATAGGGTAGCGCTGATGAAGAGTAATAGTTACCTGACGACGCCTTATTATTCAGCAGCAAGGCAATGGAGGCTAGGCATTTTGTGAATAAACGTATTTTTGTTCTAAATGATTTCGCAAAAGGAAGTTTGAAGCCGAGTGTCGTAACGAGGGTTTATTCGTTGTCGGCGTGCCATTCTTGGCCTAATGATTTGAGTTGGGTTAGCGCGCGCCGATCTTTTTTATTGGGGCGACCAGTGGGCACTGTCAGGCCAGCTCGCTCCATACGGCGCCTGCTAACAGAAATCTCCCGTAACTCTACGCTCTCGGGAGTCTCTGTATACAAGCTTTGAGCCACAGTTGCTGACCCTCGATGCTCAGCCAGTGCATCCACAACTACGGTTTGCAATTGAATGCCTTTACGAATAGTTAGCACCTGACCGATACACAGTTCTTTTGCGGGTTTTGTGCGCTGGTCATTTAAATGGACTTTGCCGCCCTCAACCGCAGTTTTAGCCAATGAGCGTGTTTTGAAAAACCTTGCAGCCCAAAGCCAGCGATCCACCCGCACGCCGCTCACGACAAACTCATGAGGAGCTCAGCGCAATTGCCCACTGCCGGGTGAACAGTATTTTCGCGAGGGGGCTTCTGCGAGTCTGGTTTTAAAATTGCCCAATTTTCACGAATACCAAATCTAGCTGCTGCATCTAAAACTCGTGCAGTGTCATCCAAAAACAAAGTTCGCTCTGGATCAAATGGGTGTTGCTGTCGCAGAGCCAGCCAAAATTCTTGCTGTTCTTTAGGCGCGGCGAAGTCATGGCTAGAAACTATTCCCCTAACATAGTCGCCAATGCCTGTTGCCTGATGTTTTAAATCAAAGCCCTTACGGTCGGCATTGGTCGCTATATAAGCTTGCTTGCCGCTGCTCTTCAGCCAGATGAGAAAATCTTCAGCACCCGGTAGGTAGTCGATATAGGAGGTGGCAGATTGGTGCAACTTTAGAATGTCTAGGCCGGTGAATTCGCTCCAATAGTCAAAGCTATAAAAGGGCATTGTGCCTAGTAAACTAGACATATGCTGACCGAGTAGTTGTTGTGCATGAATAAATGGAATCTGTTTTGCCTCGGCCCAGGCTGCAGGGACGATATGGCTCCATACCTGATTGTCATAGTTTAGGTCCAATAATGTGCCGTCCATATCTAAAAAAACGGTATCAATGGTGCCCCAATCTAAAGACCGCGTTTGCTGTGTTGGGGAGACCTCGGGCATGGCGGAAATGTGTCCTCTTTATTTGTACGGGTGCGGTTAAATTTCAGAGCTTTTTATAGAACTGAGACTTGTGACAAATCTAGCCGGATTTGTTGGCCTCAAGCGTTCTACAATAGCCCATCTTTTTTAGTCACTTTGATCCATTACTCTATGCCTTTACCCAAAATAATTAAAACAGAAACATTAGCCGCCACCCGCTTTTTTCAAATAGAGGCCATGCACCTTGAGTTCAGTACCGGTGAGCAGCGCGTTTATGAACGCCTTCCCGCTGGTTCTTCTTCAGGGGTGATTGTGGTGGCGATTAACGAAAACGACGAACTAATGCTGATTCGTGAATATGCAGCCGGATTTCACGAGTTCCAGCTCACCCTGCCAAAAGGGGCGGTGGATCGAGGTGAATCATTAGAAATAGCTGCGGACAGAGAGCTTGCAGAAGAAATTGGTTTTGCCGCGCGTGAAGTTGAATTTGTTAAGTGCTTATCTATCGCGCCAGGACATATGGGCTATACGATTAATGTTATGTTTGCCCGAGATTTATACGCAAAAATTTTGCCTGGTGATGAGCCCGAACCGCCAGAAGTAGTGCTTTGGCCCCTGTCGCGACTTGATGAATTACTAGGATCTGATCAATTTAATGAAGCCCGAGCAATTGCTGCGTTAACATTGTGCAAGTCTCGCCTTGCAGCTGCCAGCGCCACTAACAAAAATTAAGAAGAAGATTATGAATGACCAACGGTTAGAAGAAATCACTGGGCAGTTAGTTGACATTGTCGCTGCAGCTGGCTCGGTTATTCTTGAGGTTTATGAAACAAATTTCGACGTGCAAACAAAGAGCGACGAGTCGCCGCTCACCGTTGCAGATTTGTCCGCGCATAAAGTAATTGAAGTAGGTTTGCAGGAACTGACGCCAGACATCCCAATTATCTCGGAAGAATCTGAACCGCCCATCTACGCAGTACGCTCACAGTGGAAGCGCTATTGGTTAGTTGACCCGCTAGATGGCACCAAGGAATTTGTAAATCGCAACGGTGAGTTCACCGTGAATATTGCTTTGATTGAGGGCGACGCGCCTATTTTTGGTGTGGTTGGGGTACCTTTTCAGGGCAAAATCTACGTCGGTAATGCCCGTAAGGGAGAGGCTTACTTGTTACATGAGGGCATCAGAAGCGAACTTAAGCCGCTCCTGCGCGGGGCAGATGAAGAGTCTTTGGTTGTAGTGGCCAGTCGCAATCATGGCGG
>CESI01154074.1_pt1 | contig 15137 bp, 13 predicted proteins | sample 356301 | NCBI WGS metagenome assembly CESI01 (sample SAMEA2621423, study PRJEB7988) | marine metagenome | biome: marine biome (ENVO:00000447); feature: deep chlorophyll maximum layer (ENVO:xxxxxxxx); material: "saline water (ENVO:00002010), including plankton (ENVO:xxxxxxxx)" | depth 40 m | reverse complement strand
TTATACTTAACGTTACAAAATTAATTTAAAACCATATTATAAATGACCTTTATTTGGGCAATAAAAGACCCCTTTTTAATTTTTTTGTACTCTTTTAACTCCTTATTTGTTCTTTTTATTAAAAAAAAGCAAATTAATATAGTTTAATTTTTTAAATTAGATTGGATATAAAAACACCCCTAGTTTGAAGATTAAAATTATAATATTATTTGTTGCATTAAACAGTCTCTACTTTACTCAAAAGCAGACATCAAAGCCTACAAATAAATCAGAATCAGCCAACAATAAAATTGTAAGTTTAAGTACACTTGATAGTATATCGAGACATAATAATGCTTCGATGTACAAATGGAGTCCCAAAAAAAATTCCAAAAAGATTCATGCATTTTTAAAATTACTTGAAACTCAAAAATCACTACACAAATCAAAAAGTATTAAAACAATTGTAGATCTTCAAGTTAAATCAATGCTTGACTTAATGCTTGTGGGATTTGAAATAAATAAAAGTTTAGATTCTGTTAATTATTACCAGAATAAAATAAAAACTCTAACTACTAAGCCTGAATTAATAGGCTTGTCATATGGCATTCGTTCTTATCTTCAACACCAAAATTTACTGTATATTGAAGCAATAAATGGATATGAAATTGCTGTAAAATTATACAGGTCCTCCAAAGAAAAAAAGACACAATACAAAACAATTCAGACACTTGTTAATATAAATAATTTGTATGGAGAATTAGGTAGTGTTAAACACAAAAAAGAAATTGTTGATGAACTAGCACAAACTATAAAAGCACTCCCAAAACATCCAAGATATGAGAACTTATTACAATTGATAAAAATAGAAAAATCTAATAATTTGGTTTATTTAGGCCTATATAAATCAGCATTGAATTTACTGAGAAGTATAGACACAACAAAATTAGACAGACTGCCATTACTCGAAAAGTATTTTGAAACCTATCATGAAACATACAAAGGACTTGGTAAATATAAGCTAGGCGAGTTATATTTAGATAAAATACACAATCCCAAAAATATTGACGAGGCAACTATAGAGTTTTTATCAGATGATTTTTATATTGAAAAATTAAAATATGCACTTTTGAGTAAAAATTCAAAAAAAGCAGATTTTTATTTTAAAAAATTAAAGGAGCAGACATCTACAATAAAAAATTACAACAATGAAGAAGCCTATGAGGCTTACAACCTTTATTACTCATCTAAAAATGATATTGAAAAAGCATACTATTATTTTAAAAAAGCAAGTGAAATTAAAAATTCTAGCAAAAAAAAGATAGCAATAGAAAGACTTTTTAAAGCTGATATTTTAAAAGAAAAAGAGTTGATTTCAAATCTTAATTTATTGAAAAATATATTTGTGGCAATATTTTTATTTTTAACTGCTTTTATTGTGTTTTTTTATTTTAAAATATATAAATTAAAAAAAGAAAAAATAAATCTAACTAATAACCCAACATTTTTAAATAAAGATCTCGCATACTTTGAAAATATTTCAAATAAAATTAAAACTCCCATTACTTCAATTATGGGGTATTTAAATTTAATGAAAGAACATCCACTAGATCATGTTAAAAGAAAAAAATATTTAAACAAAGCCTATGATAATGTTGAGAAAATGAATTCATCACTAGATAACTTTTTAAATATTGTAAATTCTGATAAAAGTCAAATTACCATAAAAGTTAAGAGAGAAATTAAATTTAATTCTTTTGTAAGGGAAATCGTTTCTTCTTATCAATTAAATTTAGAAGTAAAAAAAATAGCATTTTACTATAAAACAGATGTGTTAGACTCTCTTAAAATTAACTTTGAAGCCGACAGTCTAAAAATAATTCTTGATACCTTAATTTCAAATGCAATTAAATATTCAGCAACAAGCACTAGTATTTATCTTTCGATACAATTTAGCGAACAACAAATATCTATTTGCCTGAAAGATGAGGGTTATGGTATTAGTGAACATGAAAGAGACAACGTTTTTTTACAATTATATAAAACCAAAGACAACAAATCTACAAGTGGCTATGGTATTGGACTGCCTTTAATCTCTAAAGTAGTTGAAAAATTAAATGGCAAAATACGGTTAGAATCTAAACTTAATGTCGGGAGTGTTTTCAATATAGATATACCCTTGGAGCTTAAAACATATTCTTTATTCAAAAAAAATGAGACTATAGCCTTTGAATTACTATCAAAAAAAAATTCTTTAGAAACACATGTAAACAATAGTTTTCCAAATTTATTAATTGTTGAGGATAACATAGAAATAATTTTATATTTAAAAGAGATTTTCAGTAACTTCTTAAATTGTACTATAGCTGTTAACGGTAAAGAGGCATTAAAATTTATTAAAGAAAATACTTTTAATCTCATCATATCAGAATTAAAGTTGCCTATAATGAATGGTGCAGAGTTAAAAGCTGCTATTAATAAAATTGATACTCATAAAAAAGTGCCATTTATTATGATTGCTTCAACAACTTATGATTTATCAGGGGATTTCAAAAAAAAACTAGGTATTGAAGAATACATACAAAAACCGTTTTCAAAAGATGAAATTGTATCTAGAGTTCAGAACATATTAGAACGCTCTATTACCTTAGAAAAAATTATGTCTAATGATACTAAAATTGACTTTGAAGGTTCTCATGATGATTTAATGGTTAAAATAAAAAAGACCGTAATGTTGAATTTAACAAATTCAGATTTTAATGTAAGTAAACTAGCTAAAATAAGTGGATATGAGAAAAAAAAACTAGGTCAAATTTTAAAATCGAAATTTGGATTGAGCCTTATAAATATAATACTAGAAATTCGTTTACAAACTGCTTACGACTATATTGTTAAAAACAAATACCCCACTTTAAATGAAGTTATTTATGCTGTGGGAATAAATAGCAGAACCTATTTTAATAAAAAGTTTCAAGAAAAATTTGGATTAAAAGCTGGCGAATTGAAGAGGAGACACTCATTAAAATAAAAGAATACTCTATAAATATCATTTCTGTCTTTTATGATGCTAAATGAAATTTAGGTTGCATATAGTTTTAGGTCTATTAGATACATAAGTTAAAAACTACCAAGATAAATTTATAAACTCCTCTTAAATTAGAAATATATAATCTCAGCATACGATACCATAAAAATAATCGATTAAAAAAAACTAATATTAAATTCATTACTAGATTTCCCATCATAATATCAGTAGATTTTTTCTTAAAATTTTCATCTAAAAGTAATGGATAAATGCTTCTAATAATTATTAGATAATAATTACGACTAGAATTACCATCCTTAGCCACTCAAAAAAATTCACATTATATGTTATGGCTATAATTTTTTTTAAAGTTTCAGAAAGAATTCTTAAGGTTTTTGAAGTAATAAAAAATTAATTAGATTTCTAGTTTTTTTTATGTGAAGCCTCAAAAAAATTATAGTGTATCTTTAAAAACAATATGCACAAGTTTTATTTTGTTAGTTCATCTATATATTAGTGTATAAACTACATTCAACTATTTTTTGACAGAAACTGAATTCATAAAACAATTAAAATTGAAAAGCGAGAATGCTTATCATAAACTTTTAGATGATTTTCAGCAGAAAGTATTTGGCACCTGTATTTCTTTTGTCCCTAACAAAGAAGATGCAGAAGATATTGCGCAAGAAGTTTTTGTAGAGGTTTTTAACTCTATTAATGGGTTTAAAGGAAAATCAAAATTAACTACCTGGATTTATAGAATTACTACAAATAAGTGCTTAGAATTCATCCGAAAGAAAAAGGCTAAAAAACGTTTTTCTTTCATGCAGTCTATCTCTAGTAATGAAATTCCGCTTGATAAAACTAACTATTTTACTGACATGAACCACCCAGGTATTATACTGGAAAATAAAGAACTCCATCGTACATTATTTAAAGCAATAAACAACTTACCTGAAAGCCAGTGTGTTGTTTTTACACTTCATAAAATAGATGGAAAAAGCTATCAGGAAATTGCAGAGATCACAAATAAAAGTTTGTCTTCTGTTGAGTCTGTCATGTTTAGAGCAAAAATAAATTTGCAGAAATTATTAAAATCCTATTATAAAAAAAAATACTAGCACAAGTTTGTTTAATTGTCTGCATCTAAATAATTAATATATGAAAACAAGTCCAGAAATAAACAGTAACGTTAAAGACACTTTACTTGCTGTCAAAACAATCAATACCGTAGAAGTCTCTCCGTTTTTTAAGGAAAGGGTGCTGCAACAAATTTTTAATATCCCTGAAGAAAAAGTAAGTACTAGCTGGACTTGGTTTACTCCAAAAATACAGTTTGCCACCCTAGCGTGTGTTCTTATTTTAAATATAATTGCACTCAACAATATTAAAGAAATAACCTACAATAAAAACGTTGATCAGTTTGCTAACTCTTATGGTTTATCAAAAAACACAACAACTTTAATCCTAAAATAGTTATGAAGAAGAATTTAATCTTATATCTTTTACTCTTTTTTTTAATCGTATTTAATGGTTTTTTTATCGTTAACTATATAGGAAATAGTGAACATAAAAAATCTGGAAGACCTCAAATGCCCGATATTTTTTTAATAAAAAAACTTAATTTTAATGATTCTCAAGTAGAAGAGTTTAAAAGAAAGTCTCAAGGGCACCATGAGACCATGACGCAGTACTCAAAAGACATTAAAGACCTAAAGGATCTACTTTTTAATAGTTTATCAGACAAAATTGACTCTAGCCTATCTATTGATTCGATCACTTCTTTAATAGGTAAAAAGGAGAAACAAAAGCAAGAAGAAGTGTTTCAACATTTTAAAATGATTGAAAGTATCTGTAAAGAAACTCAAAAAGAAACATTTAAAACTATTTTAAAAGACGCGTTGCATTCCAATCCGAATGAAAGATCATTTCGAAATAAAGGAAAAGATATACACAGAAGACCACCACCTAGAGATTTTTAATACTGAGGTCTTTTTTAGAATAAAAAACGTGTTTTTATCTAAAGATAAGACACCGGATTTTATGCATATAGTATTATAACAAATACAATGTGAACCAAAGGATTAAAACAAATACCACAAGAAATAAAAACAGTAACTAATTCTAATGAAACATATGCTATCTAAATCTATGAACCTTTATTTTTTTATGGCAATGTTCATATTTTCATTTCAAGTAGTTTTTTCTCAAAAAAATACTGAAAAATTAATTGTAAATATTGTTCCCATTTTCAATGGAGAATCTATCATAAAAGACACGTGGTATGTCACTCAATCAAAAGATTCAATTCAGCTATCGAAACTAAAATTTTATCTAACCAATTTTGTACTTATAGATAAAAAATCTTCTGCAGACACAATTAGAAAACAGCAACTAATTGATGTTTTTAAAAAAGAAACATTGTCTATAAAATTGTCTGATATAATTTATACCAATAATTATGTCTTAAATTTTGACATTGGTGTGGATAAAAAATTTAATACTTCCGGAGCAAATGCAGGAGATTTAGATCCTATAAATGGAATGTTTTGGTCATGGCAGAGTGGTTATATTAACTTTAAGATAGAAGGAAAAAGTCCGAGTTGTACTACACGAAAAAATAAGTTTCAATTTCATATTGGTGGTTACCAAAAACCTTATGCAACAATAAGAACTTTAGCATTTAATTTAGCTTCTACAAAAGAAGAGACACTTACAATACATCTAGAGGTTCATGCATTTTTTGAGTCTATCTATTTGGCATCTCAAAATCAAGTGATGATTCCTGGGAAGGAAGCCAGTTCAATTGCAAATTTACTTCCACAAATGTTTTCTATTCATGACTAGAATTACAAAACATATACTCTTTGGTTTTGGTCTATTTTTATGCTTCGGTTTTGTTGTTCTTAAGAATAAAAAGTTGCTGTTTGAATATCCAGAATATTGGCCTATTCCACATTATAATTTTTCAAAACTATCCATGTCTGAAAATGAATTTCAGCTAGGAAGACACTTATTTTATGATCCAATATTATCTAGAGATAACACTATCTCTTGTGCTTCTTGTCATACTCAAGCAACAGGTTTTGCGCATGTAGACCATGAGTTAAGCCACGGGATCGATGGAAGAATTGGAACACGAAATTCCATGACCATCATGAATTTAGCCTGGAACACATCATTTATGTGGGATGGTGGAGTCAATCACATAGAATTACAAGCCTTGGCACCTATCTCTAGTAAGAATGAAATGGATGATTCTCTAGAACATGTGGTTGAAAAACTGAATGCATCAAAAAAATACAGAACTCTTTTTTATAATGTTCATCATGATTCTGTCATTACCGGTCAGAAGACCTTATTAGCCATAACGCAATTTGTAGTGATGCTTACGACTTCTAATTCTAAATATGATAAATACATAAGAAAAGAAGTGGGTGGAGAATTTACTGAACAAGAAAAAAATGGGTTAAGCATATTTAGAAATAAGTGTGCCTCTTGCCATACTGAACCTCTTTTTACTAACAACCAGTTTGAAAATAATGGGTTAAAAATAGATCCTACTTTAAATGATTTTGGACGGCAACTGATCACAAATAATCCTGAAGATTCTTTAAAATTTAAGGTACCAACATTACGAAATATTCAATTTACAAAGCCCTATATGCACGATGGCCGTTTTGAAACCCTACAGGAAGTCATTAACCATTATACATCTGACATACAACACAGTAACACCTTAGCTAAGGTGCTAGAAAACAATATAGAATTAACTCATAGAGAAAAGGTAGACCTGCTTGTCTTTTTAAGAACACTTACTGATAAGGAGTTTTTATTTGATAAACGATTTACTTTCCCTTTTAAAAATAAACAACCACTTTAAACCTTATCATGATGAAAAAAAAATTGATACATTTTGTAATTCTATTTACTTTTATTAGCATTTCTAAAGCACAAACAGATGCTGGAATCTTATCGTGGATTCAAAACAATGATGGAACTACTGGCCGCCATTATATTGCAGGAAACTCTACACCCATAGAAGATGATGTTTTAGCCAATGTGCAATCTGTAGATTACTCAAATAATTGGGTCTATGTTACAGCAACAGGAATTCCCTCCTATATTACTGGACCATTTAATGACAATAATCCGTCTTTAGCAACGAATCAAAATGCCATCTATAGAATCTCATTAAATCCCTCACAAAATACAGGAACATCAACAAACACAAATGGAGGAAATATAGGTATCTTCATAAATGGTGTGTCTTTATTTGATTATAGAGATGGCGTAGCTTGGGATAACAATAATAATAGACTTTGTGGTGGCCCTGGAAACCCTAATTGTGCTGGAGGTCCAATGGCGACACAAAATTGGAATAGAGATGCTATCCCTGCAGAAATGGGTGGTTTTGATTGTGCAAAAGCACATCCTGCTATGGGTAATTATCACCATCACCAAAATCCAAGTGCATTTAACTTAGATTTATTGGTGGTATCTGATGTATGTGATACCTATCCTGCAGATGGTTTATACGTAATAGACATAGATAATCATTCTCCTTTGATTGGTTTTGCTTATGATGGTTTTCCTATCTATGGTGCATATGCTTTTGAAAATACTGACGGAACAGGTGGAATTGTAAGGATGAAATCTAGTTATTCATTACGGAATATAACAGTTCGTGTAAATGGCCCGGATGTAGGGCAAGTTTTTACCATTCCAAACGGCCCAAACGCTGGAAATCAAGAAGTCATGGATTTAGGATATTTTAGAGAGGATTATGAATATCTCTCTAATACAAATTCAGACTATCTAGATGAACACAATGGACGTTTTGCTGTTACTCCAGAATACCCATCTGGTACCTATGCGTATTATGCGACCGTAGATACAAATCACAACTCGGCCTATCCTTATGCTGTTGGTCCAACATTCTATGGAAATGTAACAGGATCAAAAGTTAATTCAATAAATGAAACTACAACCAATTATGATTCCACCTTGGGTCTAGGTGATTTTGATGAAAATAGCTTTAACTTAAAAGTATATCCTAATCCAGCACAAGACTTTATTGCAATTCAGTCTAATTTATTAAACAAAAAGCTAAAATTAGAATTGTTTAATGAATTAGGACAAGTGGTTTTAAAAAGCGAAATATTACCCGCAAGTACCTTAAGTATTATGGAAACACATACATTGTATAATGGTCTCTATTTTTTAAAAGTATCTGATCATAAAAATGCCAAGAGTTACAAAATTATTATAAAGAAATAAAAGAGCATAAAACGATTTAATTCGAAAAAAAAGTCTGCTCCACCCCCTTCTTTCAATAAAAACCCTCCAAAATAATTAGTTATTTTTGGAGGGTTTTAATCTGAATTATTTTGGTTTTGAGTGAATTCTCTTGGGCTCTTGCCATGGTTTTGCATTCTTAATTTGTCTTCCTAGACCTCTAGGAAGACTTTGAGCATCCACTACTCTAGTAGCTAAAATATTTATTAGAGAATCTTTAACCTTTTGATACTCAATACGAGTAGCAAGATTAGTAAGTTCAGCTTTATCAAAATTATGATCATATAATTCATAACTAAGAATACCTTGGCTTTTCCATTGACTTAATCGATACCGGTCTGTTTTAATTGAATAGCCCTGTGCTAATCCATTTTCTGTAGTTACCTGTAGTTCAGATAAGGCACTTTCACGAACTCGATGCTGAGTATTTTTTAGCATGGGAACAAGACTTTTTCCTTTTACAAATTTTGGTGTATTCATAGTAACTAAATCCATCATTGTTGGATAAAGGTCTACCAATTCAACAGGTGCGTCTTCTATTTTTTTATTTTTAAGAACTCCAGGACCAGCAATAATTAAAGGAACTCGAGTAGCATCTTCAAACAGAGTTTGTTTTTGCCAATGACCATGCTCACCTAAGTGATATCCGTGATCTGAAGTGAAGACAACAATGGTGTTTTTATCCAACCCTGTTTCTTTTAATTTATCTAAAACACGTCCAATCTGCGCATCCATAAAACTTGTGGTTGCATAATAGGCTCTTTTTATTGTCTTTGCTAATTCCTGATCTAAATACACTTGTTCTTTTTTTGATCGTACAGAAATAGCTGCAGGTTTAGGAATAGTTTGTAAATATTCATCTGAGCTTTCAGGTACTTGAAAATCAGCCAAATCGTATAAATCAAAATACTTTTTAGGAGCTACAAAAGGAACGTGCGGACGATAAAGGCCAAAAGCTAAAAAGAAGTTTTCTCCACTTTTAGCAAATTCATCAAGAAAACCCACAGCAGCTGTAGCACCAATACCATCGGTTTGTTCTTCGTCTTTTCCATCAGATTCTAACCAACTTAAAGTTCCACCATCTAATTTTGGCTTTAAGGTTTTTATTTTATGTTCTTCTTTTTTATCTCGTCCGTAAGGATTTACAGTTCTATCCCATGTAAAGGAATCATCATGCCCAGCTGTTCCAATGTCTCTCGGATTATGGTAGTGATAAATTTTACCTACTCTTACCGAATGATAATTTTCCCTCCTAAACTTTTGACCTATTGTAACTACATCTGGAATAGTTTGCCTAACATAGAGTCTTAATTTCTTTGATTTTGTTTGATCAGGATACAAACCAGTCATTAAAGAAACTCTTGAAGGTCCACACAATGGATATTGGACATGAGCATTTCCGAAAACAACACCCTCTTTTGCTAATTGATCAAGGTTTGGAGTTTGAACAATAGAATCACCATAAGCACCAATAGCACAATTTAAATCATCTGCGATGATAAATAAAATATTCATTTTTAATGGCTTTTCCAAAGATGTTGAAGCTGTTAAAGTGAGAAAAAGCAGCAGCGTGTATGTATATTTTAGTGTCTTCATTATATAATATTTTAAATTTAATTATCCATTTAATACCTGATAATTTAGAGGTAGTTAAAGATTAGTTTATTGTTAAATTTTTATAAGTTTTGTGTAATATTGGTTTACTTTAACGATGTAAATACCTTTTTTTAAGTTTGAAACATCAATATATCCATCAGATAATTCTGTTTCAACAAATACGCCAGTTACAGTGTAAATCCCAAAGGTCTTAATTTTATCTTTAATTAAAATCTTAATTTTATCTGAAGTAGGATTTGGGAAAATCTTCAATTTAACTTTTGAAAGGTTTATATATTCGTCAGTAGAAAGTGAAGTTTCAAATGGAATACATGAAAATATATAATTATTATCTACATCGCTATTATCTAAATTATCTTGACCAATTTGGTTAGAGGCAGAAATAGAAGCAGTTGACTCATAATTCTTATAAAACTGACCAATCTCTGTAAGGTTCATTGATACGTCATAAAAATCAGCAGTTCCTGCGGTATTATTACCTGTCGGTAAAGGTTCAAACCATGCGTATCGTTCTATGTACTCTAAATTTTCTAGATACGGAATCGCTAACTGCATGAATTCACGGTTTACTTCTTCAGTTCTGTATTTGTTTGCATTGAATTCTGTGATCCAAATTGGAAGACCATACAGGTTATATACCTGCTCTAAATAATTTTTAAAACGGTTAAAAATAGTATTCGCATTTCCATTTGGTGAGTTCTGAGGATCTGAATCCCAGTCATACCAATGCAGTGCAATAACATCTATTCTAATATCATTTTGAATAGCTAGTTGATTAAATGTATTTAGCCAGCTTAATGCGGCATCTTGTCTACATGCCGGAGACACAAGGCGTAGTCCAGTTTTCATTAAGTTTTCATACACAGTCACTGCAGTAGTAACGTCACACAAATTATTATACTGGCCGGATTGTCCGTTGCAATCATCTGGCTCATTAAATGCCATTACATGAGTGGATTTATATTTAGATTGATATATCTCAATGTCAGTAGGTTCATTAGCTCCTCCAAAACCCCAAGACATTGGTGCGTATTCTCTTTGAAGGTCCGATTCACCTTGATTATTCCATCTGTAGAACCAAGTATTGTCTATTCCTTGAATATCCCCACCTGTTCCTTTTTTTGAGACCCAATTCCAAGGAACTAATCTTATGAAGGATACCTTATTAGATAAAAAATCTGGTAATGACATTAATTCTAAATCTTCTTCAGATGCAATATATACTTTACTTTTCCCTGTACCGTCGGCATTTGAAGCCAATGTAAGCATATAGCCTTTTTTTAAGTGAAAGGACTTAATATTGTTGTTTAATTGATTTGGAATTGATGAACCACTATACACTTGATCAATTGCAATGATAGCAGATGTACCCGTGCTATTTTCACCTGAGTAAATAGTCAAGGGTGTTGAAGCTAGATTTTGAGTTCTTATTACGGCTCCATTGTCATAGTAATTATCAAAACGGATATTGGTAGGGTAATCAGCAATATCTTCAAAAACAAAGAGGTGTGAAGAATAATTATCTAAGACTTGAATTGGATCAACATTTTCTAAACGCAACCAACTAGAATCAGATTCTAAATAGACATTAACATCATTTAATAGTGGTTCAGAATCACTTAAATGTACATAGGAGTTTTCATTTAATAGTATCGTTCCACCTGAAAAACTTTTTGCTTCAAGAGTTCCATTGGATATACTTAGTATACTAGCGGGAGCCAATAAAATTGCTCTATTTTGAAATGGATAAACAGTAGTGCCATTTAGTATGATATCATCAAAAACTATAGATCCAGAACTAAATTGGAATTTAACAGTTCGGTTAAAACTTACACTATTTACACTAATTGTGTTTGCCCCCAAAGAAAGCTCTTGGGGATTTCCATAATCCCAATTTCCGTTGGCTACTGTCTTAACTATTCGATAGTTTGCCCCTTCAGAAGGTAAACTAATAACATTAATTATAAACGTTTGAGCTTCTTGATTCGTAGGGTTATTACTTGTTGTAGCAATGAAAACATAGGGCCAAGTTACATTGTTTGGTTGCTGGCTAAACAGTTCGGGTGTTTGTGAGGTAATATCTGTTACTTCAATAGAAGTTGTTTTGACTTCACATGTTAGAAAAAGATTAAAATCTATGGGTTGAGAGGGATTAATAGTCCCGTTTGCAGGAGGTAACTCTGATACAACATCTATCCAATTAGCTTCTTGAAAGAAATCTGTACCATCTCCATCGCCTGTCCAATAATACTCTTGAGCTAATAAAACATGCGAAACTATTAAAAATAAAAACAGTATAAATTTTTTACCGATATAGGTCACCTAATATTAATTTAATAAAAATCTTGGTTGTAAATTAATGATTTATTTTTAAGCCTAATAAAGTATGAACTTTAATTTTTTAATTTTTTATCGCGAATATTAGATTTTTTTGAGTCAATTTTCGTGGTGTTTTTTGCCACATTTTTATTCAACTGTTGTACAATTTTATTAAATAACTCTTTTTCCTTTCCTGAAAACATACTTGTTATTTTTTTTTAGATTCCAATCCTCCAAAGTCTGTATCAGAAATATGTCTTAATTCCTCTAAAGAAAGTTTATTCCCATAATTCTCTTTTAATTTATACAGTTCTTTTTTTAACTCTTTAATAAGTTCTGAGTTTGCTTCTATATTTATTAAATTACTCATCTCATTGGGATCGTTTTTTAAATCATATAGTTCCCAAACATCAATATTATAATAAAAATGGATTAATTTATATCGTTTATTTCTTATTCCATAATGAGGTTGGACACGATGGTAGTAGGGATATTCGTAATAATGGTAATACATTGACTGCCGCCAATCTTCAGAATTTTCTCCCTTAAGATTGTTAAAAAAACTTTTTCCTTGTACTTGCTCAGGAATTGTAATTCCTGCCATGTCTAATAAGGTTGGAGCAAAATCTATATTTGAAACGATATCATCTACAACTATTCCTGGCTTAATTTTTCCAGGATACCGTATAACAAAAGGCATTTTCAAAGACTCTTCATACATAAAACGCTTGTCAAAAAAACCATGTTCACCCAAAAAGAATCCTTGATCTGAAGCATAAATTACAATCGTATTCTCCTCCAATCCGTTGTCCTTTAAATAGGCTAATACTCTACCTATATTATCATCTACAGATTTAATAGTCGCTAAATAATCTTTAATATATTTTTGATATTTCCATTCACGGACTTCTTGTGGACTTAAATTTTCATCAGGAGTTACTATTTCGTTGGGTTTAAATCCAAATTGACTCCATTTCCTTCGATCACTTTTTGATAGAGAGTCTGGAGGTGTCATTTTCATATCTTGTCTACTGAAATAATCCATGGTCATTTCAGTATCACCAGCCGTTAATTCTCTGCCTTGATGCGTATCATTAAAAGTTGATGGATAAGGCATTTCTTGATCTTCCCATAAATTTTCATATTTAGTATCTGGTGCCCATTGACGATGTGGAGCTTTATATTGTAGTAAGAGACAAAAAGGCTCTTTATTATTTCTGGAGTTTAACCAATCTAACGCAAAATCAGTTGTTAAATTTGTTGCATATCCCTTTTCTTTTCTTTTCTCGCCATTGTCATTGTATACAGGATGCCAGTAAAGACCTTGTTCACCTCTAGATATGTGATATTTGTAGTAATCAAAACCAACGGGTTCTGATGCTAAATGCCATTTCCCTACTAAGGCTGTTTGATACCCTGCATCTTTTAAAGCTTGCGGATATGTCCATTGTTTATTATTGAAAACTCCTCCTTTGTAATTTTTGTAATACCCATTAACATGGCTATATTTTCCAGTTAAAATAGCTGCCCTACTAGGACCACAAATAGCATTTGTACACAACACATTTTTAAGTAATGCTCCTTCATTTGCAATACGATCTATATTTGGTGTTGGTGCCAATTCTTTAAAAATACCACCATAAGCAGATATCGCATTGGTTGCATGGTCATCTGAAAAAATAAATAGGATGTTAGGTGATTTTTTAGAATCAATCTCTTTTTGACAATAACCCTTTAAGGTTGTCAAAAAAAATAGCAGAAAGAATAGCTTGTTGAGAGAATACACAAATTGAATTTTAAAAACATTAAAAAGCTGATAAAATCAAAAATTAGATGTATTTGATTTTATCAGCTTTTATTTAATATTTTAACTATTGTTTGATAATTTTTTTAGAAAAAATAGTACCATTATCGATCTTGATTAAATGAATACCAGATGATAGTTCTGAAATATCAATTTGATTGGTGTTTAAAAATTCTTTTTCTAAAGCTCCTAATATTGAATATACTTTTATAGAATTGATATTTTCAACACCATTAATAGATATAATACCTGATGCAGGATTTGGATAAATTGAGAATGAGTCAGAGTTAAAATCTTCTAACCCTAATACATTTTGACTATTAAGTGTCAATGAATCAAAACATATATCTCCACTACTAAATTGGAATTTAACCGCTCGGTTAAAAGTCACTGCAGCAACATTAAGTGTATTTTCCCCCATAGTTAGGGCGACTGAAGAACCAAAGGAACCACTTCCGTTAGCAGTAGTTTTATATACTCGATAACTTGCTCCGTCTGGTAAATTAGTAATATTAATTACTAATGTTTGAGAAAGGCTACTAACTGCAGCACCATCAGCTGTTGTAGCAGCTATAAATACGAATGGCCAATTTGAATTGGTTGTTGTATTAAACAAACCTGATACTCCAATCTGTTCATTGCCAGATTCGCAACTGAAAGAATCTCCGTAAAGAACTGTACCATTAAGCGAAAGTGAGTCAAACTCAATTACTCCACCACCAGAAAACTGAAATTTAACCGCTCGGTTAAAAGTCACTGCAGCAACAGTAAGTATATTTTCCCCGATAGTTAGGTCGATTCCATTAGAGAAGGAATTACCTCCAGAAGCAGTAGTTTTATATACTCGATAAGTTGATCCGTCTGGTAAACTAGTAATATTAATTACTAATGTTTGAGCAGCGCTACTAACTGCAACACCATCAGATGTTGTGGTGGCTGTAATTACATGTGTCCAAGTTGCATTGTTTGTTGTACTAAACAAATCTGAATCACCGATAGATATTGATTGAGCACTTATAGCGCTCGTAAAAAGTATAAATATAAAATATGTAATTTTTTTAATCATAATATTCTGTTTTTAGTTGTTTAGTTTTT
>CESI01055190.1_pt1 | contig 15137 bp, 13 predicted proteins | sample 356301 | NCBI WGS metagenome assembly CESI01 (sample SAMEA2621423, study PRJEB7988) | marine metagenome | biome: marine biome (ENVO:00000447); feature: deep chlorophyll maximum layer (ENVO:xxxxxxxx); material: "saline water (ENVO:00002010), including plankton (ENVO:xxxxxxxx)" | depth 40 m | reverse complement strand
CTTGCGGAGCCAGCAACCCGTGTTCGAATCGCGGTGGGGCCGCTCTTGTCCCTTTGTGGTGCAGCCGCTGTCTATGATTGAATTTTCCAATCGTGCATTTCCCAATTCTTTTCTTGTGCAAATTGCTTGAAGGCTCCTTTCGAATTAATCGCTACTGGATGCCCTGTAATTCGCATAAACCATGAATCCGCCATTGTGTTTCCATAGCCATAACATTCAGCGAGGTCGTGACCATTCTCTTGAGCATCGGATTGGACAATCGGCACTTTCCCCTTTCGACGAGGTACGGACCAGCCGCGCTCAGAGCCACTGAGTACTCCTGTTCGGTTTGTAGGACCGCAACCATAAACAGTGTCCATTCCAAGTACCTCTCCCATAGCTTCAGCCATAGGAGAAATCGTCGCTGTAACCAAGACGAGGCGATGACCTTGGCTGCGGTGCCATTCAATTTTATCTCGGGCTTGAGGGGTGATTCTATGAACGAGTTTTTGCTCAGCGATTTCTTTGGAAAGTTTCTCCAAGGTATCCCAAGAGGCGAGTGAGAAATGCCCTCGGTTGCGTGCAGCATCATAGGGGGCTCGTAAACGTAAGAGGTTCGTGATGAAACCTACGAACCATGCTGCTGCTCCATACGGAATACGCCATGGTCGCTTTTTTCCAAGTATGGCTGTTAACGTTTTTTCGCTTGAAGCATCCAAAAGGGTGCCGTCAAGGTCAAAGTACGCTGCAATACCTTCCCGCATAGTTTCTCCTCATGTCTCAATGTACATGAGTATCGCCCTCTCAGATTGCTTGATTTCAATGTTTTTTAGGCACTTCAGAGCAACCTGCTTCGCCATAGACTCGTCGTCCTGCAGTATGGTCCTGCCACCATACGAGGTATTGAGCAAGATGCCGCGGAATGAAAAACCCAACTTTACGGGGTGTAAGTCCGTGGTTTCGCATTGCACGATCATTGCTTAAATTGGCAACAATAGATTGTGCTGAACACCCCGGGTTGGCGCCGACGAAAGTGAGGATTTCTAATTTCAATCGTTCAAACCTTGCTTGCTTCTGGGAACCTATTCCTTTTCGTCTTGGTGACATAATTTGTAAAACTCTGTTAACCCATATCAAAGAAACTGTGGGGGTCCCATTCCCGTAAAGGGTCGAGAAAATCACTCAAAGGAGACGTTGAGGGTGGTTTTCCAGTTTGCAGTTGCCAATTTCTTAGCCTTGCCATCTGCAATGATTGGATGGATATCTTTGAGACGCCCGTGCATGCCTTGCACTTGGAATTTAACTCGTAATTCAGCGGCTTGGTCTCGAACCACAGCTTCCATTTGCGCATCGTCTAATTCAACCGAAGCGAGTTTTGAACCATCAGAATGACTGGTGATTGTGAAGGTGGTTCCCGATACCGAAAGTGATGGTCGGAAGTCCATATCGTTTGGATGTTCCATCCAAACTGAAACATCAACGGAGAGGGAATCGCGAATATTGAGGCGGTTAATTTCTACAGTATCGACCATGGCAACCAACTCATCCCAAGTGCTCCCGCTTCATACATGTTCCCATCGACCAAAGTGGTCACTCATAAGCAATTTCAGTGAGTTTTGGAATGAGGACTGTGACCGTAACGGTCAATGTCCAATCGTTCCCAGGGTCTGGGTCTGGAGCGCCTTCAAACAAAGGGTCGGGGTCTGCTTGTTGTGCCGTAACTGACCAAATCCAGGTACCTTGACCTGACCGAGTGCCTGAAGCGGTGAGAAGTTGTTGCAGTAATGCTTCCTCGGAATCTGAATCATAGATGCCGTCTTCCCCGTCTGGATTCATATTGTCTGCAGACAAAGAGGCGGATGTTGATTCATTAGTGGTGATATTCCCCCCTCCTGTTTGAGCAGACTCTTCATAGCCATCATCGACGATATAAATGGATAAAGTGAAATTATCTTGCGGAGCAAGAACATCTTGTCGCAATTCAAGCACTCCGAGGAAAGCAGTCACCCGCCCATCTTCACCAGGAGTGATGTTACCTTCCCATTGTTGCCCTTGGTCAAGGTATTCATCCCATGAATATTCGATTTCTTTCGTTTCCCAAGTGACCTCATAGCGTCGTGAATTAATCTCGAGTGTGAACAATTCTTTCACCATGGCATCTGCAGAATCAGTAACAGTTAGGCTTCCTTGAATCGTTCCTGAACGGTTCGTAGGTAACAAAACCGTTGAGTCTGTGGAGTCGATATCGTTTCTCATATCGCCGTCACCATCAGAATCTTCTCCCCAATCCAAATCCCATTCAAATTCTAATTGGTCGCCTTCTGGGTCGATGCTGTTACTCGCATCCAAGCGCACAGAGTCGCCTGACCGAATAGAGTCAGGATAGGTGAGATTGAGCAGAGGTACCCCGTTGACGTTGATCAATGCCGTGGCTTGGTCTTCGCCACCTTGGTCGTTGACAACTGTTAATTCAACAATAAAAATTCCAAATGTGTCATATCGATGAGAGGTAAATCCTGTCGTTGTATCTGCAGTTTGACCGTCTCCAAAATCCCAAAGGTATTCTGTAATCACACCTTCAATTGGTTCAGAGTCACGGGCGTCAAAGGTAACGGTTTCACCTTCTTGAATGAGAAGTGGGTATGCTGCAAGGTTAGCCCTCGGGTCAACAGTAAAGTCCAATGCGCCGGTGCATCCTGCAACAAAACTTGAGCAAACAAGTAGCCCAACCATGAGCAAAGAACGAACGGTTCGCTCACTCATTATTTGCCACATGAAATTATGCTGAATGCTCTCCCTATCTAATGCTTGGGGGGGTATTTTCATTTTATCCGGCATTCGAAATGTGTGGGCTAAATGCCAAATGTTTAGAATTCAATTTCTTCTGGAAGGTCTCCAACAAGAGTAGCAGATTCAAGATGGTCTCCCATCTCTTCAACCGATTGATGTTCGACAGTATTCAATTCTGAATAATCTTGGAGTTGCTCATCGGGTGACAGTAAATCCGAGAGTTCAACTTCTCCCGCATCATAAGCGGGTGCTGCTGTTGGAGTAGGTTCAGCCTTTATTTTCTCAACATGAGATTCTAATTCATTCATTGCATCATCGATTACACTTTGTTGACGTTGAACAAAATCTTCAGTAAGCCGTTCTTGATGAGGGTCATGGAATTCAACTTCCTCAACTTCTGTTTCTTCATGCTTGGAGAAAAGGACTTTTTTCAAACGACTCAAGAACCCCATAGTCAAATGCACGGACAGGACGAGTAAGGGGTTTGTGATTGCTTGTATCCGAAGGGTGATGTTCAAAGGGGGTCAGCGGTGTTGTTCGTCTATGGCCCCGAATGTCCTCGATGGTGAGCGTGTGCTCGCCTTTGATTTGGAGACGACTGGTATCTCTACATCGTCGGACCGCATTGTGCAAATTGCCTTGGTTGGAGCTGCGCAGGATGGAACTCCAATTCACTTTGAACAAATCATCAATCCTCGTCGTCCGATTCCTTATGGAGCAAGTAATGTGCACGGTATCTTCGACCAGGATGTTCGTGGAAAGGGGGACTTTTCAACCATAGCCGACCAGGTGGCTGAAATGATCGAAGGGTCTGTCATCGTCGGCCATAATGTTCGTCGGTTTGACCTGGAATTGCTTGAAGCAGAATTCTATCGCCTCGGAAAGAGAATGCCCCGTCCGAAAGCAGTCATGGATACTCTCGAATTGGTTCGTAGGCTCAAGATTTCACGACCACACAAACTTGGTGCATTGTGTGTGCGGCATGGGATTTCTTTGGAAAATGCCCATACTGCTGCTGCTGATGCTGCTGCATCACTGTTACTTTTCTGGAGACTCTCTATCGACCATGCACCCTCATTCAGACATTCACTTGAAGAATTAGAACGCTGGGCAGTTCACGGCAACATCGCTTCAGATGCGAGCAAATTAGGAAGGGGTTTGGGTGACCTAGAATTGGTTGACCAATTAGGTAAAATTCGCAGAGATGGAGACCAAATCATTCTCGCCTTTGGCCGACATAAAGGTCGGGATGTAAAAGAGATTCATCTTGAAGACCCGCGCTATATCCATTGGCTTCTTTCCGCAAAAGGCGTTGGCGATGATGAGGCGAGAGGTGTGATTCGCTCTTATCTTGGTCTCGACGAGTAATTCGTGCAGTACAGCAAACTCGTTTCTATGTAAGGAATCGTTGTAATTTTATACGCTGGCCTCGTGGGGAGTAACATGGGTAAGTGTAAACCACTGTTTATGATGGCCCTTCTTTTTACAGCATCAATAGCCGGCTGCCTTGAATCCTCAACAGATGAATCAATACTGAATCTCAACGTTGACTATGAGTCAAACAGTGGAACTGTTCTCGAGACTTATATCGACGGAGAGCGTATTTCTCTCGAACAAGTGACCATGGACTTTGACTTTTCAAAAACGACCTCTACGCACGACTTGAAAACATTCGGTGTTGACCTCATGGACGGTGACGCTCCGATTCTAGTGGATGCCGAAAAAACATCGACCATTTCCATCTCCTTTGAGGAGCACGGAGTACACAATATCACGCTGTTCGCAAGCGATAAAAACGGTGGCCAACAAAATCAATCTGTATCAATCCGAATTGGACTAAGAATCGAATGGACTGAAACTAACACCAATGATCCTATACCACTGGCATTTAATCCAACACCGAAAAACGGTGGAATTCATCCTATTATGATCGAAATAGATTCAACGGTTGAGAATCCAAGTTTGATCGACGGTATTGGAGGGGGTGGCCAAACAGTACAATTTTCATGGAACATCATTGATGAGCTGAATGATGTTTGTCAAAGTAAAAACGGTCAAGCAGAAGATGGAAGTGAAGACACATGGTACACGGTTCACTTCAACACTTACTTGTTACACGAACTTCAAATCATCCCTAAAGACGGTCAAGATTACCTCAACATACACCAGAATGTGTCGGTAATTTACAGCTCAGACTCGTAACTGTTTCAAGACTGTTTAATTCCCCAACATCCAAACAATGGATCTTGGACACTCCCTCTAATTCTAATTTTGGTGAAAGGGTACCGTTTGCCGATACATCTGGCAGAGTGTTCCTTTAATTTCCTTCGATAGAACACACTCTTTCTCAAACAGGGGCGGTCATGCTCCACAATGTGGAAGGTTTGTGCCAATCGCGTATCTGGTCAGTCTCGAGACGCAACTGTAGGCCTTCTCCAATTTCAATTTCCATATCCATCATTTCGAAGGAAACACTGTGTTCATTGGTTCGAAAGGTATCGTCAAAAAGAATTTCTTGCTCAATCACTGAACCGTCCACCGTACGCTCAAGGTAAACGCGAACATGACATTCTTGCAGCGGATTGCGCAGAGAGCAAGATTCACTGCTACCATCATGTGCTACAGTCACAACGCCTTCGAAAGAAACGGTGCCTGATGAAGGTCGAAGGTCGATGACTGTCGCTTTGGCTGTAGGTGTACAAACGCACTCCATGTTATCTGATTCTACAGTACCGACGAGATCAACAATGATTTCAACCGTTGCTACTTCAATAGATTCAAGAGAAACCGAAGTAGCGGTAACGGTGTAAAAATCAGGTTCTGCATAGCTGTGGTTTACCATTGGCCCAGTAGCAGTGGTTCCATCTCCGAAATCCCAGGTCACTACACCGCCGACATTGTTCGCTTCAAATTTGAATTCATGAAGACGTTCAGTGATAACATCCTCTTCATCGTTATCACCTTCATCAATTTCCACAAGCGTATATTGATTGATGCCATAGACGACTGGTGCCTCGATAGAAAAAGTCCCAGACGTTGAAGAATTAGAGGTAGTGATGTTGGTGAGTACTGCTCCTGTTGCTGCACTGAGCACCAAAAGAAAAACAAGTGTTGCTAGAGAGAATGAGTACTTCATAGCACAAGTTGAGTCGGACGCCTTATGAACATCTGTTTTGTTAAAATTCGAGTATTGGGGAGTTCAGTGTCGAATATCATGCTCATTCCCGATGGTGCTTTTCATCACCAGAAAGGGAGTATCATGGTAAGGCGCTGCACCAAGACCCACGTTGCAAGAAAACTTCAACTCATTTCATACCGTAGCAAAAGGTGTTTACAATCGAGAAATGAATCACTCCTTTTTGGCCCATTGTCCAGTGGCCGCGTCGCGACAAAACCAGTTGCCACTTTCAGCAGGGGATTCTATCCATTCTTTCCCATCGGCCCTCATCGCTCCACGTTCGGAATATTGCGGAGGCCCTGTTTCCGGCTGAGTCAAGGTTGTAATTGATTTCCCGCGCCTTAGGAGGAAAGCACTCAATAAAAATACAATGAGAACAATACTTCCGATGACAACCCATTGGGTCGCTGAAGGCTCATCTCCTGCTTCAGATTTCATGTTGGGTTGGACTTGACTTTCCGAACATCCCACTTGATTTGAGAATTCATCATCTGGAGTTTTAGCACACTCATCGATTGCATCGGAAATCCCGTCATTATCAGTATCGCGTTGCCAATTTGAGCATCCATTTGGTGAGACTTCAAGAACCAAAGTACCCGGGCATGAATCATATTGATTGTATGTTCCATCGCCGTCATCGTCCCGTTGATCCCATGAACAACCATCTGCATCAACCGTGTGATTACTGTTGGAGTGAGGACAACGGTCAACTCCTGTGCAGTTTGAAGGCCCAGAAGAGAGGGCATCAGGGTTGCAAACTGAATCCGAGTCGGCGTCGACTTGAAGATCGGAACATCCGGTTTCGCCAATGGTGGAGTTCACCTCAGTCAATGGGCAAATGTCCCAGAAATCATTCAGATTATCTTCATCGCTGTCCCGTTGTTGTTCACCACAACCCACGAGATTGGCGACTTCGCCGGGAGAAGTTCCAGGACATATGTCAATGCTGTTTTGAATTGAATCGAAGTCATCATCTTGCTGCTCCCAACTGCACCCCGTAATATCGGCAAGCATTCCGGGAAGTGTGTTCGGACAGGTGTCTGTTCCAACACAGTTTGAAGGACCATCGCTTTGAGCACTGTCATCACATATGCCATCTAAATCTTGATCAACCTGTTGATCAGAGCAACCATATTCATCGATGGCCTTGCCGTAGCGTGTGTCGGAACACAAATCTTCTTGGTTGGATACATCATCCCCATCATCGTCTTTTTGCCCCCAACTGCAACCAGTTTCATCGGAACTGTCATTCAAATTTGTATATTGGCAGAGGTCTGATGCATCAGCAATGTTATCGCCATCAGAATCACTCATCCACAAATACAATCCAGAGAGCTGTTGTATCGTCCCATACCGGTTCATTGAAACTAAAATTGATTTTTCATCTGGAGCAGTTGAAGAGAGACTGGCATATGTCGAATTCACTAATAGATCTGTGCTTGTTATGAATTCTAAATTCTGACCCATCAAGACTTGATATGTCTGTATTGAGGAATTGTAGTTGCACTTCCAACAACTTCCAGATGGTCGCTCACTTAAGGATACATAGAGCAGTTCGCTACTTCTTGAGAACGAGAGTGAAATAGAAATATAAGCGTTATTCGTTTTTTCTTCGACAGATGTTGTTGATTTCAATTCCAATGTTTTCATCAAATAGACTTTGATTGTTTCATCATTCCATGTGAAGATGAAGTCGCCATCGGGAGAGAGGATCATTGAATCAAAAGAGCCAATTGATCTACTTTGTAACAGATAGCCATCATAGACATCCCAAAGAAAAACTTCACTACTGGTTGAACCAATGAGCGTTGTTCCATCATGAGAAAAGATGAGTTTTCGGGCATGATGGTCTTCGTCCTCAAATTTGAGGAGATGGCCGGAAATTTCGAACATTTTCATCTTCCCAGAATAAGACTCGTAAGAAAAATAGGAGGTTGCAAGTTGTGTTCCATCTGGGCTTATGGCAGAGCTTGAGATATAAGCGCAATCGTCACCTATTTCATAACTCTGTGAAAGGCTCTCAGATTCAACATTCCAGATGTAGTAGCCGCATTTTGAATCCCTCCAATTTGAACTCTCCCAGAATATCAAAATCCACTCACCCTCAGGGCCCCATGAAGATGAAGTTATCTGTTGACTTTCGTTTTGAAGTGATATCTCTTTAATAAATAAAAGAGTCTCTCCTAAAATGAAGATGTTGTCAGAATTAGTATCATAGGCAGAAACTAAATTTCCCTTTGGAGACCATTGAGGTATTCTCAGGGTTTCAGTGCCAACGACCGGTTCTGTGCTTATGACCCAAGACAAAACATTTGGGCAGGCCTCCACATCATACAATGGGCAATTGTCAAGGGAATCAACCTGCCCATCCCCATCAACATCGCGTTGACTTTTACTGCATCCGTAAATATTGCCAAATTCAGTTGATGGAGTATTTGGACATAAATCGTCAGAATCCGACACTCCATCGCCATCAGTATCGAGCAATTGGGGTTCGGAACAACCAACGTCATTCGCACTATCAGATGTTGCCGTCCTCGGGCATACATCATCTTTATCGTTCACTCCATCGAAGTCTGTGTCCTTTTGACTAGGGGCGCAACCTTTGAGATCCGATTCTTCTGCTTCAGGAGTCCCCGGGCAGAGGTCTTGTTCATCGACTACGCCGTCTGAATCCTCATCCGGCAACCATCCAGTTAGAATAGATTCATAGCACTGTTCTGATGCAACCAAAATCTCATTATCATTTGATGTGAATTTTAATTTCGTTGCCCCGTCATAGTAACATTCGTTGCTGGGTCCAACAAAACTTGTTGTTTTTTGCCAAGAGTCTGTAGAATAAATATTGTAATTGCCAACTCCATAAGAAAGAATGTAATCACCATTCGATGAAAAGGTAGCGTGGGCTTCGCCATTCGATGGAGAAAATAATTGCGAAAAATCAGAACTTGAATAGGCAGAGACTTCATAGTCCGAATTCATCAAAATGATTGTTCCATCAGGGCTACTCGTAAGTGGCCCAGCATATCCCGAAAAGGTGAAGCTACGTTTCAAAACCCACTGATACCCAACGAATGGGATGTTTTCATATTCATATTCATTCCCTGAGCCATCTTCAGAAACATACCAAAGAATATCCTCACTCGGATGATGCGCTACGAAATATCCGTTTGAGTTTGTTCCGGCTACTTCAGACCAATCTGGGCCTTCATACATTTTCCCTCCGTTGTTGCCCGTTGAAAAGACAACGCGCTGCCCGTCTCCTGACCAAGTGAGGTCTCGTATGGAAACAATACTGCCGTCACTTGGAGTGACATCATCTGAATAAACCCATTCCCAATCAGAAGTCTGGTATATTTGAAATTGCGTCCCAGACATAGTAACAAAGTATTCTCCATTGGAAGAAAATTCAAACCGAGTGCTTGAATAGATTTCCAATTCAATTGTATCGATGAGCACATTCCAATCAGAATTATGATAGATATTGATTTTACCAGAGCAATCGGAAATTGCCAAAGAGTCCGTTTGTTTATCGAGTGCAAAAGTCGGATCGCAGTTATACGTATTGTGTTCAGGAAATGGCATCTTCCGATATGCAGCCCACTGTCCTTCGTATACCGAGTCACGACCCGATGTTTCACTGATTTCAAATCCCACCAAATTAAGATTCTCTGCTGGCTGGAGGGGCGCAATACAAAGAAGCATAAGCGCTGAAAGAAAGGATGCTAAGACGAAGTCTTTCCTTCCCTGGAATAAATTTGAGAAGGATGCGAAACCTGTTCGAATGAGGAGCCTCTTTTCGAACATTCATGTAGGAATGAATTATCATACCATATAGTTCCTTTTCCGGCAGGTAACAGTTCCAAACGGTTCTTCCTTCCCCCTTTGGTGGAATTTTTTGTGCATCAACTGTTGTTACAACCTAATTGTTTTCACGATGATATTCTACACCGTCTGGAAGAGGGTTCCACGGTAAAACATCGCACCAATGACCAATTCTCCAAGCCCTTGCTTGCGTCATGATCGAACCCAAATAAATCGGCCCTTGGTGGCCGGTGGCAAGTACTTCATCGAGTGCCTCTTTACCTCTGTTATCAAAGCGTGCAGACTGGCGAACACCGGTTGGTAACGCTCGCCCGTTTACATCCGCAGGTTCACAGAGTTCGAGCACCGCTGAACCAGAATTGGAATCATAATCTTGGAGAAGAACGACTGCATCTGAAAAGTCACTCTTGTGAAGCGTTCCGTTGTCATTCCTCCAGTTCCACCAGTGCGGACACCATGCTTTCCAGTCGCAGAACCCTCCGCATGATGAGTCGCCGATAGTCGGTTCCATGGGAAGAGTTGTAGGAACTGTTGCTTGCCAAGCAGCATATGCTGCTTCGAGTACACTCTCGCCATGTGCTGCCCATTTCGAAGCGTTCTGCGTGTACCAGCCTTCGGTTCGAACTGTCGGAGCGTTCGGGTTATTGGCAAGAAGAATATCACGATACATGCGCAGTTGACGATTGACATCAACCTTCAATTCGGTTTCTGGCGTTCTTCCCGTTTTCAGGTCAGCGACTAACCACCCAACTAATTCACCAGCATCGTTGATGTCGCCCATAAGTAAATCCAGGCGCCCCATGAGGCGTCCGTCTGAGGTTTTTAATTCTCCTTCAACTGCAATTGCAAGTTTCTGAATTCGTCGCCATAAAGCTCCTGTTATGCGATCTTGTTCCAAACTGCGAACACCGACGTGGTCGAGTAACATCATGACTGCTCCACGTTGATTGCGTATCGCATCTTTCCACTTGTCTTCTTTCCATTGAGGGCGGCGAGGAGTTGCGTCAAAAACAGCCTTTTCTTCTTCCCAACGTACTTTGAGAACACGTTCTGCATGTTGAGGAAGCCATCCACTTTGAGCATCGCCAATGTGTGAAATATCGTGAAGAAGAAGGTCTTCGACTGAGGCATGTACTGCTGTCCCAAGCGAAGCGGCCATGCCCGCTTTACGTGGCAAACCTTGACGACTTAACCAATACATACGCGGGCAGGTTTCGTAACGATTCCAAGCAGATGGAGAGAGCATATGGGGGCGCGGTTCTGAATGTGATTGCTCCGCCATAACTCCGGCTTGCCCTCAACAAACATCAATCCACCGATGATTACGAGAGATGCAAAGTGTTGAAACCTAAGAGCAACAGCACAGTAACATGGAACGCTCAAGTGTCCGACTCAATACCAAAATTGAAACTGAAAATGCTATGGTCGTTGCGTGTTTCCCAAGCATTGGAATGGTCTCCAGTGTCGTCGCCCATTTTTTGATTGACCATTTAGACTTGCAATTTGTTGGAGCGGTAGTCGACCCTCGCCTACCCGTCATTACTTTGATTCAAGATGGTGAACCATTGCCTGTTATTCGAGCCTATGCTGGAAAACCTGAATGCGCTATTGAAGGATGCGACCAAGTTATTCTTTTGATGAGTGAACTGGTCATTCCTGAACCGTTGGTCAATGATATTGTCTGGGCTATGTTTGAATGGTCGAAAGAAAACAAAATCGTCCATGGTGTCGTCATCGACGCCTTTGCTAAAGAAGGCATGAAAGGAAACCTCAACGGTGCAGAACCTACCGTTGAATATGAAGATACTGAAGCCATTGATGTCGTTGGAATCGGGGCAAATCAAAAGGTCAGAGATATGCTCACTTCAATGGATATCACACTACTCAACCAAGGCGTCATCAAAGGTATTAACGCCGCAATTTTGAGTGAAGCACGTCGTCGTGGACTCGATTTGATGTCAATCATGGTTGAGGCAGACCCTCGATGGCCTGATGCTCGTGCCGCTGCAACACTTATTGAGACTCTCAACAAGTTGCTACCGACCATTGACTTACCTCACCAACCTCTCCTTGAAGAAGCAGAATTACTTGAGAGTCAAATCAAATCGATGATGGAAGGTGCAGATACGAGTGCTGTTACCCCAACTAACAATTCAATGTACGGTTGAAGAAGAATTCATTCTTTTCCAACTCAACACAAGCATGGTTGCTCCGAGCAGGAGGCCAATTGCGCTTACCAGTACGGGGAACAAGAGAACCTGCTCGTAAGGCAGATGGAATATATCGAGAAGTGATTCTCCTCGGGTAAAGGTCCCTCCAGCTGAAGCAGTCAACAGCATTGAACCGACTGCTGCGAGGCCAGATGAACTGTGAAGAACAACTGATTTAGTCGTAGACCATACCTTGTCTCCAAGTCGCCACCGGGAGACCAGGCACCCAAGAGCGAATCCAAATCCAGTCATCGAAAGGAACATTTTATTGACCAAAATGGGACTGTTCAATCCCTCTCCTGGAGCAGATGAAAGACCGCTCAAAATTGCAAATGGTGTAGCGGCAAGTCCGAAGGCGAGAGTGAAATGAGCCACGTGATCGAATGCAGACGTCCATGATGGTTGTTTCAAAACACCCAAATGAAGGAGGAGACAAAGCGTAAAACTCAATCCTGCTACAGAGAATGCACCAACAACAAGTTCTGTAGTTACGACGTGAAAGGTTTCAGAAGAAATCATACTTGTCCACCTCCATATTTTCCTGCAAGATAGTCATGGCCATACGCATCCCATTGAGCTTTTGTCCAGTCAGTTGGTAATCCTGTAGCGGGCAGAGGCGGTGGGGCGAGTTCTTGAGATGGAGGCTGGGCATCAGTCAAAGCAAGTTCTTCCAAGATGAGAGGGGTTTCGTCATACTTTGAAGGGGTTGATGTGGAGGTGAGGCGAATTTGGAGTGTTATCACGATACCTGCAATCATGAACAAAAGGGCGAAGGCTTGGAGATAGACTGCATTTTCTGAAACTTCCCAACTGCTTTCTTCGGCAGCAAGAGTGAACCATGGCGTCGTTTGTTCCGGCCCTTCGCCTTCGAGAAGAACACGCCACTGAACGGTCGTTGGTTGCAAGGCTGCTGGAATGGTTGTTCTCCAACTGTTGTCTCCTGTAGAATTAACAAGTGCGCTGCTGATGAGTCCATCTTCAGACTTCCATTCAAATTGTATCGAGTCGGTGAATTGTGTTTGAATGTTCAACTCAGTTGGAGAATCAAGCGTTCGAAGGGTTGGTGGGGTGAAGTCCGCAGCCAGTCGTGGTAAATTTTCGGGCACAGGTTCGACTGAAACTTCGAACCCTGTAGCAGTTGTTCCGAAGAAAGGAGACGAATCCCCCCCACCGTGATGAATCGCTGCGTAGAACGTAGTTGAACCAAGAGTTGATGCTCGAATCACCCATGAGATACTGGTTTCATTTTGCCCTGGAGTGAGTGTTCGTTCGAGATAATTCACCGCCCCCCCGTTCGCATCGGAGAGAATTTCCCATCCCGCATCCTGTAGCGTATCTGAATGACCGGTCATGTCGGTTAACAAAAACAAACCAATCAAACGAGTCGAACTTGTTTCAAGATTTGTTGCAGTAAGGGTGAGTGTAGTTGGAATCCCAACATAGATCGTTTCGGGTGAGGAAAGGGAGAGGATAGCACTCGATGTTTCATTGATCGACGCATCTCCATGGCATGCACCTCCACATTGCATGTCTTGAATCGAATCGCCGTTACCGCCGGGTTCGGCGGCCCCAAAAGCGGAACAAATCAAGAGTAATGAAAGAACAACTACTGTGTGGAAGCGGGATTTCATCTTCAACTCAATCCCTCCGTCCCATCAAAGCAAATCCACTTGCGGTGATTCCAATCAATAAGAAAAGAATTCCTGAAATGAGCCCCCCGATTGAAGAGGGTCCTGGTGCTTCAGTAGCAGCCGGTTCAATCATGATGGATTGAGCACCTGAAGTTCCGGCGACCAAAATCAGATCTCCAATTTGAGGTTGTATAGTGTAGGAAGTATCGCCAGCAAACAGAGGTGTATCAACATATGATTCAGAGGCAGTTGTGCCGACTAAAACTCCGTTTCGTAGAATGTTAAAGGTTGCATTCGGCCCATCCCAACCCCACTCTAAAACAACCGACTTGCCCTTTGATTCGGTGATGAAGTCGGTAACTACTGGTCCTTGGACTCCCGAGAGTTGTACATTCGCAGTAGAAGTTGCCCCCATGTCATCGATAACTGTGAGAGTAACAACCGTATTGCCAAGTGGAATCATTTGGATTTCGAAACCTGAATCTGAACCTATGGACCCTGCGGTATCGATCCAAGACCATGTTGCCTCTACAATCCGTCCATCGACATCACTCGATTGTGTAGCGTCGAGTACAGTCAATTCTCCAATCCAAATAACCTCGTTTTGGACATTGATTTGGGCTGAAGGTTCGATATTAAGAACAGTAATTGCCTCAATAACTGTAGTACCAGATGTTGAATTACTGTCTGTTGGCGTGACGTGTACTGCCCATGTTTGGCCTGGGCCAAGTAATTGATTCGGAACGCCGAGTTCACCGGTTAGAGAACCGTAGAGAAAACCATTACGGTACCACGTAATATGTGATTCAACTTCGTCTCCATCTGCATCGTCTGTAGAGATGTCAAGTTGTAATGGCCCAAGAGACGTTACATTCGAAGAAAGAGTCAGGCTTACTGTGGGGGCGCTGTTAACGATGGTCACGTTTACTGATAGGGCTGTTGCACTAACTCCAGTACCATCACCTGCTTTCACCATTACAGTCCATACTTCTCCTTTGAGTGTCGAGTCGGCTGAAAGGGTTGTCAGCCCAGTCAATGAAGACTTCTTGATACCGTTTCTCCACCAAGTTATCTCTGAATTAGATTCTGCATCACCGTCGATATCTGACATTGTATACTCGACTGTAATCGATTCAGTGGTCGTTGCTTCAGAATGACTCAAAGTGATGGATTCTGTTATCGGGGCAGAGTTTTGAATCTGAACGGTATTACTCGAATACCAAGTTGACCATTCAGTGCCATCGTTCACTCGTACCTTAGCAAACCAAGATTGATCTTTTTCAGTAAAGGTTGATGGAAGAGTCATGCTGTTTTCTGCAAAGGCAAACGGTGCGTTGTTGAGGAACCAACTAATTTCGGAATCGACTTCAAGATCTCCGTCAAGGTCAGTAAAAATATAGCTGACCGAAAAGTCGTCAGTCGTGTAAATTGCCACTGGATTCAATTCAACGACAGATGCAACCGGGGGTGTATTTGTTTGTCCGCCTCCAATCATAACGGTGGAGGAAGTTTGCCATGGCGAGG